>Ga0335078_10007304_pt1 | contig 16388 bp, 15 predicted proteins | sample Lox_Sample_32_FD_206711 | JGI IMG/M metagenome (GOLD analysis project Ga0335078, IMG submission 206711) | Soil microbial communities from Loxahatchee National Wildlife Refuge, Florida, United States - Lox_Sample_3.2 | ecosystem: Environmental > Terrestrial > Soil > Wetlands | place: USA...
CCTCAGCCCGGTCCCCGCTGCGCCAACACCTCGTCCCACACCGCCTCGAAGCGCTCGACCATGGCCACCACGTCGTGGCGCCGCGCCGAGCGCTGGGCCGCCGCCCCCAGGGCGGCCCGCTCCTCGGGGTGGTCGAGCAGCCGGGCCAGGGCGGCGCCCAGGGCGTCGGGGTCACCGGGGGGCACGAGCACGCCGTCCACCCCGTCCTCGATGAGCAGCCGGGGCCCGTCGGTGTCCCCCGCCACCACCGCCCGGCCGCCGGCCATGGCCTCGAGCACGGCCAGGCCGAAGGACTCCGCCAGCGAGGGGTGGGCGACGACGTCGGAGGCGGCCACCAGATCGTCTTTGAGCGGCGGCCGCACGTCGCCGGGGAACTGGAGGTGCTCGGCGAGGTCGAGCTCGCCCACGAGCTCGCCCAGGCGCGCCCAGTAGCGCGAGGCCCGGTCGGGGGGCCCGCACAGCACGGCGCGGACGTCGGGATGGGTGCGCCGCAGCGTCCCGAGCGCCCGCACCAGGTCCGCTTGCCCCTTCATGGGCTCGATGCGGGCGAACATGGTGACGAGTGGCGCGCCGACGGGGATGCCGAAGGCGGCCCGGGCCCGCGCACCGTCCCCGGCGGCGCGCCGGGCCAGGTCGACGCCGGGCGGCACCACCGTGGCGGCCACGCCGGGGAAGGGGATCGTCCGCTGCCGCGCCCCCTCGGAGGTGAACACGATGTGGGCCGGCGGCAGCCGGCGCAGCACGGCCGCCACGGCGCGCTCGGAGCGGGCCCGGGGCTGGAGCGGGGAGTGGATGTGCCACAGCACGGGCGTGCCGCACAGCCGCCCGGCCAGGGTGGCGTAGAGCAGGGCCGTGTTCTCGCTGGCGTGGACGAGGTCGATGCGGCGCGACCGGATCACCCCGGCGAGGCCGGCCACGATCCCCACGAGGTTGCGCGCCGAGCGCAGGCGCGCCCGCGGGAAGCTGTAGGCGGGCGTCCCCCGCGCCCGCACGAGCTCGGGCCACCGGCCGGGGGACAGGCACGCCAGGGCGGGCACGAAGCGGGTGCGGTCCACGCGCTCGATGAGCTCGTCGAGCACGGTCGAGGCCCCGCCGAGGTCCTCGTAGCCCGAGCTGTCGACGAACAGGATGCGAGCCGGGCGCGACCCGCTCACCGGGGTGCCCCGAGCGCCGGCACGTGGTGGGAGCGCTCGGGCACGAACCCGGCGCGCCCCGCCACCGCACGCGGCCCCGCCGCGTAGAGCCGGGCCAGCGCCAGCGACGACCGGCGCCGGGCCGAGGACCCGGTGAGCAGGGCCCGGCGCAGGGCGGTGAGCACGGTGGCCGCCTGGTACGAGCGCCAGCCGGCGGCACCGTGCCACTTGCGCACGTAGGTCTCCACCCCGGCGTGGAAGCGCACCCGGCGGCGCTCGGGGTCCTCGTCGGTGGCCGCCCCCCGGTGGGTGGCCTCCACCTCGGGGCAGTAGGCCACCCGCCAGCCCCGCCGGGTGGCGCGCCGCTCCCAGTCGGCCTCCTCGGCGTAGAGGAAGAACCCCTCGTCCAGGCCGCCCACGTCGAGGAGGGCCCCGCCCGCCACGGCCAGCACCGAGGCGATGACGTAGCCGTCGTCGCCGAGGAACCGCCCGAGGCCCACGGCCTCGGCCCAGGCCGCCCGGGGCGTGGGGAACGGCCAGCGCACCGTGGCCGGCGCCGAGGTCCCCGGCCGGTGCTGGGCCGGCGCCGCGCAGGCCACGTCGGGCGCCCCCGCCAGGCTCGCCACCAGCCGCTCCACCACCGCCGGGGTGACCACGGCGTCGGGGTTGAGGAGGAGCACGTCGCCGCTCCGCAGGTCGGCGCGCCCCAGGGCGGTGTTGACGGCGGCGGCGAAGCCGAGGTTGGTCCCGGGATCGACGTACTCGGCCCCGGCGCCCTCGACCACGGCGCGCGTGGCCGGCGAGGAGGAGTTGTCGACCACGGTCACGGCGAAGCGGCCGCCGAGCCCCTCCAGACAGGCGGCCAGGTCGCCGGGCTCGCCGTAGGCGACGACGATCACGGTGAGGGCGCGGGGCGGCGCGGCGGGCGGCGTCACCGGATCCCCGTCATGACGTCGGCGAGGCGACGGGCGACGACGGGCACGGCGAAGCAGCGCTCGGCGAGGGCCCGCCCGGCGCGCCCCAGGGCAGCGGCCCGGTCGCGGTCGCGCTGCAACGCCAGCAGCGCCTCCACCCAGTCGTCCTCGGCGCTGGCGGCCACACCCACCTCGCCCATGCCCAGGATCTCGGCGTTCATGCCCACGGGAGTCACGACGCTCGGCACGCCGCACGCCATGTACTGCAGCATCTTGAAGGCGCACTTGCCCCGGGCCCACATCCCCGTCCCGAGCGGCATGAGCCCGACGTCGAAGCCCGCCACGGCGCTGGCCTCGGTGGCCGGGCTCCAGGGCACGAGGTCGACGCGCTCCTCGGGCAGCCCGAGGGGGATGAAGGTGTCCGACACCACCGCCAGGCGGGCCTCGGGCAGCGCGGCGAGCACACGCCCGATGGCCGGGGCCACGGCGTGGAGGTAGCGCAGGCTCGGCCCCGATCCCGTCCAGCCGATGACGAAGGGGCCCCCGGGGCGCGCCGCGGGCCGGAAGCGCTCGGTGTCGACGGCCGTCCACACGCGCTCCACCCTGGCCCCGGCGGCGCTGAACCACTCGGCCAGGAAGTCGTTGCCCGCCACCACGCAGGCCGCCTGGCGGGCCATGGCGCGCGCGGCGCGCTCGTGTCCGGGCGAGAGCAGCCAGATGGCGTCGTCCACGTCGAAGAGCACGGGCCGGTGCAGGAACGGCTCGAGCGAGCGGTGCCCCGGGAGCAGCTCGCGCTCGAGCCAGGTCAGCCCCGCCGTCCACGACCGGGCCGCGCCCGGCACCCGGGCGGCCACCTTGGCCGACGTGACCGCCGCCTCGAGCACGGGGCCGACCACGGGGCGCCGCCCCCAGGTCGCCGGGGCGGCTGCGTACTTGGAGACGCGCGGCACCGACACCCGCACCTCGATGCCGAGCTCGGCGAGCGGCGCCACGTGCTGCAGCACCCGGAAGCGGCTCGACGCCGCCAGGCGGCCCGACACGAGGGCCTGCACCCGCAGACCGCTCACAGCGCCGCGTCCCCGGCCCGCCGTCCGCCGCGGCGCAGGGCCGCCTCGACGCCCTGGCCCCGGCGCGAGAAGCGCAGCTCGGCGAGGGCGTGCAGGGCCGTGCGGACGTCCTCCTCGCCCTCGGGGGTCGAGGACCCGAGCCCGATGCGCAGGAGCCGGGCCACGAGCATGTGGCTGCGCAGCAAGTCCTGGCGCCCGAGGGGCCGCAGGCGCGGCGCCATCACCGCGTTCCACAGCACCACCGTGAGCGGCGCCGGGGCGAGCAGGCGCCGGGGCGACTCGAGGCGCGAGAAGAACCGGCGCCACTGGTACCACGGCACCGGCGCCACCTTCTCCATGGGCAGCGCCTTCCACGGCAGCTGGCGCGCCAGGGCCCAGGTGACGTCCTGGGCGAGGGCGGCGTAGGGGAGGTCGGCCCAGTCGCGGTGGCGCTCGAGCATCCGGTCCTGGTCGGCCGCCCACCGGTCCACGAAGGCCGTGCCCGGGGCCGCCGCGCACAGGCCGCCGAAGAACCGGCCGAGCTCGCGCCCGAAGCACACCACCCCGGTGTCGTCGAGCTGTTCGAGCAGCCCGACGAGCGGGGCCAGCGCCACGGTGTCCACGTCGATCCAGATCCCCCCGTGGCGCTGCAGCACGCGCGAGCGCACGTAGTCGGAGCGGTAGTTGGGCGCCGGCAGCGACTCCCAGCGCTCGACGTCGAGGTCGGGCAGCCACCGCGCCGCGTCGGCGCGACCGAGCACGCGCAGCTCCAGGGGGGGCGCGTGGCGGGCGATGGTCTCGAGGCACAGGTCGAGATAGGCCGAGCGCGTGGCGCGCGGCCCGTCCTCCCAGTAGGCCCACACCACCGGCGCGGGGCTGGCCCTCACCGTCGGCCTCGGGGGGCCGGCGCGGACCGGGTCGCTATGCTCGACCGGTGCAGCTGGCCGTGCTGTTCTGGTTCTACCGGGACGTCGAGCTGTGCTCGAACCGGCTCCGCCTGCTGCGCCGGCGCAACCCCGGCACCGCCGTGTACGGGGTCTACGGCGGGCCCCCCGGGGACGAGGCGCGCTTTCGCCGGGCGCTCGGGGAGCGGCTCGAGGACTTCTGGGGCTTCCCCGACGACAGCGACCCGCAGTGGAAGTGGCGCCACGGCGACATCATGCTGAGCCGGTGGTTCTGCGAGCGCGGCGGCGCGCTGGCGTGGGACTCGGTGTTCCTGGCCCAGTGGGACCTGGTGGTGACGGCCCCGCTCGCTGACCTCCTGCCGCCCATGGGACCCGGCGACATGCTCGTGTCGGGGGTCCGCCCCGTGCGCGAGGTCGAGGACTGGTGGCAGTGGGTGCGCGGCGAGCGCCGCCCCGAGTACCTCGCCTTCCTGGCCCACGTGGCCGAGCGCCACGGCCCGGTCGCCGACCCGCTGTGCTGCCAGTTCATCGGCGTGGTGGCGCCCCGCCCGTTCATGGAGCGCTATGCCGGCATCGACCGGCCCGAGCTCGGCTTCCTCGAGTACAAGCTGCCCGTCTACACCCAGGTCTTCGGCACGCCGCTCGTGCCCGACACCTGCTTCCGGCCGTGGTGGCCCGAGGAGCCCGCCACCGCCGGCGCCCCCCGCACCGAGAAGCTGGTGCACGCCTGGGCCACACCGGTGCGCCTGCCGGTGGTGCTGGCCGAGGCGCACCGGCCCGGCGGCCGGCGCATCTTCCACCCGTACCACGGCATCTACCCCCACGACCTGGCCTCGCTGGGCGAGGCCCGGCGCCACCGCCGGGACTGAGGGAGCCGGCGCAGGGCCGCCGCGGCGGCCTCGATGGCGTCGGTCTCGGCCGACAGCGCCAGGCGCGCCTCGGCCTCGGCCCGGCACCGCCCGCCGAGCGTGGGGTCGGTGCGGCGCCAGCCCCCCCGCGCCACCAGCCGCGCCGCCAGGGCGTCGGGGTCGCCGGCGGGCACGAGGTCGTCGGCCAGCCACCCCGTGAGGATCTCGGGGTTGCCGCCCACGTCGGTGGCCACCACCGGGACGCCGCACGCCAGGGGCTCCATGACCGAGCGCGCCAGGGGCTCGGGCCACAGGCTCGGCGCCACGGCCACGTCGGCGGCGGCGATGAGCGCCGCCACGTCGTGGCGGGCGGCCGCGAAGGTGACGGGCCGCTCGCCGGCCAGCGCCCGCAGCTCGGACTCGTAGCGCGCCGAGTCGGCGGGATCGGCGCCCAGCGACGGTGCGCCCACCACCACCAGGCGGGCCGAGGGCTCGGCGTCGTGCACGGCGGCGAAGGCCCGCACGAGCACGTCGACGCCCTTCTCCCGGCCGATGCGCCCGGCGTACAGGAGCACCACGTCGTCGGGCCCGAGACCCACCGTGGCGCGCGCCGCCGCCCGGTCGTCGGCGGCGGCGGGGCGGTAGCGCTCGAGGTCGATGCCGGTGAGGACCACCTCGATCCCCCCGGCGGGGAGGCCCGTGCCCGCCCAGCGCCCGGCGGTGTCACGCGACACCGACAGGGTGTGGTCCACGCGCCCGAGCGCCGCCCCCAGCCAGCGCGGCACGGCGGTGGGCGGGGGCAGGCACAGGTGGTACAGCACCGGCACCCCGGTGGCCGCCCGCAGCGCCGCCGCGTAGGGCAGGTCCCAGTAGCGGTACACGTAGACGACGTCGGGACCGAGGCGCGCCCCGGCCGCCACGGCGCCCCCCACGCCGGCGGCGCTGCCGAGGGGGTGGCGCCGGCGCGGCAGGGTGCCGGAGGTCTGGACCATGGTGCGGGCGAAGGCCCGCCATTCGTCGGCGAAGTCCCCGGCGCTCACGTAGAGCAGGTCCACATCGTGGCCGCGGGCGGCCAGGGCCCGGCAGTTGGTGAGCTGGGTGCGCTCGAGTCCCCCCCGGGCACCCAGATGGTTGGCCACCGTCAGGATGCGCACGCTCGGGGAGGATACAAGGGCGCCCTTCGGGGCCTCCCCGGGCGGGCACTAGTGTGACGCCGCCGTGACGGGGGAGAGCCGCCAGCGGGGGGGTCCAGCGCTCCAGCCTCGACTGCTGGCCCTGCTGGCCTGCCCGACCTGCGGGAGCGCCCTCGGACCGGCCGGCGACGGCGCCGGGGTGGCGTGCGCCCGCGGGCACCGCTTCCCGGCGGAGCGGGGCTATGTGGACCTCTCCGGCGACGCCCCCCTCGACGACACGACGGCGCGCACCTTCGAGTCCTTCGGCTACGAGTGGAACGCCTTCGACGACGTGCGCGACGAGGACGCCCGCTTCGCCGACGTCTACTTCCGCGACCTGGACATGGCCTCGCTGGCCGGCGGGACGGGCCTCGACGCCGGATGCGGCAAGGGGCGCTACACGCGCTTCGTGGCACCCCACCTGGCGTCGCTCGTCGCCCTGGACGGGTCGAGCGCGGCCGAGGCCGCCGCCCGCAACCTCGCCCCCTTCGACAACGTGGTGGTGGTGCGCGCCGATCTGCGGCACGCCCCGCTGGCGCCCGGCACCGTCGACCTCGTGCTCAGCCTGGGGGTGCTGCACCACCTGGAGGACCCCCGGGCCGGGTTCCGGTCGCTGGTGCGCCTGCTGGCGCCGGGGGGCCGCATCCTCGTCTACCTCTACAGCCGCCCGTCGGTCCCGGGGCTGCGCGCCGGGGCGCTGGCGGCCGCCCGCCTGCTGCGGCGGGCCACGGTGCGCCTGCCGCATCGGCTGTTGCGGGCCCTGAGCGCGCCCGTGGCCGTGGTCCTGTGGGTGGGCGTGGTCGGGCTCGGATCGCTGGGGGAGCGCCTGCACGTGGCGGCGCTGGCCCGCCTGCCCATGGCCAGCTACCGGGGCACCCCGCTGCGCAGCTTGGTCCTCGACACCTTCGACCGCCTGAGCGCGCCGGTCGAGCACCGCTACGTGTGGGCCGAGCTCGCCCCCTGGTTCGAGGACGAGGGCCTCGTGGTCGACGCCGCCCGGGACGAGACCGGCTGGTTCGTCCTCGCCCACCGCCCGTCGACCTGACGCCCCGCCGGGGGCGCCGCCGCGCCGATGGCCACGCAGCGCGTTCGACGAGGACGGTCCGCAGGCACCGCCCCGGCGGTGTCGTTCCGGGCGTGCGGTGCCTGGCCGGCGGGGTCGCTCCCCAATTCTGACGATGTGCATACTCGCCCGCCGATCCCATACTGTTGCGGGGGGCGCGACGGTGCGTGACCTCGCGTGTGCAAGGGGGTGGGGGGGTTGCGGATCCTCGTACTGGGGGCCGACGGGTACCTGGGCTGGCCGACGGCGCTGCATCTGTCTCGGCGGGGCCACGACGTGGGCGTGGTCGACAACTTCTGCCGACGGGGCTACGACTACGAGATGGGGGTGGACAGCCTCGTCCCCATCGCCCATCTCCAGCGCCGGGTGCGGGTGTGGGAGGAGGTCTCGGGCAAGTCCCTGGCCACCTACGTGGGCGACCTCACCGACCACCTCTTCGTGGACCGGATCGTGAAGGAGTTCTCCCCCGAGGCCATCGTCCACTTCGCCGAGCAGCGCAGCGCCCCCTACTCCATGATCGACCGGGCCCACTGCGTCTACACCCAGGTCAACAACGTGGTGGGGACGCTCAACGTGCTCTACGCCATCGCCGAGCACGACCCGTCGATCCACCTCGTCAAGCTGGGGACCATGGGGGAGTACGGCACCCCCAACATCGACATCGAAGAGGGCTTCATCGAGATCACCCACAAGGGCCGCACCGACGTCATGCCCTATCCCAAGCAGCCCGGCAGCTACTACCACCTGTCCAAGGTCCACGACAGCCACAACATCGCCTTCGCCTGCCGCATCTGGGGCCTGCGCTCGACCGACCTCAACCAGGGCGTGGTCTACGGCCAGGAGACCGACGAGACCACCATGCACCCCGACCTGGCCACGCGCTTCGACTACGACGCCGTGTTCGGCACCGTGCTCAACCGCTTCTGCGTCCAGGCCGTGGTGGGCCACCCCCTCACCGTCTACGGCAAGGGCGGCCAGACCCGGGGCATGCTCGACATCCGCGACACCCTGGCCTGCATCGAGCTGGCCCTGCTGCACCCCGCCGGCGAGGGCGAGTTCCGGGTCTTCAACCAGTTCACCGAGTCCTTCTCCGTGCTGCAGATGGCCGAGATGGTGGCCGACGCCTACCCCGGCAAGACCGTCACCGACCACGTCACCGACCCCCGGGTGGAGAAGGAGGAGCACTACTACCGCGCCGCGCACACCAAGCTCCTCGACCTCGGCCTGGTGCCCCATCTGCTCGAGCCCGCCACCATCCAGTCGCTGTTGGCCGTGGTCGGCCAGCACCGCGCCCGGGTGGACCTGACCGCCATCACCCCCACGGTGCAGTGGCGCAAGACGGCCAGCGCGGCGCGCGCCCCCATGGCGGCGTCGGCGCCCGAGGCGGCCGGGGGCTGAACCCGCCGAGCACGACCGGACCGGGGGCGTCCCCCCGGTCCCCCGGCTCAGGGTCCCTCGCCTCCCGAGGCCGTGCACGACCTGGGGTCCCAGGGCGCCAGCGCCTGGGTCGGGGGGGACGGGGCGGCCAGCACCGCCGACCCCGACGGTGAGGACGGTCCCGTCACCGGGATGCCGCCGCCCGGGGACGACGACCCCGGCGCCGGCGTGGTCGGGGCGGCCACGGCGAAGTTGGAGCCGGTCACCACGGTGACCTCGGCGCCGTCGGTGGTCGGGCCCTGACCGAAGGCCACGGCGCCCGACAGCGAGCGCACGACCTGCTCGGCAGCGGCCCGGTGCCCCGGGGCGTAGTACACCATCGTCTCCGACACCGCCCCGCCCGAGGCCGTGTCGCCGGTGCCCGCCACCCGGTAGCCGAGTGCGCCCAGCGCCGAACCCGTCGTGGCGGCCTGGCCGCTCGTGCCGGTGCCGTTGAGCACCGACACCGTCACCTGGGCGGGAGCGGGGAGGGGCTTGCCCGTGAGGGGGTCGACGCCCGGCCCGACGCCGAGGAAGCGGTCCACGACGTTCATGTCGTTGGGCTCGTTGGCGAGCACCAGGCTGCCGTAGTCGGCGCCCTGGTAGAAGTAGGTCTCGCTGTCGGTCATGACCGGCAGGGTGAGCTCAGGGGCGGAACGGGGGTTGATCCCGTGGAAGGTGAGCACGTCCCCGAGCATCGAGCCCAGGCTGTACGCCGAGTCCACCTGGAGCTGCGGGGCCACCGCACCGAGCAGGGCGTTGTCGGTGAGCGGGTTGCCCAGCCCGCGCTTGGCCACGGCGCCCGCCAGCACGCGCAGGAACTCGTGGTCGCGGCGGATGCGGCTCAGGTCGCTCTGCGGGTCGTAGGGCCAGGTGGCGTGGTCGTTGCTCTTCACGCCCGGAGCCTTGTACTGCAGGTGCCGCGCCCGCACCACCGCCAGCGCCTGGAAGCCGTCGAGGTGGCGGCAGCCGGCCTTGGGGATGTTGAGCTGCGAGTAGGCGTCGTAGACGGGCTCGGGGAAGTACATGTCGATGCCGCCCAGCGCCTGGACCACGCCGGCGAAGCTGTCGAAGTTGAGCTCCACGTAGTGCTGGACGGGGATGCCGAGGTCGTCCTCGATGGCGCTCACCAGCTGTTGCGGTCCCTGGTAGAGCGCGGCGTCGATCTTGTTGGGACCGTCGGAGCGGGCGTTGGGGACGAACAGGTCGCGCGGGATCGACAGGATCGAGGCGCTGTGGCGGGCGGGGTTGAGGTGCAGCAGCATCACCACGTCGCTGTTCACCCCGTTCACGCCCTTGGAGCACAGGCCGTAGATGGGGTTCTGCACCTTGAGGGCGCACCGGGAGGTCGATCCCACGAGCAGCACGTTCTGGACGCCCGAGGGCGGGATGGCCGTGAGGCCGTTCACCACCACCCGGGAGATCTGGTGGCTCCGGTACTCGGTGTAGCCGATGCCGCTGCCCACGAGCACCACCACCACGGCGGCCACGACGATGCCGACCCGCAGCAGGCGCTGGCGCGTGCCGCGTCGCGTCCGCCGGCGGAGATCGCGGCGCTGGTAGACGGGCGGCGGTGCCGTCGTGGGGGCCGGGGGCGCGCCGGGCGGTGGGGAGGTGGGGGCCTGGGGCACGACCGGTCGAGTGTACCGACGAGCCTCGCCGCCGCCGGGGACCCTCGGCGCGGCCGCACCACGGCGCGCGTTCGGCGACGGCGGGCCCCGTTGGGGTCGACGGAGGACCGGTAGCGTCCCCCGGATGGTGGGTGACCGGCGCCGGCGCAGGCGCCGCCCGGCGCGGCTGCGCCGTGCCGTACGCCTGGGGGCACCGGCCGTCGTGCTGGCCGCCCTGGTGGCGCTGGCGGTGGGCTCGGTGGCCCAGATCGGTCCCACCTCGGGCGCCTACCGGCGATCGGTGGACCGCAGCTACGCGGCCCTGCTGGCGCCGGTGGCGGCGTCCACGGCGATCTCGGGGGCGCTCGCCCGGCGGCTGCTCGCCGGGGCGCCGGCCATGCAGCGTCCGGCGCTGTTCGCCGCGCTCGACCGCCTGGCCGCCGACACCGCCGCCGAGCGCCGCCGCCTCGGCACCGCCACACCGCCCGCACCGGCGACCGCCGCCGCCGTCCGCTGCGCCGACGCCCTCGCCGGGCGGGCGGCCGGGGCGGCCCGCCTGCGTGGCGCCCTCGAGGGCGCGCTGGGCGGGCCCACGGGACTGGCACCGGCCGCCCAGGGCGCCCCCGCCGGCGTGACGGCGGCCGTGGTCGACTGGCAGGACGCCGACACCGCCTGGGCGGCGTGCCGCCGGGGGCTGCGCCGGGCGCCGGGATCGGCGTCGTTGGCGGCCTCGGTGTGGCTCCCCGGCGGGGGCCTGAGCGCCCGGGGCGTGGTCGGGCTGGTGGCGGCGACGACGGCGTCCACCACCTTGGCGGCCGTGCACAAGCTCGCCATCGTGGCCCTCGTCACCGATCCCCCCGCCGTGGTGAGCGGACAGACCCTGGTGGTGGTGCCCGCCCCCGCCGTCGTGGTGGGGGTGGTGGTGGCCGACGAGGGCAACGTGGAGGAGCGCGGCGTCGAGGTGGGCGGCGTGCTCCAGCTGACGGGCGCCCCGGCGAGCCCCCCCACCGTCCAGCGCACCCTCGACCTGGACGCCGGGGCCTCGAGCACCCTGACCCTTCCCGGGTTCAAGGTCCAGCCGGGGTCCTCCTACACCCTGGAGGTGACGGCCCAGTCCCCGCCCGAGCAGGGGGCGGCGTCCCTCGTCACGCGGACCGTGCCCCTGCAGGTGCAGCAGGCCGCCACCGCCACGGTGGTGACGGCCCCACTGCGGACGGGCCCAGGGCGCCCGGTGACCTTCACGGCCACGGTCACCACCCCGCTGCGCGGGGTCAGCGTCCCGGGCACGGTGGCCTTCTTCGAAGACGGCTCGGTCCTGGCGTCGTGCGCCGCCCGGCCCCTGCACCACGACCAGGCCACGTGCACCACCACCGAGGGGTCCGTCGCCGTCCACGCCGTCGGCGCGCAGTACGCCGGGACGGCGCGTTTCGCACCCTCGGCATCGCCCGACATCACGGTGCAGGTGGTGCGGGGGTGACCTTCGGGGGGTGGCACCCCTGGATGTCGCAGCCCGCACCGGGGTCGTAGGATCGTCCTGGGACGGCACCACGTCAGCACGTCAGCCAGGAGGCCCGAGCCGTGGCGGAGAGCATCACGATCATCGACAACCGGACGGGCAACCAGCTCGAGATCCCCATCCACAACGGCGGCATCGCCGCCAGCGAGTGGACCAAGCTCCTCCCCGGGATCTGGTTCTTCGATCCCGGCTTCGTCGCCACGGCGGCCTGCGAGAGCTCGATCAGCTTCCTCGACGGCGACGCCGGCATCCTGCGCTACCGCGGCTACCCCATCGAGGAGCTCGCCGAGCAGTCCACCTACCTCGAGGTGGCCTACCTGCTGCTCCACGGGGAGCTCCCCTCGGCCGCCGAGTTCGAGGCCTGGCGCCACGAGATCACGTACCACACCTACATCCACGAGAACGTGCGCAAGCGGTTCCTCGAGGGCTTCCACTACGACGCCCACCCCATGGGCATGCTCGTCTCCGCCGTCGCCGCCCTGTCGACCTTCTACCTCGACGCCAAGGAGATCTTCGACCTCGACGCCCGCCGGCGCCAGATCATCCGGCTCATCGCCAAGATGCCCACCCTGGCGGCCGCCGCCCACCGCTTCTCTGTGGGGATGCCGTTCGTCTATCCCGACAACACCCTCGACTTCGCCGCCAACTTCCTGTCCATGATGTGGAAGGTGGCCGAGCCCCGCTTCGAGGCGGACCCCGTGCTGTCGCGTGCGCTCGACCTGCTGTTCATCCTCCACGCCGACCACGAGCAGAACTGCTCGACCACGGCCATGCGGGTGGTGGGCTCCTCGCACGCCGACCCCTACTCGTGCTGCGCGGCGGCCTGCGCCGCCCTCTACGGGCCCCGGCACGGGGGTGCCAACGAGATGGTGATCCGCATGCTCACCGACATCGGCTCCATCGACAACGTCCCGGCCTTCATCGAGTCGGTCAAGCAGGGGGCCGGGGGCCGGCTCCAGGGCTTCGGCCACCGCGTCTACAAGAACTACGACCCGCGGGCCAAGATCATCAAGCGCACCGCCGACGAGGTCTTCGCCGTCACGGGCAAGAACCCGCTCCTCGACATCGCCCTCAAGCTGGAGGAGATCGCCCTCTCCGACGAGTACTTCACGTCCCGCCGGCTGTACCCCAACGTCGACTTCTACTCCGGACTCATCTACCAGGCCATGGGGTTCCCGCTCGAGATGTTCCCCGTGCTCTTCGCCATCCCCCGCACGGCGGGGTGGCTGGCGCACTGGCAGGAGCTGCTCGACCAGGACTCCAAGATCGCCCGCCCCCGCCAGCTCTACATCGGCCCCGAGCCCCGCACCTACGTGCCCATCGACCGGCGCTGACCGGCGCCGACGGCGGTCAGGGACTGGGCCGGGGGACGAGGCGCATCAGGCCCTCCTGCACCATCGACACCACCAGCTCGCCGGGGCGGGTGAAGAGGAAGCCCCGGGCGAGCCCCCGGGCCCCGTAGGCGTTGGGGCTGTCCATGTCGTAGAGCAGCCACTCGTCGGCCCGGAAGGGGCGGTGGAACCACATGCAGTGGTCGAGGCTGGCCCCCATGAACTCGGCGTCGTCCCAGCGCACGTCGTGGGAGGCGAGCATGGTGTCGAACAGCGACATGTCCGAGGCGTAGGCGGCCACGCAGGCGTGCAGCAGGGGATCGTCGCCCAGCTCCCCGTCGGCCCGGATCCACACCCGCTGGACGGGGTCCCCGGGCTCGTGCTCCATCCACGGGAGCTCGCCCACGTGACGCTGGTCGATGGGATGCGGGCGGGCGAACCAGTCGGCCAGCTCCTGGCGGTAGGGCTCGAGGCGCACGTGGAGGCTGGGCAGGGACTCGGGGTCGGGCACCTCGGGCATGGGCACCTGGTGGACGAGGGGGCCCTCCTCGTGCACGTGGAACGACGCCGCCAGGTTGAAGATGGCCTGTCCGTGCTGGATGGCCACCACCCGCCGGGTCGTGAACGACCGGCCGTCGCGGATGCGGTCCACCTCGTACAGGATGGGCACGTTGGGGTCGCCCGGACGCAGGAAGTAGGCGTGCAGGGAGTGCACGCGGCCCCGTTCCACCGTGCGCCCCGCCGCCATGAGGGCCTGGGCGGCCACCTGGCCGCCGAAGACCCGCTGGCGCCGCTCGTCGGGGCTCACCCCGCGGAAGATGTTGACCTCGATGGGCTCGAGGTCGAGCAGCTTCACGAGGAAGTCGAGGGCGTCGCTCACCCCTCCATCCTGGCAGGCCCTGCAGCTACGGTGTCCACGTGACGAGCACCGTGTTCCCCGACGGCTTCGTGTGGGGCACCGCCACCGCCGCCCACCAGATCGAGGGCGGCAACGTCGGCAACGACTGGTGGGCCTTCGAGCACGCCCCCGCCACGCCGTGCATCGAGTCGAGCGGCGACGCCTGCGACTCGTGGCACCGCTGGCCCGAGGACCTGGCCCTGGTGCGCGAGCTCGGGCTCGGCGCCTACCGCTTCTCGTTGGAGTGGAGCCGCATCGAGCCCGCCGACGGCGAGTGGTCGGCCGCCGCCCTCGACCACTACCGGCGCCACTGCGAGCGCTGCCTCGAGCTCGGCCTGGCCCCGGTGGTGACCTTCAACCACTTCACCATCCCCCGATGGCTGGCCGAGCGCGGCGGCTGGGAGTGGGACGAGGCGCCGGGGCGCTTCGCCCGGTTCTGCGCCCGCGCCGCCGAGCACCTGGGCGACGTGGTGGGCTGGGCCTGCACCCTCAACGAGCCCAACGTGGTGGCCATGATGGGCTACCTGTGGGGCGTGTTCCCCCCGGCCGTCACCGACGCCGGGCGCCGCCTGGCCGTCAACGAGGCCCTGTGCCGGGCGCATCGACTGGCCGTCGACGCCCTGCGGGCCGGCCCCGGCGACTTCCCCGTGGGCCTAACCCTGTCCATGACCGACTACCAGGCCGTGCCGGGCGGGGAGGCCGAGCTCGAGGCGCTGCGGGGCCCGAACGAGGACGTGTTCCTGGCCGCCACGGGCGGGGACGACTTCGTGGGGGTGCAGTGCTACAGCCGGCTGCGGGTGGGGCCCGAGGGCATGCTCGGGCCCGAGGAGGGGGTGGCGGTCACCCAGATGGGCTACGAGTACTGGCCCCAGGCGGTGGAGGCCACGGTTCGGCGGACCTGGGAATTCACCGGCGGGACGCCGGTGATGGTGACCGAGAACGGCATCTCGACCGACACCGACGAGCAGCGCATCGCCTTCGTCACCGAGGCCCTGCAGGGGGTCCGGCGCTGCCTCGACGACGGCATCGACGTGCGGGGTTACTTCTACTGGAGCCTGCTCGACAACTTCGAGTGGGTCCTCGGCTACCGGCCCCGCTTCGGCCTGGTGGGGGTGGACCGGGCCACCTTCGAGCGGCTCCCCAAGCCCAGCGCCCGCTGGCTCGGTACCGTGGCGGCGGCCAACGCGCTACCGTAGGCGAGGCGGTGATCGGTCCCCTGGGGGGGCCGAGATCGGTCCCCCGGGAGGGGACCTGATGGGGGGCAGTCGTGCAGCTGGGGGCAGGACGTCGGCGCGGCGGGCATCGGCCGGGGCGGCCCGGGATCCGGGAACTACATTGTCCGCGATGACCGGCACCATCGAGCGGCTGTGGGGGATGTACCACACGCCGACGGGCAAGAAGCTCGTGCGCTACGCCATGGTGTCGGTGATCTCGACCATCCTGTCGTTCAGCCTCCTGCTCCTGGTCTTCGGGGTTCTGCGGCTGTGGACGGAGGTGCCGAGCACCATCTTCGCCAACATGGTGGCGAGCGTCCCCGCCTACTACCTGAACCGCAAGTGGTCGTGGGGGAAGTCGGGCCGCTCCCACATCTGGCGCGAGGTGGTGCCCTTCTGGGCCATGTCCATCACCGGCCTGGCGCTGTCCATCCTCACCTCCTCCGAGGCCCGGCACCTCTCCAACGCCCACCACCTCCACCACTTCGGGCGCACCATCCTGGTGGAGGGGGCCAACACCGGCGCCTTCGCCCTCCTGTGGGTGGTGAAGTTCCTGGTGTTCAACCGGCTGTTCCACGTCCACCCCGTGGCCGAGCTCGAGGCCCAGGCCGAGGCCGAGATGTTCGTGGACCGGGTCGTCGAGATCGAGGGCGCTGAGCCCTGACGAGGGTCGGGACGGGTCTGCGCTCAGTCCCGGAAGTTGGTGAACTGCAGCGGGATGCCGAAGTCCTGCTCCTTGAGCGCCTTGATGGCGCTCTGGAGGTCGTCGCGCTTCTTCCCCGAGACCCGCAACTGGTCCCCCTGGGTCTGTGACGACACGCCCTTGAGGCCCATGTCCTTCACGAACTTGTTGATCTTCTTGGCGTGGTCGGAGGAGATCCCGGCGTTGATGACGATGCGCTGACGCACCGTGCCCTTGGCGGCCTCCTCGACCTTGCCGGTGTCGAGCGCCTTGAGCGAGACCTCGCGGCGCACGAGCTTCTCCTCGAGCACCTGGTGCAGGGCGCGCAGGCGGTCCTCGGTGGAGGAGTGCAGCACCATGTCGTGCTCCCCGAGGTCGATGCTCGAGTCGGTGCCCTTGAAGTCGAAGCGGGTGCCCGCCTCGCGGTTGGCCTGGTCGACGGCGTTGCGGACCTCTTGCATGTCGACCTCTGAGACCACGTCGAACGTCGGCATGGGCTCACGTTACTGTCCCCGTGGGATCGGCCCGCTGCCGGCTCGGGGCGCCGCTCCCGGTCGTTCCGGTCCGCGAGGCGGCCGAGTATGGTCTGGCCAGGGGTCGGTGCCCGAGTGGACAAAGGGAGCAGACTGTAAATCTGCCG
>Ga0335078_10007305_pt1 | contig 16387 bp, 16 predicted proteins | sample Lox_Sample_32_FD_206711 | JGI IMG/M metagenome (GOLD analysis project Ga0335078, IMG submission 206711) | Soil microbial communities from Loxahatchee National Wildlife Refuge, Florida, United States - Lox_Sample_3.2 | ecosystem: Environmental > Terrestrial > Soil > Wetlands | place: USA...
AAATTGCTCTGTGCCTTGGGTCACAGCGCATTTTGCGATCGCCTCATACTGTTTGCAGCGAGGGGAGTAGGAGATGCGCCATGACCATCTTCCCGCTCGAATTTACGCGCTTGCCGGAATTGTTTGCGGTCAATCTTGTGCGCTGGAAACGCCGAAATGCCGGCGTCGACCTGCGCGACCTGAGCGACCGGACCTTGGAAGACATCGGCATGACGGCGTCGCCCAAACGCGACCTCGACGCCGTGAAGCCGTTCTGGATGCCCTGAGCCGGCATCGCATAATTGAAGCCGGCCATGAGCAAGCCGGTCGGCGCGATCAGCCGAACGCGGTGGCTAGGCCTTATCCTTATCGTGTTCGCGTTCCGTGGCTTGCTCGCGATCGGCGCCCGCGCCGGGAGAGCCGGATGGCGCATGGTCGGCATCGGGCTTCGGCGCGACCGGTGCGGGCGCCCGTCCGGCGACCGTGCCTGCTTCTGTCATATCTTTGTCATGATCGCTCGATCGCTCTCGATTCACGGTAGCCTCCCTATAAAACAAACGGCCAAGCAGCCTCTTTCACATACCATGCCGAATTCCCTATTGCATGCAGCCGATCGGGATCACTGCCCGCGAGGCGCGAGATTATCGCTGCGAAGATTGTCTCTGTAATGTCGGCCGAGGCCATGCCGCGCAATTCAGCGGCCGAGCGACATGTCGCCGGCGGCTTCTTCACTGTTGTGCGCGGTAACGCGCCCGTCGCGGCCTTGCGCGATGTGGCGCCACGCCAGGACCGGAAGCTCGGCCAGTGCCGGCAGCGGATCGTCGAGTGCGAAATTGGCGAACACCAGCTTGTTGCGGAAGCCTGAGAAATAATCGCCGAGCGTCAAAGTGCCCTGCGCGATTTCCTTATAGGCGGCGAGGATGTCGCGGCTGGCATGCATCCACGCCACGCCGGTCCTGGCGCGAGTGGACGGCACGTCCCGGCCGAGTGCCTGTTGAAAGGCCAAATAAGGGAAGTCGACGCCGGCCGGCCCGCCGAGCCCATTCCAGGTCCAGAAGCGGCCGTTGACGTCCAAAAGCTTGTGCTGCCGATCGCGCCGGTCGTATTTGAACTCGATTTCGACCACGCCCGAATAATCGAGCGATTTGAGGAAACGGCAAGCTAAGGCTTCGATCTCCTGCTGTTCGACGGTCTCGACGAAGGTGCTCGATCGGCCGAAATCGACGGGATATTGGCGCGTTCGTCGCGCCACCAGCGAAGCAACAGGCTCGCCGTTGCGCCACAGCCCGGCATAGGAGAATTGCGCTTGGCCGCTTCCGGGAATCCATTCCTGCAGGATGACGCCGTCCTTGCCGACGATGGCGGCGGCGCGCCGATAAAGCGATAGCAGCGCGTCGCGATCCTCGGCCTTCCAGGCCTTGGCCCAAGTCAGCTCGTTTACGCCATCGCGGCATGCCGGCTTCACCACGACCGGAAAGGGACATTCCAGTCGCCTGACCGCGTTCAAGTCGGACGGTTGGCAGCTCCAGGCGCGGTCGATGCCGAGCTCGGCGGCGCGCCGATAGGTGAGCCGCTTATCGTAAAGCCACTGAACGGTATCCCAATTCGCACTCGCGACACGGAAGTGGGACGAGAGCAGCGCGTGATTTTGCGCAACCAAGCGCATTCCTTCATCGCCCGTCGTGAACAGCACCCAACCGTTCAGGCCGTGTCGGGAAGCAAGGTCGACAATCGATGCGACGGCCTGCGGATGCTCGACGCCAAGCCATGGCAGGTTGCGTTGAACGTAGCGCGACAGCCTCGGCAGCGGATGGTCGGTGAGAAGCCAAACCGGAATTCCGCGTCGTCCGAGGCTGCGGGCGACCGCTATGGCGACATGCGCGCCGCCGACGATGAGTGCGCCAACCGGCGCGGGGGGATCGCCGCCCTGGGTCGCCGCTACGACGTCCCGTGGTCGAGCGGGCTTCATCTTGGCGCGCGGTGTTCGGTCGCCGATGTCGATCGTCCCGAGGGCAGGGGATCGAAGCGGCCGCGGGCGGACGCAGCTACTTGACGTCCTTCAAGCGCTGCGCGTGTGACGTTTCGTGCTGCGAATCCAGCTCCAGCGATGAAGCGCAGCAAGGGCCCGAAACTCCCGACGGCCGCGGCGCCGACGAAATGCAGGCCGTGGACGCTCGATTCGAAACCGCCGGCCAGGACGGGAAGACCATTGCGGCGAACGATGCGGTTGCGCAGTTGCGGATCCAGGACCGTCATCTTGTCGACGTCGATGCGGTAGCCGGTGGCAAGCAGGACGTGATCGAAGCGGCGCACGCCATCGTCCAACGTCAAGGCGATGCGATCGCCGTCTCGCTGCGCATCGCGGATGCGCCAGCCTTCCAGCACCGACACGTCCCGCAGCCGCGGCCGCAGCCACAAGATCGCTGTGGCGCGCAGGCAATGGGCATTAAGCCGGTCACGGGCGGGTTGCGGCAGGCGATGGACGATGGCCGGCGCTTCGACCAGCCAGTTGAACGGAAACGGGCCGACCTGGGACGGCGGAATGAGCGCGTTTGCGAGTACGGCGCGGAGCATCCCGCGCAACACGCCGCGCGCTTCGGGATCGGCGTTCCAGACGAGAGGGCCGCGGCAAAAGATCTCCACGTCGGCGCCGGCCTCGTGCAACAGCGCCGCCGACTCGCAAGCGCTTTGGCCGCGGCCGATGACCGCGACGTGACGTCCGCGGAATTGATCGGAGTCGGTGTGTTCGCAGGAGTGGCTGACCAATTCGCGCGGCAGACCGTCGAATTGAGCCGGCCGATAATCGTGATGCAGAAGCCCGGTCGCCATGACGACGCGTTTGGCAAAGACGTTCGCGCCGTCGTCGAGCACGATGCGGAAACCGCCGTCGCGGCCGCCGATCCTGACGACCGAACGGCTGCCGAGATCGGAGGCGACGCGTTCCTTGAACCACATCCCGTAGTCGATGAAATTCTCGACCGGCAGCAGTTCGGGAAGCGGCAGGCCCATTTCGCCGAAGTAATCGTCGAGCAGATTGCGGCCGAACGGGTCGGCGATATGCGTGGCGATCCACGGCGAACGCAGCTTCATGCCCGCCGGCATGTGCCGCCGCCAAAACGACATGGCCGCGCCGAAGATGCGGAACGGAACATTGGCGGCGCGTAAATGCGCGGCTGTCGCCAAACCGTAGGGACCGGCGCCGATGATCGCGACGTCGCAGCTGTTTTCGGCAATGGCGGGATAAGCGATCACATTCATGGCGAGCTTGCGCGAATTTTCCGGTTTTCGGGGTGCAGACTGTAACGGACAGCCGGTTTTGATTTTATCAACAGGCCTGATATGTGACGGCCGAATCCGGCCGATAGGCTCGCGAAGGCCGCGTTTTGCCGGTGGTTTGGGCGTTATCGTAAACTAAGTGTTGCCGCCGCAGCGGGTTCGTTCCGATATTCGCTTTGTCACTCTGCGGCCGGGGCCTCTATTCTGCCGCATGGGCACCATGGCATGGCCGACCGGAATGGACATTCTCCGCAACACCGACTTTGACTTTCTCGGAGCCAAAACGACCGGCAAGGTTCGCGACATCTACGATCAGGGCGACCGGCTTGTCCTGATCACGACCGATCGTCATTCGTCGTTCGACCGCATCATCGCGCACGTCCCGTGGAAAGGGCAGGTGCTCAACCAGGTCAGTGCGCATTGGTTTGAAGCGACCAAGGACATCGTACCCAACCATGTGCTCGCGATTCCCGATCCAAACGTGACCATCGCCCGCAAATGCCGGATGGTTCCGATCGAGGCCGTGGTGCGCGGCTACCTGACCGGCGTCACCGACACCGCGATCTGGACGCGCTACGGCAAAGGCCAGCGCGAGTTCGGCGGGCTCACGCTTCCCGATAATATGCGCAAGAACCAAAGGCTGCCGCAGCCGATCTTCGATCCGACCACCAAAGAGGCCGCGCATGACAGGACGCTTACGCCGGAAGCGATGATCGCCGAAGGCTTCGTCAGCAAGGAATTATTCGCGCGCATCAAGGAGACCGCGTTAAAACTCTTTGCCCGCGGGCAGGAGCTTGCCGCCCAGCGCGGCCTGGCCCTGGTCGACACCAAATACGAGTTCGGCACCGACGCCGGCGGCGGGCTCGTCCTGATCGACGAAATTCATACGCCGGATTCGTCGCGCTATTGGCAGCTCGATTCCTACGAGGCGCGTTTCGCTGCCGGTCAGGAGCCGGATTATTTCGACAAGGAATTTATGCGACTGTGGTTCAAAGAGCACTCCGATCCCTATGCCGACGAGAAATTGCCCGACGCGCCGGCCGAGCTGGTCGATGAATTGTCGCGCCGCTACGTCCGCATGTACGAGCAGATCACCGGCAACAAATTCGAGCCCGGCGAGCAGCCGATCCTGCCGCGGATCGCGCGGAACCTGCGGCGCTTTGCGGTGCGGGCGAGTCCCGCTTGATGGGCAGCGCCATCGTCCGGGAAAATTTTCGCTTCATGAACGCGCAATCTGCCCATTAACGGCCGGTTAAATATTCGGCAGCGGGCCGTTGCGAATGTGTCCGCATGGCGATGTCATGATGAAATGACGTCATTTTCGTTCAATGGCACGCGATTTGCTCGCAATAAATTCAGATGTTCTTATTCCTGCAATCATAAGTGATAGCAGGAATGTGGACATCGTATCGCAGCGTCAAATCTTCGACGCAAACGACGCGTAGATGGTCGCATGACCGGCAAGGCTGGCCCGAGGTTGGCCGCCCAATCGTCGGCGGTGTTATTGGCCGGTCGCAATATCAAAAAACTAAGGGACGGAATCGCCCGTAAACGTCGAAAGGTTACGGGAGATCACCATGTCCACGCAGTCGGTTACGTCGCACGCGGTTGCGCCGCACGAAAATGTCTTGATCGGGCCGCGCCAAGTCGGTTTTCACGTCGGTTTTCACGTCGGTTTTCACGTCGGCCCGCTGGCACGCCGCATCATCGAAACATTTCGGGAATGGCGCCGGCGCATCCAGTCGCGCCATGAGCTGGCGTTGCTGTCCGAGCTCGAATTGAGGGATCTCGGCTATCCGGACCGCATCGAAGCCGAAAAAGCCAAGCCGTTCTGGCGGCCGTGATTCTCGCTCAGGATAAGGACGACACGATGATCCTATCGATCATAGCCGCCATCTGGCGCACCAAGTATGATCCGGGCTTCGAAGCGGTCTGCCTGTTTTCTTTGCTCGGCCTTACCCTCACTCTGGCGGTGGCGCGATAGCCATCCAGGAGGCCCTATCACTTCAGCGAAAACCGGATCGGCACCGTCAGATCAAGCTTGTCTTCGCTCATGGTCGGCGGAAACGGCGGCAGCGGTTGCGCCCGCTCGATCATCGCCACGACCTCGTCGTCGAGCACGGGATAGCCGGACGAGCGTACCACGCGGCGCTCCAGCACATGTCCGGTGCGGTCGACGGTAAAGCTCAACAGCACCACGCCTTCCTCGCCGCGCGACTGGGCTTCGCTGGGATAGCGTTTGTATTGTTCGAGGTGACGCACCAGGCTCGTCTGCCAGGCCGGAACGACATGGGGCGCGCCGCCCTTGGTGCGTGCCGGCATGGCCGGCGTCGGCGGCTTTTGTTCTTCGACTTTTGGCGGCGGCGGCGGTTCGGGAGCGACGACCGCCTGCGGCTCCGGAGGCGGTGGCGGCGGAGGCTTTTCCACCTCGGGCTGCGGCTGTTCCGGGGTGGGCGCAACTTCGGGCTGGTCGATGGTGTCTTCGGTCGGGGAGAAATCCACCGCAATCGGCGTCGTATCATCGCCGATCTCGTCCGGCCGGTGGACGTAGACATAGGCCGCGATGGCAGCGACATGCACGCCGATCACGACGGCAGCGGCCAAAGCCCAGCGCCGCAGATCGCGCGGATCCTCGTCATCGAACCAAGTGAGGGAAGAAACGCTCATTTGGTCTCACGCGACTCCATGCCGACCAAGGCGATCTTGAGGTAGCCGGCGTCGCGCAAGACATTCATCAGTTGCATGACGTCGCCATACGGCACCGCCCGGTCGCCGCGCAGAAAGATGCGTTGCTCCTTGTCGCCGCCGGTGGCGCTGGCGAGCGCCGCCGGCAGCGCGTCGCGCGCCACCGTGTTGTCGCCGATCGCGAGGCTGCCGTCGGCTTTGAGCGTGACATAAACCGGCTTTGGCGGCCGCTGGTTCTGCGGCGCGGTGGAGGAGGGCAGGTCGACCGGCACGTCGACCGTCGCCAAGGGCGCCGCCACCATGAAAATGATGAGCAGCACCAGCATCACGTCGATGAACGGCGTGACGTTGATGTCGTGCACTTCGGTGAGTTCGTCAGTGCCGTGATCGAGACGGATGGCCACGATGTTTACTCGGCGGCTTGAGCGGCTTGAGCCATCGGAATCTTGGCGCGGTCGAGATCGCGGCTGACGAGCCGCATCACCTGCGCCGAGGCATCGCCGAGATAGGCGCGATAATGCGCGGTCTGGCGCGCCAGCACATTATAGATCATGACCGCTGGGATGGCGGCGACGAGCCCGAACGCCGTCGCCAGCAGCGCTTGCGCGATGCCGGGGGCCACCACCGCGAGATTGGTGGTGTGGGCGTTCGAAATACCGATGAAGCTGTTCATGATGCCCCACACCGTGCCGAACAGCCCGACGAACGGCGCGGTCGAGCCGATGGTGGCAAGCACGCCGGTGCCGCGCGAGATTCTGCGGCTGACCGCCATCTCGATGCGCTCGAGCTGCAGCGCGATGCGCTCTTTGAGGCCCTCGGCGCGCAGCGTGGCGGATAACCGGATCTCCTGGGCGGCGGACTGCATCAATTGCGACACTGGGCTGTCGCCGTCATGCAATTGTTCATGCGCTTGGGCGAAGGTCGCGGCGCCGTTGAGAACGCGGATGTCGCGCCGCACCGCGCTGCGCGCGCTGCGCAATTCCAGCGATTTGGCGAGCCACACCGTCCAGGTCACGAGCGAAGCGAAAGCGAGCCCGATGATGACCGCCTTCACGATTGCGTCGGCGTTCTCGAACATGCCCCAGGGCGAAAGATCCTCGGGCAATTCCGCCGCGCTGACCACGTGTTCGCCAGGCGCCGGCGCGGCGGCGGCCGGTGCCGTCGTATTGGGCGGCACGCTTGAGGCCGCGGCCGGCGCCATTGCATTAGGCGGGGTGGGTGTCGCTCCGCTCGGCGCCGTCGTGTTTGCCGGAGCGGGGGGCGCTGCAGGTGGTGCTGCTCCAGCGCTCGGCGCTGGCATTGCCGGTGCGGTGGGGGCTGCGGCGGAAGGTGCTGCCGGCCCTGTTGGCACAACGGGCGCGGCCGGCGCGCTCTGGGCGCCGGCGGGAGTGGCGGCGGGTTGAGATGCAGCTGAGGCGGCACTCGTGGAGGGCGCTGGGGCCGGACTTCCTTGCGCGAAGGCCGAAGGGGCAAACGGCAGCGCGATCAAAAGCGCAGTCGCCGTCAGCGCTTCAATAAAGCGGAGCGGGTGCGTCGCCCGGATCTGAACGCCACGCGTCATTTCGTGTTTCACTTTATACATCCCGTTTTCGCCGGCGCGATCCACGGCGGCAGCACCGCGCCTAGCCCAGAGTTTCAGTTTGGAATAATGAAAAACTGTTGTCTTTTCAGTATCTTCGATCACCGGTCCCGGTGCGGTCAAGCAATTACCGCATCGCGGCTTTAAATGCATCCGATTTTGCTTCCAAAGGCGGAAAGGCGGCTGTCGCCCGGCGTGGCTGGCGGGCCACTCGCACATTATTGTGTCACGATGCGGGCGGAAACCTGATTGCAATGGCCCCGATGCCGCGGCACGCGCGCCTGCCGCCGCAATCTGGTCTTCGCCAAATCGGCGTCCGGCGCTCTGTGTCATACACACCCCATATTTTCTGTTTGCCGCCGATGAAGTAGCGGCGGCGCGGACCGTATTGCGGAGCGAGCGCGCCAATGCGGCGCCTTGTCACACGCCACTACCAAGCAACCGGGAATCGATAATTCAGTCCCGCCCGCACGAGATTATCTTTCACCCGGCTGGTAACCGTAGTGGCGGGTGGTCCGATCGTTCCCGTGCCGACGTTGCCGGTGTCGAGGTAAAGGTATTCGACCCGGGCGCTGAGATTGTCGGTGACGCCGTATTCAAGTCCGGCGCCGGCCGTCCACGTGCCGTAGGTGACAGTCGTGCTTGTAGAGCCGGCGGGGATTGTGAAACTGGATCTCAGTTCGCCGGCCGCACCGCCCGCCGTCGCATAAACCAGGACGCGGTCGAAGGCCATGCCCAATCGGCCGCGTAGCGTTCCAAACCACGGCATCTGGCTTGTGCCCGACAAGACTCCGGACGCCAATGACTGATTCTGGGTGGAGGCGTCGAAATCGGCCTCAAATCCCCAGACAATGGCCCCGCTCTGATAGTTCACGCCGATTTGGGCGCCGCCGACGAACCCTGGAACGTTGGTGCTGGCCGATGCGTTCGCACCGCCCACCGAAGCGGTAGTCGTGTCCGTACCAAATCCGTAGCCGGCGTTCAGACCGAGATAGAGGCCATTCCAGTTGTAAACTGCCGGCGCGACAGCAGGTACGGGTGCGGGCGACAAATCGGCGCTCCATGCATATCCGGGGACGCTCAAAAGCCCGATCAGCGTCGTCGCTACCGACATCAGCGACGACGCCACTGCGACCGCGCAATCATGTTTGACGCTCGACCCCATAATACACCTCTTGTTTCCATGCTTCATGGTGTACGCGCTCATATTTTCTTTTTGATGCCGATGAAGAAGCCGCGGCGCGGCCCGTATTGCGAAGCGAACACGCCGATGCCGCTGCCGTTTCTGATCTGATAGATCGTGTCGAAAATATTCACGACGTCGAAGCGCACGGTGAGCGGCTTGCCGTCGGGCATGGCGAATTCGTGCGCGATGCTGGTGTTGAACTGCGCGTAAGGCGGTTCGGTATCGATATTGGCGTCGCCGGTGCGCAGGCCGGAACCGTAGATCATGTCGGCACTCACACTCGTCCCGCAAAGCGACTCCCACCAGTTCTCACCGGCATAGGACGGCCGGCCGCAAAATTTATAGGCGGCGCCGGCCGAGCCGGTCACAAGCTGGGTGTGATCGGTGTAGATCCAGTGCGAGTCGAGATACTGCAGCTCCGTCAAACCGCCGAGATCGGCGAGCGGCGTGGCGGTGTCGAACAGATATTGATTCGACACGACCTGGGTTGCTTTCTCCTGCCCCACGGCGAGATTGCCGTAGGCCTGGAAATTACCGCTGTGATACTTGGCGGAAAATTCGACGCCCTGGACTACGCCTTTGGCGTAGTTGAAGGCGCTCAGCACCAGCGCTTGGCCGAAATTGCCGTTGTCGATGAGGTCCGTCGCAATCTTGTAATAGGCATCGAGGCCGAGATCGAGCGTGGTGCAGTCCTTTGCGTCGGCCGTGTAACAGCCGAACGGGATTTTCTGATCGATTCCGGCGTCGAAATAATGCGAGCGCTCCGGGAGCACCGGGCTGTTGCCGTCGTTGCTCGCCGCCCCGGTCGTGCCGTTGAACAGCGCAGGATAGAACGGTGCCGCCTCGACCAGAATCGGCGGCGTGAAGTAGCGCGCATAGCCGGCGTGCAGTGTGGTGTTGGCGAACGGCTTATAGGTAAAGCTGAGGCGCGGGCTTAACTGATTGGCATTGGTGTATTGCCACATCTGGTCGAAGCGCAAGCCGGCGTTCATGGTCAGCTTGTCGGTGATACGCCACTCGTCCTGCGCATAGACTCCAGCAAGCCAGCCGAGCTTGTCGGCATCTTCGGTGATCTGGAAAGGCGGTTCCGCCCCAGGCGGCGCTCCGGCCTCGACCCACGACGTATTGTCGACCCAGCTTTGTTCGGCGCTCACGGTAAATCCCATGCGCAGCGTATGCGCCGGGGTGAGGATGTAGGACGCGTCGCCCTGGATGCCGTTGGTATAGGCTTGCCGGCTGATATCGGAGGCAATGCCGTTCAACAATAGGTCGCCGACCGGGTCCGGCGTGAAGTGCAGAGCGTCATAGCGGGTGAAGTAGGACAATTGCCCGTCAAAGCCGTTCACCGATCTTTGCAATGCCAGCACGCCGAACTGGGTGTCCTCGTATTGATTTTCGTTAAGCATCGATGAATCAAAAGTAGCGACCCCGAACGCACTGCCAAGCACGGTCGGCGCTCCCGGCACGTTGGGAATCTGGAAATTGCTGGTTGCCGTTCCAGCCATCAAGGTTAGGCGCGTGTAGGGATCGAGGAAGGTCGAGGCGTAAGCGAAGCCTTTTTCTTGCGGCGAGAAATCGTGGATCGCATTGAGCGTCGGCAGCGGATTTTCGATGCCCTCGGTGGTCTGCAGGTAGCTGCCGGTGAGGAAATATTGCAGACCGCCGATGCAGGTTGCGCCCGGAGCCGTCGGCTTTGTCGCATCGGATGTCGTATTTGCCGGGCAATAGGTGCCGCCGTATTCGAAACTCGGCTCGATGGTGCCGCGGCTGCCGCCGTAATAGCTGATACTGCCCGAATTATTGAAGATGTCGGTGCGGGTGGTGATGTCGAGCAGGCCCGTCGTGCGCAGCCCGTATTCGGCCGGCAGCGCGCCGGTGACCAGCGTTATGCTGCCGATCAGGTCGGTGTCGAGAACGCTACCGAAGCCGGTAACGCCGTCGGGCAGCATCACGCCGTTGATGCGGAATTGCACATTGGCGTGGTCGTTGCGGACGTGGAACAGCCCGCTGGCGGCGGAATCCTGCGATACGCCGGGCGCCTGCAATACGACGCGCTCGACCGGCGCGTTGGTGCCCTGCGGCAGTGCCTGGATGGTGTCGTTGCTGAGCGTGTCCGAAGTCGTGCCGATGATGGTGTAAAGACTGCTGCGCGCTTGATCGAAGCTGTTGCTCTGCTGGGTGAGCCGTTCGGCGGGCGAAATCGGCGGCACCGTTGGTGGAGTGCGTTGTGCCGTCACGCGCGGCGCAGCGCGCTTGATGATCGGCGCCCGCACATTGATTTGTGGCAGCTGCGCTCGGCCGCCGCTTATTTGCGCCGGTGCGCTGGCCGGCGAAGGCGGCGACGCCGCCGGTGTTGCAGAAGCCGGCGGCGATGATGTTTGCGCTGTCGGGGCCGGTGGCGCCGGCGGCCGTTGCAGGGGCGCTTCTTGAGGCAATTCTGGCGGCGTTTGCGCCTGAGCCGGCGGATTTGCCGCAGGCTGATCCTGGGCGCTGGCAATCGGCGCAGCAACGAGCAGCGTCAGCAGCACAATGCTGCCGAAGGTGCGCCCGCGAATGGCGCGACAATCACGAACTGACATGCGAACTCCGCCAAACAATGTTGCAGGGATAAGGCCCGGCTCATTGGCGGCCATGCCGTCGCGGCAAACCAGCTCACGTAAAGCGGAAATGGAATGCCGCGCTTGATCTTGCCGACACCGCTGGCGCAACGCGCAGGGGTGCCCAAGATTGGCACTGACCGCTCGCTAGGCGGCGGGCGGCGCGCGCGACCGGAAGGCGACGCGATGCGGCGTTGAAACGCCGCGGTAGATGGTGACGGAAAGTTTTATCCGCTGGAAACCGTCCGGCACCGGCAATTGCGGCGGTGTCGACACGAACGAGGTAGAGACGAGAAAGATCGAAGCGCAGATCGGGCAATAGCCGTCGTCGCCGCCGTTATTTTGTGCCGGAGCCTGCTGCGATGATTTTGCGACAACGGCCTTATGCGGCCCGTGCAAAGTGAGATGCTCGGCGCCGGCGGCACCGTCGAGGTCGACGTGGCCGAACGAGATGGCGATCTGCAGCAGAAGCGCCGCCAGCGCGAGATACGCGCCACGCCGTCTATGGCCGTGAACCCATCCCATGGCCGAATGCTAATGTTATAGTGTTACATTTGGCAAGAGGGGACCCAAGAAGGACCCAAGAGGGGCCTCTGGCGCGCCGAAGCCTTCATTTCTGCTTCGGGCGGATGCCAGCATTGGCGCGTTATTATGTCAATGCAGACTGGGCTGCCCGTGGCGGCTTTTACCTACAGCGGTTCGGCGTCGATCAGCACGAAGGCGAGCACCGCCGGCTCGAAGGTGCGATTGCTCCAGGCATGGTTGGTGCCGCGCTGGATGAGGACGTCGCCCGGTTTCAACAGCACTTCGCCTTCGTCCATCATGGCGTAGATCTGCCCCGACAGCACGATGGCGTAGTCGACCGTCGCGGTCTTGTGAAAGCCGGGATGCCGCGGACTGTTGCGGTCGGTCGCTGCCACACGCCCGGAATCGTCGGGCAGCGCCTGTTCGTGCGCGATCGCCGCAAGGCGCTCGCTGTCAGGCGGATATTCGATGACGCGAAACACCGAGCCGTTCTTCGGCGGCGGCAGACGGTGGCCGCGCGCGATGGCGTCAATGTTGCCGCGATTATCGGCGGGGGTCTCTTTCGTTTCCCACAGCTCATGCACGATGGCGCTGCCTTTGGTGCGGCTGAACACATGCGGGCTCGGACCGTCGCTGACGAAGATCGATTTGCCGGCCCCATTGTGGCCGGTGACGACGCGGCGAATCTGTCTGGTCATTTGTCTAATGTCCCGCCCGCATGCGTGCGAGCAACTCGGCGGTGGGATAGGAATCCGCCGGCAGGCCGTATTTCTGCTGCACCGCTTTCACCGCCTGCCGGGTTTTCAGGCCGAGGAAACCATCGATGGCGCCGACGTCGTAGCCTGAATGCGCCAGCATGGCCTGCATCGCCTTGACGTCGGCAAACGGCAGTGCCGGCGGCGGATTGCCGCGATGCAACGGCGGAGCGCCGGCGATGCGGGTCGCGAGATAGGCGGCGGTCGTCGAATAGACGAGCGAATTATTCCATTGCAGATAGACCTGGAAATTCTGATAGACGAGGAACGCCGGGCCGAGCCGCCCCATCGGCAACAACAGCGACGCCGGCAGATTGTCCGCCGGCAGCGGCCTGCCGTCGGCCAGCGTGACGCCGTAGCTCGCCCATTTCGCCCGCGGCAATTGAATATCGAGATCGGCCTGCTGCCAAGGAAAGCTTGATGGCATATTCGCCGGCACGCGCACCTCGGTGAGCCACGGCTCGTCGCGCTTCCAGCCGAGCCCGACCAGATAATTCGCCGTCGACGCCAGCACGTCGGGCACGCTGCGCAGCAGATTGCGCTTGCCGTCGCCGTCATAATCGACGCCGTATTTGTAATATTCCGACGGCATCATCTGGGTCTGGCCGAGCTCGCCAGCCCAGGAGCCGATCATCTCGTCAGGACGCAGATCGCCGCGCTGAATGAGACGCAGCGCGTCGAGGAGCTGCGCGCGAAAGCGGTCGGCGCGGCGGCAATCGTAGGCGAGCGAAACGAGCGAGGGCAGCGAGCGGTAGTTTCCCATGTTGGCGCCGAAGTCGCTTTCCAACCCCCAGAACGACACGATCACCGGCGCCGGCACGCCGTATTGCTGCGCGATGCGGGCAAAGACCGGCTGGTATTTCTTGATCAGCGCCTGGCCGCGCTGGATGCGGTAGGCGGCGGCCATGCGATCGGAAAATTCGAGAAACGTCTGGGTGAAGACGCGTTGGCCGCGGTCGATATTGACGATGCGCTGGTCGTAGGTGAGGTAGGGAGCCGCCGCGGCGATGGTGTCTTGGGTGATGCCCTGCGCCATCGCTTCGCGTTCCAGATCGGCAAGCCATTGATTGAACGGACCGGAGGTGCGGCAGGGCGCGGCGGCATGAACGGCGCTGGCGCCGAACAACGCGACCAGTAGTGCAGCCGCGCGGATCATTTCGCGGCAGTGCATTGCGAATACCAATCCAAAATCTCGTCACCGGTCCAATACACCACGCCGTCGAAGCGGCGGGCGTAGTCGTAGATCGCTTCGAGATATTTGATGCGGTGCGGCTGGCCGCTCAGATACGGATGAATGGCGAGCGCGATAATTTTGGCGCGCGTCTGGCTTTCGGCATAGAGCCGGTCGAACTGATCGACGGTGCGCTTGAACAGATATTCGGCCTCGTGGTGTTGCACCGCCATCATCGGAATGTCGTTGAGCTCCATTGTATAAGGAAGCGTCACCAGGGGACCGTTCGCGGTGCGGATCGTCGTCGGCTCGTCGTCATAGACCCAATCGCCGATATATTTGATGCCGGCCGCCGTGAGCAGGTCGGGCGTTTCCAAGGTCTGCGTCAGGCCGGGGCCGAGCCAGCCCACCGGACGCTTGCCGGTGAAGCGCTCGATGATATCCAGCGAGCGCGCGATCATGGCTTTCTGGCTGGGCTCTTTGTGAATGGGACCTTGTTGGTACGAGTGGCCCATGAATTCCCAGCCGTCGCTCTTCGCCTGCTGCGCGACACGGCCATAGTCCTCGCAGACGCGCGCATTGATCGCAAGCGTCGGACGGATTTTTTGGCGCTTGAAGAGATCGAAGAACCGCCAGACGCCGACCCGCATGCCGTATTCGTGCCAGCTCCAGTTCGGCACGTCGGGAAGCTGCGTCACGCCGGTTGGCGGCGCCAACGCCTGTCGCGCCATCGGCTTGCCAATGTCCCAGACTTCGAGATTGACGATCGACCAGAAAATCAACCGGGCGCCGCCCGGAAGTTTGAGCGGCGGCCGGTCAACGATCGCCGAAAAATCGCTGCGTTCGCGCGGCAACATCGGCTTGGCGCGCGTTTTTCGCCTTATGCCCTTTGCCATCCTGCCGTCCCCACCCCCCGAATCGCATTGTTCTTATCGCGCAACGCAATATGTGCAATCGCATAGCCCAACTGGCGACAAACCATACGTCGAGGGGTGGATTTAGGCCAACTTTGCCCTAACTTTGGTTTGGCTTAAGCGGGTGCGATCAATTCCGCGTTAGGAGGCTTCCGTGGGCATTGCAGTCGGCGGCGGATGGATCATCTTTGGAACCAACCCGCCGGGGACCCGATTATTTCCCAGTCTTTGAGATTCTCCAGTTAATCCCGCCTTTTGCGGATATTGATGATGCCAAGCCCGGCTGTTTCCACCCGCGTTCGGCCCGCCGACCAAGCCCCCCCGCCGTCCGTTGGCGACGGCGCCGCTGTGGCCGCACTGTCGTCCGATCCGCGGCGCGATTGGCTGAAGCACTTTCGCGATGTACGGGCCGAGACCGAACGCCGCGCCGGCTTCCTCTCGCCGGAGGATCAAGTCATCCAGTCGATGCCGGATGCGAGCCCCACCAAGTGGCATCGCGCGCATGTCACGTGGTTCTTCGAGCAATTTCTGCTCAAGCCCGAGCTCAAGAATTATCGTCCGTTCGATGAGCGGTTCGCCTATCTGTACAATTCCTATTACGTTTCCGCCGGACCGCGCGCGGCACGGCCGCAGCGCGGCCTGATCACGCGGCCAAGTGCCGCGGCGGTCGCCGCCTATCGCGTCCATGTCGATGCCGCGGTGGCGGAGCTGATCGAGACTGCCGACAATTTCGGCGAAATCGTTCCGATCATCGAAATCGGGCTGAACCATGAGCAGCAGCATCAGGAATTGCTGCTCACCGATATTTTGCATGCTTTCTCGCTCAACGACACGCATCCGGCTTACGATCCGGATTGGCAGTGGCCGCAAACGGACGGTCAAGATTTTGCCGGCGCGATGTTCTCGGGCCTCGACACCATCGGGCATGCCGGCGGCGGCTTCTGCTTCGACAATGAAGAGCCGGCGCATCAGGTCGTGCTTGCGCCGGTGCGGCTTTCGCCGCGGCTCGTCACCAATCGCGACTGGCTCGATTTCATGGCCGACGGCGGCTACACGACGCCGACCTTGTGGCTGTCGGACGGCTGGGCGACCGCCGAAGCTCAAGGTTGGAGCGCGCCGGGTTATTGGCGCAAGATCGACGGCGCGTGGTTTTCGATGACGCTCGGCGGCTTGCGCCGCGTCGAGCCGGGCGAGCCGGTCTGTCACGTCAGCTACTACGAGGCCGACGCGTTCGCGCGCTGGTCCGGCAAGGATTTGCCGACCGAGGCCGAGTGGGAAGTGGCGGCAAAGCGCGGCGCGCTTGCCGATGCCTTCGGCGTCGTCTGGCAGTGGACGCGCAGCGCCTATTCGCCTTATCCCGGCTACAGAGCGGCGCCCGGCGCGCTCGGCGAATATAACGGCAAGTTTATGGTCAATCAGATTGTCTTGCGCGGCTCGTCGCTGGCGACGCCGGCTGGCCATTCGCGCGCGTCCTATCGCAATTTCTTTTATCCATCCGCCCGCTGGCAATTTTCCGGGTTGCGGCTCGCAGAATACCAACACTGAGCAGGTCCATGGCACGTGCCACCCAAACCGCGCTGCGCGCGGCGCCGTCCTTCGAAGCCGGCAGTCCATTCGCCGCCGACGTTGTTGCCGGGCTGACGGCAAAGCCGAAACGGCTGCCGCCGAAATATTTCTACGATGCGGTGGGCTCCGCGCTGTTCGATCGCATCACGCAGCT
>Ga0335078_10007306_pt1 | contig 16386 bp, 10 predicted proteins | sample Lox_Sample_32_FD_206711 | JGI IMG/M metagenome (GOLD analysis project Ga0335078, IMG submission 206711) | Soil microbial communities from Loxahatchee National Wildlife Refuge, Florida, United States - Lox_Sample_3.2 | ecosystem: Environmental > Terrestrial > Soil > Wetlands | place: USA...
GAACCTATTCGCGGTCGGGCCGTGGGATTTTGCGACGATCTATAACGTCCTGCCGCTCTGGCAGGCGAGCCCGGCGGTTGACGGCACTGGCCAGACGATCGCCGTTCTGGCGAGAACGAACATCAACATCCAGGACGTACGCGACTTTCGCCAGATCTTCGGCTTGCCGGCCAAAGACCCGAACATCATCGTGAACGGCACGGACCCCGGAATAGTCAACACCGATCAGGAGGGAGAAGCCGACCTCGACTCCGAGTGGAGCGGCGCGATCGCCAAGGGCGCCACGATTGATTTTGTGGTCTCGGCGAGTACTTCCAGCACAGACGGGGCCGACCTCTCGGCCGAATACGTGGTGGACAACAACCTCGCGCCCGTGTTGAGTTCGAGCATCGGGGGAGCGTGCGAGGCGGAGATCGGCAGCGGCGGCAATAATCTTTACAATACGCTGTGGCAGCAGGGTGCTGCCGAAGGCATCACCATCGTCGAGGCGACGGGTGACACCGGTTCTGCCGGATGCGACTATGGTGATCCCAGCGGCCAGGGAGCTGCGGAAATGGGCTTGGCAGTGCATGGGGAAGCTTCAACCCCATACAACGTCGCTCTCGGCGGCACGGACTTCGCCGACGCCGGCATGTGGTCTGAATACTGGTCGATCTCCAACAATCCCACCACCCAAGCCTCCGCGCTGTCCTACATACCCGAGACGGCGTGGAATAATTCCTGTGCAGATTACGGACTAGTGGGAGACTGTGTGGCGGGCCAGGAATCAAACCTTACCGCAGGCAGCGGAGGGCCGAGTTCATGCACCACTTCGACCTCTCAAAGCACCAACAGTGGTACGGAAATCACCTGCACCGCCGGATATCCAAAACCCTCCTGGCAGACGGGGACAGGCGTGCCGAATGACGGCGTCCGCGACATACCGGATGTCTCCCTTTTTGCCGGCAATGGCTTCAACGGCAGCTTTTACGTGTACTGTCAGATGGACGCCAACGAAGCAGGTGACACTTCGGCGTGCACCTTGCAAGATGACCAAGCGACCTTTCAGGGTGTTGGGGGGACGTCCGCCTCGGCGCCTGCCTTTGCAGCCATTATGTCGCTGGTTAACCAGGCGACTGGCGAGCGACAGGGCAACGCGAACTACGTCTTGTATCCGCTAGCAGCACAGAGCGGTGCGAGCTGCCCTGCCGACAACTCGGCCTTGAATGACGCCTCCTGCATCTTCTACGACGTCCAGAACGGGAGTAATATCTCGGTGGCCTGCGTGGCCGGGTCACCGAACTGCAGCGCGACTAGCTCCTCGAACGGCGAGCTGGGCAAGCTCGTGGTACCTTCGAGCTATGTTCCGCCTTACACCGCCTCTTCGGCGGCTTGGGCTACCGGACCCGGCTATGACCTTGCCACCGGCCTCGGCACCGTCAACGCGGCAAACCTGGTAGTTGCCTGGGCCACAGCCGACAGCAGCGGCGGGTCGTCAACAGTGAGTCTCTCGCCCAGCAGCCTGAATTTTGGCTCTCAAAATGTGGGCAGCATCAGCGCCGCTGAAACGGTAACGCTCACCAACAACGGTAGCGGCGCGCTCACGATTTCAGCCATGGATAATGAGGGCTCCGATTACGGCGATTTCGGTGGAACGACGAACTGCACCGCCACCCTCGCTGCGGGAGCCGGTTGTTCCATCAGCATCACTTTTACGCCCACGGCGGCCGGGCAAAGGAGCGCCTCGGTGGTCATTACCGACAGCGCCCCGGACAGCCCGCAGACCATCAACCTGAGCGGAACTGGGACGACGGCAGGGGCAGGCTCGACGCCTCTTGCCGCGGTTTCGCCCTCGAGCGTAGCCTTCGGCAGCGAGGAGGTGGGAAGCACGAGCGCGGCTCGGCAGGTGACGCTCAGCAACAGCGGGAAGGCCGCGTTGGCGGTCAGCTCTATCGCGGCGAGCTCCGGCTTCAGCCAGACCAACAGTTGCGGCACGAGCGTGGCCGCCGGCAGTTCCTGCTCGATCAGCATCACTTTCAACCCCACCGCGTCCGGTGCGATCAGCGGCACGCTCACCGTGATTGACGACAGCAACGGTGTGGCGGGCAGCACCCAGTCGGTAAGCCTGACAGGCAGCGGAACAGCGCCGGCGCCCGTGGCGAGCGTCTCCACGGGCAGCTTGAGCTTCAGCGCCCAAATGGTGGGCTCGACCAGCTCCGCCCAGTCCGTGACCCTCAGCAACTCCGGCAAGGCTGCGCTCACTGTTTCGAACCTCAGCACCAGCGGCAACTTCAGCCAGACGAACACCTGCGGCACGAGCGTGGCGGCCGGAGGCTCCTGCACGATCAGCGTGGCCTTTGCCCCAACCTCCGCCGGAGCACATTCTGGCGCACTAACGGTTACCGACAACAGCAACGGCACGGCAGGCAACACACAAACGGTGAGCCTGAGCGGCGCGGGGCAGGATTTTACGATGGCCGTGGCTTCAGGATCGCAGTCCAGTGCATCGGTCTCGCCCGGCCAGACAGCGAGCTACAGCTTGATCGTGGGAGCCGAAGGGGGATTCAACCAAAGCGTGAACTTCTCCTGCGCAGGGGCGCCCTCCGAATCGACGTGCACGGTTTCGCCGGGCTCGGGAGTCCCTGGCAGCAAGGTTACCGTCACCGTCGCGACCACTGCCCAATCATCAACTCTGCCGCGGACGCTTCCTCCGCTCGGCACACCCGGTCCAAAGTTCCTTCTGGTGCTGGCTACACTTCTGGCGGGATTCGCGTGGTTTTATCGAACCACTAAACCGGCTGGGGCGCGTCTCGGCAAACTAATCCCGCTCGCAGCGGCATGCACACTGGCCCTTGCGTTGGCTGCTTGCGGTGGGGGAGGAGGAGCCGGGTCCAGTTCCTTGCCGTCGAACCCTGGCACGCCTGCCGGAAACTTCACCATCACCGTGACCGGCACCCAAGGCTCGGGGTCGAGCATCGTGAGCCATACTGTGGCACTTACGCTAACGGTATCTTAGCAACCCCGACGCTATTAGCGCGACGACGTCGGGGGCGGCCATGGTCGCTAGAATGGGCTCGATCGGGTTCCGGAGCCCGCCGGGGCGGGCGCAAGAATGTGGCCCAAGGCGACGGCGGTGGGGAGAGAGCAGGGCCGATGCGCCTCGGAAGCCCGGGAGGGGCGACAGAGGTGTCTTGATAATCGCAGATCTTCTGTCGCCACTCCGTGGCTCAGCGTGCTCTCTGTCTGCGGTGATCCCACGGCTGGCGCCGTGGGCCACATTCTCGCGCCGCTGGTGCGGCTTGGTGTGCGGCGACGGGCTTAATCTAGCGCCTATGGGGGGCGGCTGGCCGTTCCCCGTGTGCGATGGGGTAGGGGGGCAGGCCATGCCCCTACAAGCCAGAAGGTCTAAGGAATCCGGAATGTGTCATCCTGAGCGCCGCGAAGGATCTCTGCAGTTGTTCGTAAGTTGTTGAACCACAGGAAACTGCGGGAATCCTTCGCTTCGCTCAGGATGACAGGCGGCTGATTTCTTCGCAGCTTCCCAGCGTTGGGTATGGCTTGCTTGTCAGTCGTCACTGTTTTTTCGGCGTCCAGGTAAACGGTCCCCAACCCGTCTTCCGGACCTCGCAGGCGCCGCAATCAAAATCCCTGAGAATTTCTCCGCCTCCGGTGATGCGGTCGGACGAAATGAAGTCCACCTCAAAGCGAAGCAACATCGGGCACATCTTTGTTTTACCATCGGGCAAGGCGCAACCAAGTACAATGCGTGAAGTGCCAATCCACCGCGACCCCGTTTGCCGGCATTCGCTGCGAATGTATGCGCCTTGCTTGGCAGCCTGGGGCGGTATGTTTGACCATTCGGCTGTGAAGCGGTCGCCCTCAACCTTTACACGATACTCTTTGCCGCTCGATGCGGACTTCCACACTTGGGGAAGCGCGCGGGCTTTGGCGGCGGCAGTTCCGGCCGGCTTCGCGGCGCCTTGGTTTTCGGAAGATAATTGCAGCGAGCTTGTCGAAAGGAACCCGCAAATCACCACGATAATCCCGCAAATCGGTTTTGCCCTCAAATGCCGACTCTCCTCTCACTCAGCTAATCACCGGAGGATTCTTCCTGAATCGCAGCCCCCTGTCAAGGACTTACAATCGCAGATCCCAAGCCTCCAGAGGCAATCGCGTCACTGTCCGAACTCGGGACGGGCTAATCCCAAAAACGAACACCTCCTGCAGCCGCGGAACCTCTCCGTCCTCCTAAGCCATTGGAAATAAATAGCGGTAAGCTCCGAGAGGATGGCAAGTCTCTTGCCCTTAACGCACCAACGGAACGGAGCGAAGTTCATTGCTGCTTTGAAAATCGACGGGTAGGTAGCGCGGCCCCCCGGTTTTGCGGTCCGCGGTTCGTCGATGTCCCCACGGAAAAGACGCGGACCCGAAGACCGGGGTCGCGCTACCCGACGCCGGCAGCTGCGGTAACAGGACGGGTGCTGCTTGCGTGCGCGCTCCGCATCCTTCCGCCCCAACGGACCAGACGCCGGCGCCCCGTCGAATGGAGGGAATACGATGAAGTCAGAGCATGGTGTGTTGGATATTCCGCGCCAGTCTAATCGACGACAGCGGCGAATACGCATGATCGTCTATTGCGTTGTGGGTATCGCGGCCATCGCAGGCATCACCGTGTTCCTTTCGCGCCTTAAGCCCGCGGCGCCTGTCGTGGAGAAGACAGCGATCTGGGTCGACACGGTCAAGAAGGGCCCGCTGGTGATTGCGGTGAGAGGCTCGGGGATTTTCGCCCCGCAAACGAAAGGCGCCAAAGCGCCGTCTAACAGCACGACGGTGCAACTGAGAATTCCCCAGGCGCAGGGCAGGGACGTGCGAACCGGCGAAACGGCGACGATCGACACACACAACGGAGTTGTTAACGGTCATGTGGCGGGCGCTGTGCCCAGCGTGTCCGGGGGGGTGATGGCGGTCGACGTGAAACTCGATGGCCCGGCGCCCGAAGGAACAAAGGCGGGCCAGGAAGTGGATGGCACCATCGAGATCGAGAAACTCGACAATATGACCTACGTGGGGCGCCCGGTTTTCGGCCAGCCCAATACTACGGTATCCCTCTTCAAGCTCGACCCGGACGGCAAGGGCGCCAGCCTCGTCGAGGTGCGTCTCGGCCGCGCTTCGCTGAATTCCATCGAGGTGCTTAGCGGCTTGCAACCCGCCGACAAAGTGATCCTCTCCGACATGTCGGCATGGGACAGTTTCAACCGCATCCGCTTGGAGTAAGTATCACCGCAGAGCCGCAGAGGTACAGAGAAAGGAAATGGCGGAGTCAGCAGCCGGGTTTCCGCTCTTTGGCTTTAGCCCTGGTCGGTGCGTCTCCGCGGTTTCAATAAGTATCTCAAGGGAGAAGTGAAAATGGTAACAAGAATGGCATTTTGGCGAATCTTAGTGGCGGTAGTTTTCCTTGTGACGGTCTCGATCCAGCCGACGACTGCGCAGGAGGGCAAGAAAGACCCGGGAGCCGAGGCAGCGACGCACTTTGACTACTCGACCAGTCACGCCTTCCCCGGTATTTTTTCACCTTACATGAGGCCTTTTGTTCCGAAACCGCGGCTGGACAACTCGCCACGGCTGCAAGATCTGATATCGAATGGCAAGCTGGTGCTGACGCTCGAAGACGCCATCGCACTGGCTCTCGAGAACAATCTGGATGTCGACGTGGCGCGATACAATTTGCCCATTGCCCAAACGGACTATTTGCGCACCAAAGGTGGAGGCGCGGCGCGTGGCGCGGCGGGCTCGTTTGTATCCACTACGGCCTTCTCGGGCGCTTTGGGCGGGGGTTTGAGCAGTAGCGGCAACGGCGGAAGCGTTGGCGCCGGCAGCACCCTTGGGGGCGGCATCTACGGCGGGGGTACATCGGGCTGCTGCGACCCGAGCGTATACGCTTTCTACGGCTGGAGTAATGCCATCACCCCCTTGAACTATATTGCGGTTAGCGGAACGAATGTTGAGACCAGTCACAACGCCTACTTTCAAACCGGGTACAGCCAGGGTTTTCTGACTGGCACAAGCTTCTCTGCGTACGAGTATACGCAGCGCTATTCGTCGAACGTCATAGGCGCCGAGTTCAATCCGGAGTTTTACTCGGGCGTTTCGATTGGCGTCACCCAGAACTTATTAAACGGTTTTGGCCGCCGGGCTAATGGCGTCTTCATCCGCCAAGGCCCGAACACGCTGAAATTCGCCATGAGTAAATTCCGGCAAGCCGTGATCACCCAAGTGGCGGCGGTGGTGAGCACTTACTACGATCTGCTGGCCGACGAGGAAAAAATACGCGTGGCGCAAGAGGGGCTGCAAAATGCCGAAAAGCTCCTGGAGAATAACCAGACGGAATTGAAGATTGGCGCTGTTGCCCAATATGACGTGCTGCGGAGCCAGGAGGAAGTGGCCTTGAGGAAGCAAGACTTGCTGACGGCCGGAAACACGTTCTCACAGGATTCCCAGACGCTTAAGGCGAAGATTTCCAAGAGCTTCAATGATGAGTTGGCCAAGGTGGACATTCTGCCCACGGATAAGCTTCCGGAGCCGCATCCCGACGATGTGCCGCCCTTGAATGAGGCGATGCGGGAAGCGGCCAGCCATCGTCCGGAGATCGAACAGGCCGATCTGAACCTGCGCAACCAGGAGTACGTTCTGCAGCAGACACGCAATGCCCTGCTGCCCCAACTCCAGGCCTTTGCCACCTATAACCTCTACGGGCTGGCTGGGGGTGTATCGCCCACCTTCAGGAACATTTTTGCAAACGACTACCCCAACATCTCTTACGGCGTTCAGTTGGGAGTTCCCCTTCGCAACCGCGTTGCTCAGGCTGACGCAGCCCGGGCGCTCATCGAGCAGCGGCAAATGCAAATGACGCTCGAACAAGCCAAGAACCAGGCAGTCTGGGACGTGGCTAAGGCGGTGAGCGCAGTGGAGCAAGCCAAGGCCCAACTTGACGCCGCCACGAATTTAGAGGCGATTTCACGGCAGGTGCTTGGCATGCAACAGCAGAAGTTCACTCTCGCTTCGGCGACTGTGGAAGAGGTGATCACGGCGCAGACCAACTTGGCTAATGCCCAGGGGACGGTGGTAACAGCGCGCGCGGCCTATGCCAAGGCATTGATCCAGTATGAACAGGCCGCGGGCACTCTGCTCGAAAGGAATAAGATTGATCTGAGTGAAGCAGTGCAAGGGGAGGTCAAGAAGTCGCCCAATATTCCCGGCACACCGGTCAACTAGCAGGCTGCGAAAAACCTGTTTGACTGTCATCCTGAAAAGACGGAGGCGGAGAAGGACCTCCGCAGTTCGTTGAAACCGCAACTGCGGGGATTCTTCGCTTTGCTCAGAATGACAGAGTTCAAGAGTATTCCAGCAGCCTCTAGGGTTCAGTGGGTAGAGAAGACCACCACCATTGTGGTCCGCGCTTTTCCAAGGGCACTTCGACGGACCGCAGACCACAGAAGCGGTGGTGCGGACTACCCAGTGTGCGAAGTCGGGACGGGTCGTCCCAAAATCGAACAGTCAAGGACGAAGGTTCGACGCATATATCGCCTAATACGCTGAAACTAAAGGATGTAATCGACAATTGACTTGGCAGTGCTATTGCCCTAAATATCCTCGGGGAGTATCGACATGGACATACCACGTGAAGATGCAAAGCGAAAACGCCGAATACGCAGGATCATTTTTTCCGCTGTGGGCCTTTTAGCCATCGCGTCAGTTACTTATGGACTCTCGCGTCTAAAGCCGGCCGCGCCCAGCGTTGACAAAGCGACGGTCTGGATCGAAACGGTCAAAAGAGGGCCGATGCTGCTTGAAGTAAGAGGCTTGGGAACCTTGGTTCCGGATGAGCTGCTGTGGATTCCGGCGACCTCGGACGGGCGTGTGGTAAAGCGGCTCTTGCCCGGCGTGCAGCACATGAAGCCCGACACGATCATCATGGAGCTCAAGAACCCGGAACTTGAGCAGGCCGCGCTCGACGCCCAGTGGCAACTCAAGGCCGCCGAAGCGGATTACAACAGTTTGAAGGCGCAGCTTGACAGCAAACTGCTGGACGAGAAGGCCGCCGCCGCCACGGTCCAGGCGGATTACACCAACGCGCTGCTCAATGCCGAAAAGGACGACGCGCTGGCCAAGGCAGGCTTGGCGGCGGAGCTGAATGCCAAGCTGTCGCGGGCCAAAGCCAACGAGTTGACCACGCGCAACAAGATCGAGCAGGACCGGCTGGCCGTCAGCGCCGCTTCCGCTCAAGCCCAACTGGAGGCCTCGAAAGCCAAGGTTGGACAATTGCGCGCCCTTTACGAGTTGAAGGAGTCGCAACTGGACCGGCTGAAAGTGCGGGCAGGAGTTGAAGACGGTACGCTGCAGGAAGTGCCGGTGGAGGTCGGCCAGCAAGTTACGGCGGGTACGATCCTCGCCAAGGTAGCCCAGCCGAATAAGCTGAAGGCGGAACTGAAGATTCCCGAGACCCAGGCGAAGGACGTTTTGATCGGCCAGGAGGCCTCCGTCGACACGCGTAACGGCATCATCGGCGGCCGGGTGGAGCGCATTGACCCGGCGGTGATCAACGGAACCGTGACCGTGGACGTCAAGCTGGAAGGCGAGTTGCCGAAAGGCGCGCGTCCCGACCTGAGCGTGGAAGGCACCATCGAAATCGAGAACCTTAAGGATGTGGTCTACGTCGGCCGGCCGGCATTTGGCCAGCCCAACAGCACGGTGGGAATCTTCAAGCTGGACGAAGAAGGCAACGGCGCCTCGCGAGTGCAAGTGAAGCTGGGACGAAGCTCGGTCAACACGGTCGAAATCCTGGACGGACTCAAGCCCGGCGACCGCGTTGTGCTCTCCGACATGTCGACGTGGGACGCGTTCAACCGGATCAGGCTGAATTAGAGCAGTGGCTAGCGGAGGAGTTCGATGCCAGCTTTCCGAGCGGCGACTCGCAGCTTTTCGTCGAGAGTGGCCAGCGGCAGGGTGCGACGAAGCGCCAATTCGAAATAGGAGGCGTCGTAGGCTGTCAGCCCGGACTGGCGAGCGGCTGCGACCAAGGCCGATGGGGTAGTCGGGCTGACCTCGAGGAATGCGGCGAGCCGCTCGATATCGTCAACATACGCAGACACAATCTGCGCGGTGGCTCGCCCCCGGCGCTCCGCCATGATTAGAGCGTTCGAGACTTCGTAGTACCAAAGATCAGGCACGACCGCGACCGTACCCGATTGGAGGAGGTGGAGGACGCGGAGAGACACGAGTGGTGCTGGCGCGTCTACCATCCACCCGAGGGCCGTCGATGCATCAAGAACCAGGTAATTCAAAAACGCCTCCCCTCTTCGATCAGAGACTTGATCGTGACGCCACGTGCGAGCTTGATCCGAGGACGGCTCCTGATGGAGTCGAAAACTTCTTTCAGGGTCCGCCCGCGTTCGGCAGGCATCGCAACCAGCCGTGCTTGCTCCTTGCCTCGGCGGGTGATGACGATCTCTTCGCCCTTCGACGCTCGTTCGACAAGTTGCGACAGTTTCTGTTTCGCTTCGAAAATTCCGACTGTCATTTCACAGCACCTCCTGGATGGTCCATAGTCCAACAGGATGATTTTCCTATCTAGGAAAGGGAAAATCAATGAGCAACTTACTCCAAGACCTTCGCTTCGGTCTTCGCCAGCTTGCGCGTAGTCCGGGCTTCGCACTTATCGCAATAGTCACTCTGGCGCTCGCAATCGGCGCCAACACTGCCATCTTCACGGTCGCTAATGACTTCCTCTTCCGCGCGCTGCCCTTTGGCAATTCCGATCGCGTGGTAATGGTGAAGTGCGCCCAACGCAGAGTCGCACAGTCCGGCCAGGCAACAGAAGCAGGCTGGGCTGACCAACCGAGCTTCAAGTACTGGCGCGACCACAACCAGGTTTTTCAGGCGATGGCGGCGTGGGCCGGCGAGGGTGGGCAGAGCAACTTGACCGGCCCGGAGGGTCCGGAGCGGGTCCGCGCCAAGCAGGTCACGGAAGGATTTTTCCGGGTGCTGGGCGTTACGCCAATCCTAGGACGAACTTTCTCCGTCGCGGAGGATCAGCCCGGCGGAAATCGTGTGGCCATCGTCAGCCACGCGCTGTGGCAGACGCGTTACGGCGGTGACCCCGGAATTCTGGGAAAGAAGCTTATCCTGAATGGCGAATCCCATGAGGTGATTGGCGTCCTTCCTGTGAACTTTCGCTTCTCTACAGCGCCCGAGGATGTTTGGGTGCCTCTGCGCGCCAAGCTTGACGAGGGTCCGGGCGGTTATTACTTGCATGCCCTTGGGCTCTTGAGGCCGGGAGTCACGCTTGAGCAGGCGCAGGCGAACATGGAATCGCTCGCTGTGCAACTTGGCAAGATATTCCCTCAGCAATGGAACTCGGACCAGTACGTCACAGTTGAGAGCCTGCGCGCCCGATATGACAAGGAACTCCGTCCCTCTCTCCTGGTGCTGCTGGGGTTCGCGGGTCTCATTCTGCTGATCGCCTGCGCCAATCTTGCCAATCTGCTGCTGACCCGCGCCGCGGGGCGACAGCAGGAGATCGCCATTCGGCGCGCCTTGGGCGCCGGGCGCTCGCGAATCATCCGCCAAATGCTGATCGAAAGCGGATTACTGGGCCTCGCGGGCGGCGCGGCGGGCGTGCTGATCGCAACCGACGGAGTGGGCTTTTTGTACGTGCTGCTTCCCAGCGCCTGGTATCCGCTTGTCCGAGGCGGAATTGACGCCCCGGTGCTTTTGTTCTCGCTGGGGATCTCTCTGCTGACCGTCCTGCTGTTTGGAATGGCGCCGGCACTGCGCGCCGCCGGTTTCGACTTGAACGAGACTTTGAAGCAAGGGCTGCGCGATGCGCACTCGGAGGCGGGGCTTCAATCCTCTCGAGCCTCACTGGTGGCGGGTGAAGTGGCGTTGGCCGCAATACTTTTGACGGCCGCCGGACTGCTTGCCAAGAGTTTCGTTCGAATCTCCACCGTCGCTTTGGGCTTCCAGCCGGAATCCGTTCTGACGGTTGCGCTGCAACGTAGAGGACAGCACATGGAGCATTTTTACGGTCCGGTGCTGCAACGGATCTCCGCTCTGCCCCAGGTGCGCGCCGCCGGCATCATCAACTTTGCGCCGCTTACAGGCGGCGGGTGGGGCCAGGACATTACGATTGAGGGCCGCCCGCCCCGCGCGCCCGGCGATCTGATATGGGCCGCGCATCGCCAGGCGACTCCGGGCTATTTTCGAGCCATGGGAATTCCTCAACTGCGCGGACGAGCGTTCCAGGAGAGCGACTGGTGGAGTGACAACGCCATCGTCAGCGAAGCCATGGCAAAGCAATACTGGCCTGGCGAAAATCCGATTGGCAAGCGCTTCGGCGTCAACTGCTCCGACTCGCCTTGCCATTGGCAAACGGTGGTGGGAGTGGTTGGCGACGTGAAGGAGCTTGGGCCCGCCGCAGAGCCCGCCGTTGCGATGTACTTTATGGAAATAGGAGACGAGATGACCCTGACGGTTCGCGGGATGCAGGACCCGACAAGGCTCGTCGCCGATATCCGCCAGATCGTTCACACTGCCGATCCTAATCAGCCCATCGGGGACGTGCGCACCATGGAAAGTCTGGCCCGAGAGTCCGTTGCGCCGCAACGCCTCACCATGATGGTCTCCTTGCTGTTTGCCGCGCTGGCGCTGGTGCTGGCGATGGTCGGGCTTTATGGAGTGGTCTCCTATTCAGTCGCGCAACGAACCCACGAATTCGGCGTGCGATTGGCGCTTGGGGCGGAACGAAGAGACATCCTGAAACTCGTGGTGGGACAAGGATCGCGGGTGATTTTGGCGGGCGTGGGAGTGGGGATCCTGGGCGCGCTGGCCTTGACGCGATATGTGTCGAGCCTGCTCTTTGGCGTGAAGCCCGCCGACCCGCTCACCTTCCTCAGCGTAACTCTCCTGCTGATCGCCGTCGCCTTGCTCGCGAGTTACATTCCCGCCCGCCGCGCGACCAAGGTCGATCCGCTGGTGGCGTTGCGATACGAATGAAGTTATCAGGAGATCGGGTGAGAGAACCGCAATCCCGAAACTGCGATACGCGTCTACGCAATTAACTATTGCTGGGATCTAAAACAGAAAGGCGTTTGAAGTAAGACCGATAGAAGCCGCGGTCTCGGCTCAGGAGTCGATCAGCTTGGCAAAGGGCATGCGCTCCGATCAGGAAGTCCGCTATAACTCGCGTTCTTGCACCGCCACGTTCCCGGTAGGCCCTCCAGGCGATTCCCGCCTCGAGAGCTGCTTCCATCGTGAGGGCGCTGAACTCGACCTCGAAGCGTCGGAGGGCTCCCCCCGCCGCCTCGGCACTGGTAAACCATGCAGCAACCTCTGCCCACACCACCTCGCAAACAACCAACCGGCCCTGTTGGGTAGCGGTGCGAAGGGCTTTAACGGAAGCGGGACCAAAGGTGGGATTGGCGCCCAGGATGTCGAGCAAAATATTGCTGTCCACGGCCGTGATCACTTTGGCCTTTCACTGCCTCGCATTTCATCGATGATCTCGTCCGTTGAGCGGTCGAGCTTCAAAATTCCGTACAACTCATCGATGGCGTCGCGACTTTGCTGTTTGGACATCACCAAACGACCGCGCTCCTCCCGCACCTCCAGCACCTGCCCGGTACGAATCCCCAGCCGGACGCGCAGCGGCTTCGGGATGGTGATTTGTCCCTTTTCTGAGACAACAGTTTTCATACCGACATTGTATGAATTCCTACCATTACTGTCAAGCCGTAGGCGTACGGCTCGCCGTCCCCGCATGGGCACTGGCCCCAACGAGGGTAGAGCAGGCCCTGCCCTTACCCGGGAGGGTCGGGAGGTGTTCAGGTAAACCATGGCCACATTATTTCAGGACATTCGCTACGGCATTCGCATGTTGGCGAAAAACCCCGGCTTCACGGCGGTCGCGGTGCTGACGCTGGCGCTGGGCATCGGCGCAAACACGGCGATATTCAGCGTCATGAATGCCGCGCTCATGCGCCGTTTGCCGGTGCCCGATCCGGAACAGTTGGTTCGCTTCCACACCACCGATCAGCCTCCCAATACCTCGCAGACGGGTTACAACGACACTTCCTTGACCGAACCCGTTTTCGAGGAACTCCGCAAGCAACGCAACGTTCTTTCTGACGTCGTCGCATATGTGCCGCTCAGCATACGGAAGGTGGCGGTGCGCGTCGGCAGCGAGGAGCCCGAAGAGGCCAATGCCGACATGGCGAGCGGGAACTTCTTCTCGGGGCTGGGGGTGCGGCTGGCGCGCGGCCGGGGATTTACGCTCGACGACGAGACTCGCCACACTCAGACGGCCGTGCTGAGCTATGCGTACTGGACGCGGCGCTTTGCCCGCAATCCCTCCGTACTGGGTCAAACACTCTACATCAAGGGAGTACCGTTCACCGTCATCGGAGTTGTTTCACGGGAGTTCGGCGGAGTCGGGCAAGGTGAGCCGACTGACGTTTGGATTCCCTTCCAAATCCGCGCGGATTTGAAGCCGTGGGGCCGTTCTCCAGATAGCCAGGACAGTCTCTATGGGGACCCGGCGTGGCTTTTCCTGCTGATGATCGGGCGACTGCAACCCGGGGTCAGCCAGGAGCGGGCGCTGGCGCAACTGAACCCTGTCTACCAGCGCACGTTGGTTGCTACAGGCCTCAAGCTGGACCCGAAGGCGCCGCCGGTTAAGCTCTTCTTCTCGCCCGTGCGCGGTATCGAGAACCTGCGGGAGGGCTACGAGAAACCGCTCCTGGTGCTGATGGCGATGGTGGGTGTGGTGCTGGTGATTGCGTGCGGCAATGTCGCCATGCTCCTGGTGGCCAGGAATAGCGTGCGCCGGCAGGAGTTCAGCCTGCGCCTGGCTTTGGGCGCCACGCGCCTCCAACTGTTCCGCCAATTGCTCACCGAGAGCCTGGTCCTGGTGGGAGCGGGAACGGCGCTGGGCTGGATCTTCGCCACCTGGGCGACCGAAGCCATGGTGGTCTGGGCGGGGCTGGACTTCAACGTGTCGCCTGACCAGGGAGTGTTGGCGTTCACCTTGACTCTCTCGGCGCTCGCAGCGCTCGTATTCGGCCTGGCTCCCCTGCGCAATGCAGTGCGCACAGCCCCCGGATTCACGCGCGCAACTGGTGCGCCCAGCTCCACACGCGGCAAGGAGCAACACCGCCGCGGGCAGGCCATCGTGGCATTTCAGATCGCACTCTGCATGGCGTTGCTGGTGTGCGCCAGCCTGCTTTTGCGCACGCTTCGGAACCTTGAAACACTGGACCTCGGGATGCGCACACAAGGGCTGCTGGTTTTCGGCATTACGCCGCCACAAGGGCTCTCGAATGAAGCTGAGGTCCAGCACTTCTTCCAGTCGCTCATGGACCGGCTGCGGGCTCTGCCGGGCGTCGAGTCAGCTACTTTGATGGACAACCGCATCGGCTCGGGATGGAGCAACAACACCGGCGCGTTCGTCGACGGAAAATACCCGAAGCCGAACACCTTTTGCCCGATGCGCTGGAACGGGGTGGGGCCCGATTATTTCCATGTGCTCAGGACGCCGATTCTTGTTGGGCGCGATTTCAACGACGCCGATTCGGCGTCCGCCCCCAAAGTGGCCGTCATCAATCGAACCTTTGCCGAGCGCTACCTCGACGGGCGGCAACCCCTGGGACACCATGTGTCGCTTGATAACGGCCCCAAGGCGGTACAGTACGTCGTGGTGGGGGTAGTTCAGGACAGCAAATATACCGGAGTGGAGGAAAAAGCCACGCCCATGGCCTGGTTCCCCTACACGCAGGTCGGCGGCACGTCTACGATGAACATTGAATTGCGCACGGAAGGCCATCCAACGGCCTTGCTTCCCGAGGTCCGCCGCGCCGTGGCAGCGTTTGGGCCTGACTTGCCGCTGCTCGAACCCATGACTCAACAAGAGCAGTTTGAGAAGTCGTATACCGACGAGCGGTTGTCGGCGCGCCTCGCCATCAGCTTCGGCTTCCTGGCTGCGCTGCTGGTGGCCACGGGACTCTACGGCACGCTTTCGTATCGAGTGAGCCGGCGGACCGCGGAAATCGGGGTGCGCATGGCTCTCGGCGCGCAGCGCCGGCAGGTGCTTTGGATGGTCTTGCGCGAGAGTTTGGGCGTCAGTGTGGCGGGTCTCGTCATCGGACTTCCGCTGGCCGTGGCGGGCGCGCGAGTGCTCCGCTCCATGCTGTTTGGACTTGGACCGGGCGATCCCGTGGCCTTTGCCGCAGCAATCCTGGGCCTCGCCATCGTGGTGCTTGCGGCCAGTTTGATTCCCGCGCGGCGGGCGGCGCAGGTCGACCCGATGGTAGCGCTTCGATACGAGTAGTGAATAGTGAATTATGAATGGTGAATTGTACAGAGCGACTTAAGGAGACGATCGCACGGAGACAGAACATGAATTCACTCGTTCAGGACTTCCGCTACGGCATCCGCACGCTGGCCAAGAGCCCCGGCTTCACACTCGTCGTGGTGGTCACGCTGGCGCTGGGCATTGGCGCGAACACCGCCATATTCAGCATGGTTCACGGTGTCTTGTTACAGCGCCTGCCATTTAGAGACCCGGGACAACTCTACACGCTCTGGGAGCGCAACCTGAAGATGGGCTATGAGCAGAACCCTCCCGCCGCTGCCAATTTTCGAGATTGGCGCGAGCGCAACGGGGTGTTTGAACAAATGGCGGCGTTCGACTCGTCCAGAACTTTCAACCTTGCTGGTGGGGGTAATCCTGAAAGGGTGGATGGCGCCGCGGTATCACCCGGCCTATTTGAGCTTTTGGGCGTCAAGCCTGTTTTGGGCCGCGCGATCTCGAGCGGGGAAGATCAACCGGGCCGGGACCAAGTGGTAATGCTCAGCTACGGCCTGTGGCAGCGGCGATTCAGCGCTGACCGAGAGGTGGTAGGCAAGTCGATCACGCTCGACGCCAGGAGCTGTACGGTGATTGGAGTAATGCCGCAGGGATTTCAGTTTCCGGGAAACACCGGAACCATCCTGAACCTTTTCACTGCTCCGCCGGCTCAACTTTGGGTCCCGCTGGCGCTGACTCCGCAGGCGTGGAGCCAACGCTCGTCGCACTTCCTCCAAGTGATCGCTCGCTTGAAGCCGGGAGTCACGCTCGGCCACGCACAATCGGAAATGGATTCCATCGAGCGGCAACTGGTCAAAGCGTTTCCCCACGACTTCATCGGCACCGACGTAAACTTGGTTCCGCTCCACGCCCAGGTGGTCGGGACTTTTCGCTCGGCCCTGTGGGTTCTATTCGGCGCCGTCGCATTTGTGCTCTTGATCGGTTGCGCCAATGTGGCCAATCTGTTGTTGGCTCGCGCGGCTCGCAGGCAAAGAGAGGTCGCGATCCGT
>Ga0335078_10007307_pt1 | contig 16386 bp, 15 predicted proteins | sample Lox_Sample_32_FD_206711 | JGI IMG/M metagenome (GOLD analysis project Ga0335078, IMG submission 206711) | Soil microbial communities from Loxahatchee National Wildlife Refuge, Florida, United States - Lox_Sample_3.2 | ecosystem: Environmental > Terrestrial > Soil > Wetlands | place: USA...
GGGCGCGCAATGGTTCCCGCATCTGCGCTACGACGAGCGGATCCTCGCGCTTGCACGGTCGTTGCCGGCGGAATGGCAGATGGGGACGTTCTGCGATCCCCAGATCCTGCTCCAGTTCCCTCACGTCGGCCCCGAGCCGGAGATCACCTTCCACCTCGATCAGGAGCCGGAATGGGCTGCCGGGCGCCGGTACCTGCGAATCGTGGGAGTGGCGCTCAGCTACTGGGCCAGGAACAACGGCGGGCTGCTGATCAAGCGCAACGGCAAGATCGAGCCGATCGAGCTAGAGCCCGGCGACGCGGTTATGATGACTCCGGACGTGCTGCACTCGGGCGGGATCAACCACACGGGCGGGATCCGCTACGCGGTCTATTTCCGCTACCTGTCAGACGGCTGACCGCTCTGCTGCTCGCGACTCGCTCCGAAGGCTGTCGCTGTCGACCCTCAGCACGTCGGCGGAGCGAGCAGCGAGCTGGAAAGCGTAGCAGCCGGCGTTGCAGCCGGTGTCCAGCACCCGCCTGCCAAGAAGGTCATCGGATACGTACGGCTCGATCTGGCGCCACTTGAACTCCGGGAAGTCACCCAGCGGGTGTCGGAGGCCGTCTGGTGGCCGCCTGGCAAGTGCAGGTTGTGAAACCACGGGCCAGGCGCGCGATCTGCTGAGACCTCACATCACCGTGATGAGCACCGTGGGTGCCCATCGACTGCAGGGTCACGCGGCCGCCTGGTCTGACACCAGCGGGCGTACGAGCTCCTCCAGGAGGTCGACCCGTCGCGCCGCGGTGTGCTCGCGCAAGACGCGCTCGCGCGCCCGGGTTGCGATCTGCTCGCGCCGGCCCTCGTCCAGCTCGGTCAACAGCACCAGCACCTCCTCCGTGCTGTCTGCAAGCAAGATCTCCTCTCCCGGCACGAACAGCTCCTGGACTCCCGGCCACCGATCGGAGATGACCGGCACCCCGCATGCCGCCGCCTCGAACAGCCGCACGCTGGGCGACCATCCCGCCCGCAGCATCTCGGCTCGGGAAACGCTGAGCGTGAATCGTTGCGCGGCATAGAACCGGGGGTGGGCGGCCGGCGCGACGTGCTCGATCCGCCGCACGTTGCGCGGCCAGCCGGTCCGCTCGGGGTACTGCGGGCCCGCGACCACGAAGCGCAGCGGCGCTGCGCGGCGGGCCGGCTCGATCAACAGCGTCTCCAGGGACCCTTGTCGATCGGGGCTGTACGTGCCGAGATAGCCGAGGTCCCACCGAGGCTCGAGCCGCAGCGGAGCATAGGCCTGCTCGTCGACCAGACAGTGGAAGGCCAGCGCCCGGCGGGCGCCGTAGTGGTTCTCGAGCCGGGCGAGCGTAGGCCCACCCGTGAATGACAAGTACACGTCGAAGCGACCGACGAGCCGAGGCTCGAGGTACTCGTGGTCGCGGCGATCGAGCTTCGACAGAGTCACCGGTGTGTCGATGTCGTAGAACGCGGTCAGCCCGCCCGCCTGCTCGATCGCCCAGGTGGCGACCGCGACACCCTCCGGGACGTAGGAGCCGACGAGCACCAGATCCGCAGCGCCGACCGCGCCGCCGGCCCGCGCCTGCAGCTCGGCGAGGCTCGAGTACAGCAGCAGGCGGCAGAACGACGGCTGTGGCAGATCGCGGTGAGCCGCGTACCAGGGCATGTCGCGCTCGCAGAACAGCACCTCGTGTCCACGAACGGCGAGTTCTCTGGCCAGCGCCCGGTAGTTGGTCGCATGACCATTGCCCCACGAAGAGGTGATCGACAAGCCCGCGAATACAACCTTCACGACGGACCCCCGCAGAGGACCCTCACAACGCCACCACAATCGCCTCCAACAGCGTCTCGACTAGCTCGGCCCGCCGGGCGTATGTGTGCCCGGTCAGCACGCGCTCACGGGCGGCCTTGCCGATCTCCCGGGCTGACGCTGGCGACAGGGCCTCGAGGTGCGACACGACCTCCTCGCCGTCGCGTGCCACCAGCACCTCGGCGCCTGGTTGCAGGAACAGCGCGACTCCCTCCCAGTCATCGGTGATCAGGCACGCGCCCGCGCCGGCGGCTTCGAACAACCGCGTGGCCGGCGAGAAGCCGTTGCGCGCCATGCTCTCGCGGCTGACGTTGAGCACCGCCAGCGCGCTGCAGTTGAGCACGTTGTGCTCGGCCGGCGAGACGTGTCCCGCGTAGCGGAGGTTCGGCATCGTGACGCGACCGTCCCAACCGTTGCCGGCGAGCAGGAATGCACGAGCAGGCGCAAGCGCGGCGGCACCGAAGAAGAACTCCTCCACGCGCCTCTCGCGGTCCGGTAGCCGGTTGGCGAGGAAGGTGAGGTCGGCGCGGAGGCGTGGGTCGCGTGCCACCGGGTGATGCGTATCCGGGTCGAGTCCGTTGTATACCGGCTCGCAAGCGCGCGCTCCGAGCGCCCGGTAACGCTCCACCACCGGCTCGCCGCCGCCATACGTGAACACGGCGTCGTAGTGGGGGATCAGAGCGCGCAGCGAATCGGTCTCGTCTTGCTCCATCCTGGCCAGCGTCGCGGGGGCGTCGACGTCCCAGAAGATCCTGATCGCTGCTCCGCGCAGCTCGAGCACGGCCTCCTCGAGCAGCTCGTCGAACACGCCGACGCCGCTGCACTTGACGACGACGTCGGCGTCGCGGGCTTCGTTTACGACGCCGCGCACCGCCGGCGGATCGGACGGCTCGTAGATCCGGACCCGCGCCCACGTCGGATCGGGGATGTCCCGGTGCTCCTGACGCTGGTGGGCGTGCGGCTCGTAGAACGTGATCTCGTGACCGCGGGCGTGCAGCGCCCGGACGATGCCACGGTAGTAGGTGCAGGCGCCGTTCCAGTATGAGGAGACGATGCTCGAGGCGAAGAACGCGAGCCTCATGCAGCACGCTCCTGGGGTGGGCGCACCCCGGCCTGGATGTCGAGCAGCTCGTCGACGCGGTGCGCGCACGTATGGCGTGCGAGGATCGTCTCCAGGCCGCTGTCGCGCAGCGAGCGGGCTAGCTCGCGATCGCGCAGAATCGCGGCGATCGCGGCCTGCATCTGCTCATCGGTGCCCGCGACGAGGTAATCGCGACCTGGACAGAACAGTCCCTCGGCGTCCTCCCACGGCGCGCAGACCAGGGGGATCCCGCAGGCGAGCGCTTCGAAGACCCGGATGGTCGGGATTCCGGGGAGCGCGCGGACGTAGGGCCTGCGCGGGATGTGAACGGTCAGGCGGTGTCGGCTGAATGCATCCGGCACGCGGTAGTTGGCTACCCAGCCGAGATATCGTAGCCCCGACCGCCGGATCTGCCACCGCCCGCGCCACGGATAGCGTACGCCGTGCACGCTGCCGGATAGACCGAGGCGCCTTGCCGGCTCGATCAGGAACTCGCGCAGCTCGCGCGTGCGTTCGCCATCTCCCCAGTTGCCGACCCAGACCAGGTCGGCGGACTTCACGACTGAATCCGGCGCCGGTCCGAACACGCGCGTGTCGGCGGCCTCGTGCCAGGTCCAGGCCCGCGCCGCCCAGCCGCGCTCGAGGTAGATCCGACGGATCACCTCGCCGAATGCGAGTACGCCATCGTAGTGGCGCAGGTCGAACCGGGCCATCTGCTCAGGCGCGGTGCTGGCGCGGTGGTGGGTATCGTGAAACAGCAGCTTGTAGCGGCCTCCGGCAGCACGGTGCCGACCGATTCGCGCCACCAGCGACGGCTCGTTCCATTCGTGCACGAGCACCAGGTCCGCGTCTTGCAGCACCGCGTCGAGGTCGAGGCTCTCGAACACGTGATCCGCGCTCGACAGCGATGGGAAGGCGGCCGCGAAATCACGGAGCGGTTGCTCGCCGAAGGAGCGCACGAGGTTCTCCCGGCTCCACGCGTTGCGCGGCTCGTAAACGTCGACGTGGTGCCCGCGTTCGAGGAGCTCGGCTGCGATCCCGCGCAGGAAATGAGCGTTGCCGTGGTTCCAGTCCGACCGCAGCGAGTGGCAGAACAGTACGATCCTCACGCCGCGATCGCCCCGCGTGCGTTGATCAGCTCACGGTACAGGGACAGGTACCGATCGGCCATCGCTACCGTCGTGTAGCGCAGCGAGTGCTTGTGCGCGGCCGCGGCGAGTGCCATCGCCCGCGCCGGCTTTTCGAGCAGCGCGTCCAGAGCGCTTGCCAGCGCCTGCGGATCCTCCGGCGGGACGTAGACAGCGCAGTCGTCCCACAACTCCCGCAGCGACGCGATGTCACCGAGCACCAGCGCGCACCGGTCGCGCGCCGCCTCGAGGATCGCGAGCCCAAACGGCTCGTAGCGCGCCGGAGCGGCAAACACGGTCGCACGCGCTCGCCATCCCTTCAGCTGCTGCGGGTCGAGCTGGCCGAGTACCCGAATCCAGACTGTCGTCCCGCCCGCCCGGGGCGTAGCTCCGCCGAGCTCGCCGGCGACGGCGATCTCACCCCGCGCTCGCATCACCCCGGCCGCCCGCACGATCGCCTGAAGGTTCTTGGCTGCGTCCCACATCCTGCCCGCCGCAAGCACAAGGGGCACCTCTGGGTCGATCGTGGGCACCGCGGACGGCGAGATGCCGTTGACGATCGTTCGGCTCGCAGGCGGCAGCGGCCCGTAGTAACGACGCAGCTGCGCGAGCATCCACTCAGACGGCGCGACGACGGCGTCGGCCCGTGCGATCCCCGCGCGAACCGCTCGCCGATAGCGGTCCCACTGCGGTGGGGCCGCGACTCCGTGCACCGCTTGCCACCACGAAAGCACGCAGGAGTGACCCGCAAGCACGACGGGGGCCGAGAACTGGGCGGCGCCATGCGCGTAAGAGTTGAGGTGAATCAGGTCGGGGGCCTCGCGCTGCTCCAGGTCCAGCAGCCATTGTTGCGCGGCGCCGAGGTCTCGCCAGGGGTCTGCCATCCACTCCAGCCGCAGGGTGCTCTCGTGCCAGCTCGAGACGCGCGCGGCTTGTAGCATCGCGCGCTGACCGTCGCTCATGGGCCGGCCGAAGGTGGCCAGCGAGACCTCCACATCACGCGCCCGCAGTGCGGCCACCAGCTCGGCCGCGTAGATGAAGACGCCGCCGAGCGTGTCTGCGCCCATGAGTACCTTCACCGAGCACCTCCGGCCCGGGCATAGATCTCGTCGAGAGTGTCCGCTAGGCGCTGGAGCGCCCGGGCGCCGGCTGGGTCGAACCCCATGCCGCACGCGAGCCGCTGCGCCCAGCGGTTGATCGCGCGTGGTCCCCAATCGTCGGGCGGCCCCACCAACGTCCGCGTCTCGCTGCCGATCCGGAGCTCCGCGGTGAAGTCGTAGAACGACCCACCGACGTTGCGCATCGAGACCGATGCCGCGGTTCCGTAAAGGGTGCACTCGATCGCGCACGCGCATCCGGCGGAGATCCACCACGAACACGCGAGGCGGACCGGCAGGCCGGTGTCGGTGCGCAGCTGCGCCAGCGCGAAGTCCTCCACCTCCTCGCAGGCTGGCCTCAGCGCCGCCCCTGCGCGGAGCAGCGTCGCAGCGTCGACGCACGCTGCGTCGCAGTCCGTCAGCCAGAGCGCGAGGTCGAGCAGGTGGGTGCCCAGATCGAGCAGGCACCCTCCCCCGGAGGCGCTGCGTCTGCCGAACCACGGCTTGTCGGGGCCGTAGGCATTGTGGAACACCAGCTCGACGGCGTAGATTTTGCCGAGCTGCCCGGCTGCGGCCGCGTCACGGACCGCTTCGATCGCAGCGGTGTGTCGGTAGCAGAGGTCAACCGCCAGCAACCGATCGGCGCGGCGGGCAGCCTCCAGGACGCTTCGCGTCTCGGCGCCATCGCGCCCGAGCGGCTTCTGGCAGAACACCGAGACTCCGCACTGCAGTGCGGCCACCGCCTGCGCGGCGTGCGCGGCGCTCGGGGTCGCGATCACCAGGCCGTCGGGTTCTAGCTCCAGCAGCTTCTCGAGCGACGTCGTCGCGAGCGTTCCCGGCGCGAGGTGAGCTGCGCGTAGCGCAGCCCCGCGGTCAGCATCCGCTACACCGCAGCATTGCGCGAATCCACTCTTGAGCAGCGACTTCATCCGCATGGCGCCGATCCAGCCCACCCCGAGAAATGCGATCCGGGGACGGCGGTCGACGCTCCCCCCCTGGTCGATTACGGGTGCGACCGAAACCGCCTTCACGTTGCGATCAGCGCTTTCATGAAGCCCTCGGGACGCGTGCTGGCCGCGCGGAGCGCGTCGCCGAGGGCTGCCAATGCGAAGCTGTGGGTGTAGAGCGCCCGTGGGTCGAGCCGTCCCTCGGCGACCGCCGCTGCGGCCTCGCGGATGCCGCTCACGCGCCGTTGCGGGTCGCGCTCGTGGGCGCTGATCACGTCGAGGCCGCGCCAGTTCCACAGCTGCATATCGACGCTACGAACGCCGCCCTGGTGAAAGCCCGCAATAATGAGCCGACCGCGCTCGCGGGTCAACGGCGCTGCGGCGTCGAGCGTCCTCTGTGTGCCGGCCGCCTCGATCACAACATCGCAGAGCTCGCCGGCGGTCAGCTCGATGACCCGCTCGGTCGTGTCCGCCCCCAGCGCAACCGTCGCGGCCGCCCCCATTGCGACGGCAGCTCGCAATGCCGTCTGCCGCCGCGAGATCGCGAGCACCTCAGCTCCGGCGCGTGCGGCGAGCTGCGTTATGATCGCGCCCAGGAAGCCGACGCCCACCACCGCCACGGTGTGGCCGCGCCGGATTGTGCTGCGCCGGAACACGTTGATCGCGCAGCCAAGCGCCTCGCCGGGGAACGGTTGCACCGCCAGTTCGCGCGGCAGCGTCACGAGCTCGGCGGCATCGGCAAGGTCGTACTCGGCGTACGAGTGGCAGGTGAGACCCGCGACGCGGGTCCCGACCGCCGGGCGGGCGACGCCTTCGCCGACCAGCTCCACGCACCCCCAGCCTTCATGTCCGGGCGTCCCCGGCTCGCGAGGATAGCCAAACCAAGGCCGCCCCTCCCAGACCGGCAGGTCCGAGCCACACACGCCGCAGCCCTCGATTCTCACGAGCACCTGGCCGGCGGCCGGTATCGGCGCCGGCACGTACGCCAGCCCGGCCGCACGGCGGGCCGTGAGGACTGCGGCCTTCATCGATCGATTCCACACGCCGGTGGCGGATTCACTAGGCGGCAGCCCTCGCCTCGATCCGCTCCGCGCTTAGCCACGCGTGCAAGATGTCGAGCCCCCGTTCGATGCCGATCGTCGGATGCCAGCGGGTCGCGGCACGGAAACGAGTGGTGTCCGAGACGTAGTAGCGCTGGTCGCCGTGGCGCCAGTCGCAGGTGCGCACTTCAGCAACCTCACCACGCAGAGTCGCGATCCGATCCAGCACCTCAAGCAAGCTGACCGCGTTCTCGGCGCCACCGCCCATGTTGAACGCCCGGCCGGAGAGCCGGTTGGCGTGCCGGCACGCAAGCAGGAGCGCATCGACAAGGTCCTCCACGTAGAGCACGTCGCGAACTTGCTTGCCGTCGCCGTAAATCGTAATCGCCTCGCCCTCGATCGCGCTGATCAGGAAGTGCGCGAGCCATCCCTGGTCCTCGGTTCCGAACTGGTGCGGGCCGTAGATACAGCTCATCCGCAGAACCACGCTGGGGACGCCGTAGCTGTTCGCCCAGTCGAGCACGTACTGGTCGGCTGCGCCCTTGGAGCACCCGTACGGGGTGCAGAACGCGAGCGGGCGCTCCTCGCCGATCCCACCCGCCCGCAGATCAGGGTCGAGCGGCTCGTATCTCGACTGCGTCTCGCGCAGCGCCACATCCCCGAGCGCACCGTAGACCTTGTTCGTGGAGGTGAACACGATTCGCGGTGGCCGGGAGCGATTTCGAGCCTCCTCTAGCAGGTTGAGCGTGCCGTGGACGTTCGTCGCGGCGTCGCCGACCGGGTCCTGGAGGCTCGTAGTGACCGCGACTTGGGCGGCCAGGTGGAAGACGTCAGCGCAATCGCGCATCGCGTCGCGGGCCACACGGCGGTCGCGGATGTCGCCGATCTCGACTTCGAGTGTGGACGGGTGGCGCTGATCGAGCCAGCGCAGGTTGCGTTCCACACCGCTGCGCGAAAGATCGTCGAGGATCCGCACGCGATGCCCGCCGCACAATAGCCTGTCGGCGATGTTGGTGCCGATGAATCCGGCTCCGCCCGTGATCAGCGCCACTGATCTCGAACCCTTCACAGCGTCAACCCCCTTGCGGCGAGCTCCGAAGCCGCGGCTTCCACTCGATCATCGCTTTGCTGGCCCTCGAGCCACCGCGCCAGCTCGACCATTCCCTGCTCGAGCGCCACGTGCGGCTCGTAGCCGAGCGTCTGGCGCGCAAGGGCGATGTCTGCGAAACAGTGGCGGATATCGCCGACGCGATACTTGCCGGTCAGGACCGGCTCGATCTGGTCCCGCCCCATGACCGAAGCCAGCCCCCGCGCGACCTGCTCGATCGTTACGCCCTGGCCGCTGCCGACATTGACGGCGAGACCGTCCGCTTGGTTTCGCTGCAGCGCCAGGGTGCAGGCACGGACGGCGTCGTGGACGCTGACGAAGTCGCGACGCTGCCGGCCGTCCTCGTAGATCAACGGCGGCCTGGAGTGCAACAGCCGGCCGGCGAAGATCGCAAGCACCCCCGTGTAGGGGTTGGACAGCGCCTGGTCGGGGCCGTACACGTTGAACAAGCGCAGTGCGACCGTCGGGATCTGATAGCTCGAGCCGAACAGCAAGCACATCCGCTCTTGGTCGAACTTCCCCAGGGCGTAGATCGAGGAGAGCGCCGGTCGCTTTGATTCGGGCGTTGGGAGCGGCTCCAGCCGGTCGTCGTGATCGCCACGCGGCTCCCATTGCTCACCCTCGAGCTGGCGGCGCCGGCGTGAGGCGCTCTGCACCTCCCTGCCGTCGGGCGCGCGGTAAAGACCCTCGCCGTAGATGCTCATGCTCGATGCAACGACGAGCTTGCGGATCTCGCGGTCCATCATCTCCTCGAGCAGGACCGCGGTACCAAAGGTGTTCACAGCCGTGTAGCCGCCGATTTCGTACATGCTCTGACCGACACCGACGCGCGCCGCGAGATGGATGACGTAGTCCACATTGCGCAAGGCGCTTTGCACCGCGGTCCGATCGCAGATGTCCGCGTGGACGAGCTCCACCTCGTCGTGCAGGTAGGAGGGACGCTTCGCCTCTCTGTGCACTTGCGCGATCAGGTTGTCGAGCGCCCTGACCTCATATCCGCGTTCGAGCAGGTGGCGAGCGAGGTGGGATCCGATGAAACCCGCGCCACCGGTTATCAGCACGCGCTCTGTCACAGCCAACCCGTCCTTTGAAGTCAGGCACAGCCCGCAGGGCGGTGCAGTAAGTGCAGTGTCTCCAGCAGCTTCTTCATCAGCGGCTTCCCGCAAAACCGGGCGGCCTAACCCCGCCGGCGGCCGAATGGTTGCTATCTAACGTCGAGCCCGCCGATGCCCGAGCTGCCGGTGCCACCTATCCGGGATGCAGGACCATTAAGCATGGAGGACCGTTGAAGAGTTGCTGGCGTTGCTGGCGCTCTTGACCGGGGTCTGAACGCACTCGGCGTCGCCGGCTCGTCCTCAATTCAAATCGTCGCGGTTGCTATCGGGCCGAGCCGGCGACGCCGGACACGCCCAGCAGCCGGTCGTCAAATTCCGCTACTAGGGTCCTTGGCCGTAGAGCGTGAGATTCAGGTCAAGTTTTCAAAGCACGCCTCGTCGGGCTAGTGCGGAGCCCCGTTAGGGTGCGTAGGAGAATTAGTTGCGGAATTTGACGAGTGGCTGGGCGTGTCTGACGCCACCGGCCGGCCGCGAGAATACCGGGCGTATTTGAGGGCCGGCCGGTGGCGTCAGGCGCGTCCAGACGCCGTCAAAACGCAAGTAATTCTTCTACGGGCCCTTAGTCCTTCAACGGACTTTTGGCCGGCTACTGCTGCTCCCGGCGTGCATTGACAAGCGCTTCGGGGTCGGTCGGCGCGTGCCCGCTGTCGCGGGCCACCGACCTGGCGAGCGGACGGTCGTCCACGCGCGAACCGCCCTCGCCGCCCTCGACGCTCGTTTGGGCCGATCGCACAAGCATGGCGTGAGCGAGGGCCGAAAACAGCGCGATCAGCCCGAGCGGCACCAGCACGAGCGTGAAGATGCCACCCATCGCGATGCCACCCAGCAAACCGATCACAACGACCGCGACGGCAATCATGTAGAGCCACATGCTCCGTGCCTACCCGCGCCGCATCCTGGCAAACGCGCCGCCCCCAGTGCATGGAGCTCAGCAGGTCTGCGCGCGAGCAGAGTCGTTGCCCTATCAACCAGGTCTGCGCGCGAGCAGAGTCGCTGTGCCGCCGGCGGCAGTGCTCCCACCAACATCACAAGGGCGTCGGCTGCGCCCTCGCCCATCACCGCCTGGGTAGCGCCCTGCCACAGGTCACAAGCTCGGCAGACGGCCACCGCTTTCACCAGCTTCGATCGCGACGGGCGCGCGGGCACCGGAGCGTGCGGACGATGCGGTTGCGCGGCCGCCTGCCTGGTGATCGAGCTCATCAATCGACTCGGCTACCCCGCCGACCGCATCCGTACGCATCCCGATCCAGGCAAGTCAGGAACGGCTCTGTCGCTATGGCGCATCAGCGGTGTGATCGTGTCCCGGGGCTCGCCGCCCGGCAGTTCGCTTGCCAGGGTTCAACGCCCCACCGGAGACGACGGCGATCAAAGCAGAGGCAGCCCGCACCGATAGCGATGCCGTGAAGGCCGGCGATGAAGCTGTGGCCGCCACTGGCTGACCGGCGACCGCCCCCACGCGACGCCGAGCGCGGCTGCTTGCTGGGGCTCACCGTGGGTCGTCAGATCGCCGCACAGCAGGAGCAGGTCGACGCTGCCGGCAAGGCGCTGCACCAAGCGCTCGATCTCGTGGTGGCGAGCCTCTGAGCAATGGATGTCGCCGGGCCGCGGCGATGCGCAGGCAACGACGGGAGAAAGTGTCGTGGTCGCTGGCCACGATGAGTGTGAACTACCCGGGAGTGGCTTTTCAAGGCATGGAACGGCGACGTCATGATCGACCTGACCTTCCACCCGGCGGGCATGGAGATGACCGGTGACGTGCTCGAATGCGGGGACAAGATCTCGGTGGTGGCGGTCGAGACGCCGGTGATGGCGCTGGTCGATATCCTGCGCACGAAGCTGCACGCGCTCAACGAGCACGCATTGGACTACAGCAGCCTGCTCGGGATTGCCCGGGCGCTGCGCGTGCAGATCGACTGGCAGCAACTGCGCGACTGCGTCGACGGCTTCCCCTACGCCACGGCCTTCTTTACGCTCGCCGAGGAGCTGGGCATCGCCCCGCGACGGGGTCGTGCTGAGCCGCCGCAGCCGTCGCGCGTGCGCGTCGTGACTTCCGTAGCTTCATAACCTGGCGTCCGATCGCTCTGCTGACAGCTGGGCGTGTTGCGCGCAGCCGAGCGATCCTGATATCGCCGAGCTAGCCGATCAGCAGCTTGAACCCGTGGTCCCATGCACCCCGCATGCCACCGATCTTGACCCACGCGATGCAGATTGCCTCAAGCTCGCGCGATCCTTCGATACTGCCGATGTCGACCGGATCGGGCCAACCGAAGTCGGCCAGGACACCGCCGACGGCTCGCTTCGCGTCCTCGTCGTCGCCGGCGATCAGCATCGTCGGGCGACCCTCGCTAAAGCTGGGGTCGACGAAATACTGGTTGCCGATCGTGTTGAATGCCTTGACGACATTGGCGTCGGGCAACGCGCGCTGTACTCGCTCACCGAGCGAGTCTTCGCCGCTGATCGAGAGCTTCGGCGGAAACCCGCCGGAGAAGTCGAGCGGATTCATGGCATCGATGACGACCTTGCCGCTGAAATTGGCCGGCCCCGCCTCGGCGATCGCCTGCTCTGCGGCATCGCCGAGCACGGCCAGGACGAGTAGCTCGCCATGCTCCGCAGCTTCAGCGAACGTGCCGGGCGTGATTCCGGCTCCCTCGTCCGAGAGCCACTCGCGCAACTCCGGCTTAGCTGCGTCTCGCGATCCGATCATGACGCTGTGGCCGCAGTTTGAAAAGCCGACCGCCAGACGCCTCCCAACCTCGCCGCTGCCCAACACGCCAACCCGACGCTGCCCCAGTCGGCTAGTCATTTCTGCTCCTATCGCTTTGGGCCCCTTACGGCAGCGCAATCTAGCGTAGCCGAGACCGGTCCACACGCTAAGGGCTCGTAGAAGAATTACTTGCGTTTTTGACGGCGTCTGGACGCGCCTGACGCCACCGGCCGGCCCTCAAATACGCCCGGTATTCTCGCGGCCGGCCGGTGGCGTCAGACACGCCCAGCCACTCGTCAAATTCCGCAACTAATTCTCCTACGCACCCTAAGGGCATAGGGGCCCAAGGGTCCGTAACTTCCGTCCGGTGATGAGCGCCGCGCCGCATGAATCCGTTTCACGCGATCGCACGCAAGACCAGCAGGAGCGCGCTGATTGAGTTAGGGTTCGCTCACTTTCGGCGCGATGTTCTATCTTCTTCTCGTCATTCCGCATCTCGTGGCGCTCGGCGGGCTCCTCGTCTACGCCTACCGCGTAAACCCGGCCGAGGCGACCGGAGATTCTGACGGTGGGTTGACGGCGGCCGGCGAGGGGCTGAGCCACCGCCCACACCGCCATCTGGGGGCGGTGTCAGCGGTCGGCCGCTGGCACACTCAATCGCACCTCGGCGCCGTACGCGCAGTCGAGAGCGCCGAGACCCGCGTCCGCGCACGTCACGGCGCGAGCACGCTCCCCACCAGCCAATCCCGACCCCGAAGAAGACCCTCCACCTCGGCGGTGGAGATCGCGAATAGCCTGCGTGTGATCGACACTTGCGCATTCGAGCGCGCGAATTCGGTCCAGAAGGTGTTGCGGAGCGTTGCGACCAGCCGGCCGGGATCGTGGCTGTTGGCCCGTGCGTTGCACCGGATCGACGCGCCGACCTATCGACTGACTCGCGGACGCCACACCCTTGCAGTCTGCTGTCCGGAATCCCGGTGGTGTTGCTGACGACGACGGGAGCCCGAACCGGACAGCCGCGGCCGGTGCCCGTGCTCGGGCTCCCCACAGCCGAGGGCCTCGCCGTGATCGCGTCGAACTTCGGGCGCGGTCAACATCCCGGAGCGGCGGGCGCGCGGCTACCCGCCACGACGATTGAGAGCTCCACTTGCGGGAGCAGCCTGGCGGGGCGAGGCTTCCGGTCTGTCAGCGGCGAGCGCGCCGACGACGTTTTGCAGCCATGCCCGCTCGTCATCGGCCGCACTGCGCATTCTTCGTCGTGCCCATTGCGCAACGTCGCGTCGAGAGCCGACCGCCGCAACCGCACCGACCACGGCGTAGCGACCGTCCGCAAGCACCCAGAGGCCGCCGGGCTGGTCGCGGCGGATCCGTAGCTGCTCGATTACGAGCTGGCCGGCGACCGCGCGCGGGCGTGAGAGCTCTCCATCACGGTCATTGTTCCACGACCAAGCGGAGAAGATCGGCCGGCGCCCGGTTGGACGCCGGGGCGGCCGCGGCGGCGGCCCGACCGGCCCTGTCTGCCAGCGGTTGACGAGGGCGCGAACGAGGCGTGTGGACTCTTTGCTGGTCAGCAGGTGAAGCTCGTCGCCGGCGACCAGGCGGGTCGATCCGCGGGGAGGGATTGCCCTCTCGCCCCGCACGATGACGCTGACCAGGGCATCTCGCGGCAGCCCGAGGTCTCGCACGTGCGCGCCCGCGATCGCGTCTGCCGGTGCGACCGTGTACTCGAGCACTTCGGCTCCCAGCCCTCCGATCGTCCGGGACTCCGAGAGCGGCCGCGGCAACGCCGGCTCGCTGGTGGTCAGGCGCAGCCGGCGGGCGACCCCCTCGAACGTCGAGCCCTGCACGACGGTTGAGACCAGCACGGCAAAGAACACGATGTTGAAGAACTGCAAGCTACGCGGAACGCGCTCGATCACCGGGAAGGTCGCGAGCACCACCGGCACCGCACCCCTTAGACCGGCCCACCCCAGGATTACCCGCTCGCGCCAGCTGTAGGCGAACGGGAGCGTCGCCACCGCCACCGCGACAGGGCGGGCCAGGGCGACGAGCGCGAGCGCGAGCAGCGTGCTCTTCAGCGCCACCAAGTGCAGCTGTGATGGGAACACCAGCAATCCAAGGCTCAGGAACATCGACACCTGGCAAACCCAGCCGAGGCCCTGGTGAAAGCTGACGATCGTCCGCTCGGCCGGAATCGTTGCGGAGCCGAGCATCAATCCGGCAATGTATACCGCGAGGAAACCGGAGCCGTGCAGCGTGTCCGCCCCACCGTAAGCGAGCGCGGCGACCGTCAGCGACGCGACGGGATATAGACCCGCGGTCGCGAGCCGCACCCGGTCGAGCACGTACACGGCGAGCGATCCGACGAGGATCCCGATCAGCAGGCCGATCCCCAGCTCGCGAACGAACAGCACGACCATGTCCGCGGCGCCATAACCCGGCTTGGTGAGCAGGTCGATGAAACCGAGCACGAGCAGCACTGCGACCGGATCGTTGAGGCCGGACTCCCCCTCGAGCGTCTGCGCCAGCTTGCGTGACAGCGTTGAGCCGCGAAGCAGCGCGAAGATCGCCGCACCGTCGGTGGATGACAAGATCGCGCCCAGAAGCAGACCTTCCTTGATCGAGAGCCCCAACAGGGCGGCCGCAAACGACCCGACCACCAAGGCGGTGACGGCCGTACCCACGGTCGCCAGCGCGGTCGCAGCGCCGAGCACAGGCCGCAGGTGCAGCAGACCGCTGGTGAGGCCGCCCTCGAACAGAATCAGGGCCAGCGAGATCACGCCGATCGTGCGCGCCAGCCGGTAGTTATCGAACGCGATCCACCCAAGTGCGTCGGAGCCGACGAGCATCCCGACGCCGAGGAACAACACGAGGCTCGGCACCCGCAGACGCTCGGCCACGAACGACGCCACCAGTCCAGCGGCCAGCAACGCACCGGCTACGAGGATCAGACGTCCATCGGCCACGCCCGAACGATTGCAGCCGGTCGCAACAAGCCTTGCTTCCGCTGACGCGCCGCGCCTGCATGCTGCGCGAGCGTGAGCGACCACCAAGATCAGAGTCGGATCGCAGCTTGTCGGTATCCTCGTCCGCGGGCGGGGCGGGAGCTCGTCGCCGGCGATCGCGTTGCCACGCCGGAGAGCTCGCTAGACAGACCGCCGCCGCCTGGGGCCATGCAGACACCGCCGTCGACTACCAGCAGCGGCCGCGACGGCCGGCGCCTGCCCACCGACGATCAGGTCATCCTCGCCGACAACCTACCGGTGCTGCGAACGTTCGCCGACGCGTGCTTTCAGCTGATCTACATCGACCCGCCGTTCAACACCGGCAGGCAGCAGCGACGCAGAACGCTTTCGACCGTTCCCGATGCGCATGGGGACCGGGTCGGCTTCAACGGCAGGCGGTATCGCACGAGCGTGCTCGCGCAGTCGTCCTACCGCGACATCTTCGACGACTATCTCTCTTTCCTCGAACCGCGTTTCCACGAGGCCCGTCGGCTGCTCACACCGTCGGGGACCTTCTACTTCCACATCGATTATCGGGAGGCGCACTACTGCAAGATCCTCCTCGACGAGGTGTTCGGCCGCAGCTGCTTTCTCAACGAGATCATCTGGGCCTACGACTACGGCGCACGCTCGACAAGCCGCTGGCCTGCCAAGCACGACACGATCCTCGTGTATGTCAAGGACCCGCGCACGTACTTCTTCAACGCGGACGAGGTGGACCGCGAGCAGTACATGGCGCCCGGATTGGTGACGCCGGAGAAGGCGGCGAGAGGCAAGCTCCCCACCGATGTGTGGTGGCACACGATCGTGTCTCCGACCGGGCGCGAGAAGACCGGATACCCGACGCAAAAGCCAGAGGGCGTCTTGCGACGCATCGTCCGGGCCTCGACACGGCCGGCGGATTGGTGCCTGGACTTCTTTGCCGGAAGCGGCACGTTGGGAGTCGTCGCCCGGGCGCTGAAACGACACTACGTGCTGATCGACTCAAATCCCGAGGCCGTCGCCGTCATGCACCGGCGGCTCGGAAGTACCTGAGCGCGAGCCGGCGCCACCAGACACGCCCAGCCACTCGTCAGTTCCGAGCGCTAATTCTTGAACGCGCCCTGAGCACCCCCGCCAACTCGAACGCTACGTTCGTTGCATTGCCACGCAGGACAAGGCTTTCTGTTCTCGACGCCCCTCTCACGCCTGACAACGGTCGCATCTGACAACCTACCTGCAGGCGAGCAGCCCTCCGCTCGGTGTCTGATCCGCCGGGCGGCGTGCTAGGTTCCCCGGCAACATAATAAAGAGCCGAGTCACCGGAGCATCCGTGCCCGGGGAACGGGGGAACCACAGCGATCGAGTCCGGTCGC
>Ga0335078_10007308_pt1 | contig 16383 bp, 13 predicted proteins | sample Lox_Sample_32_FD_206711 | JGI IMG/M metagenome (GOLD analysis project Ga0335078, IMG submission 206711) | Soil microbial communities from Loxahatchee National Wildlife Refuge, Florida, United States - Lox_Sample_3.2 | ecosystem: Environmental > Terrestrial > Soil > Wetlands | place: USA...
GGCCGCGGAGGATCCCGGCGCGGAATCCTGGCGGAACATCAACGCCATCAACGACCTGGTCGAGGCGATCCTGACCACCACCGGCCAGATCACCGTCGCCGCTGTCGGGGGAAACGCGGCGGCCGGCGGCATGATGCTCGCGCTCGCCGCCGACCAGGTGTGGTGCCGGGCGGGCGCGGTGCTCAATCCGCACTACCGGCTCATGGGCCTGCACGGCTCGGAGTACTGGACCTACACCCTGCCGCGCCGCGTCGGCCCGGGCGAAGCGGCCCAGCTGACCGAGGCGTGCCTGCCGGTGAGCGCGGCGGCCGCGCTGCGGTCCGGCCTGGTAGACCGGGTGATCGAAGCCGGCCCGGCCGGGTTCCGCGCGCAGGTGAGCGCGCTCGCCGGGCATCTGGCCAGCCGGCCCGATTTTCGCGCGCACCTGGCCGCCAAGGCACGGCAGCGGGCCGCGGCAGAGCAGGAGCGGCCGCTGGCCGCCTACCGGGCCGGGGAACTGGCCATCATGTGGCGGAACTTCTTCGAACCGGGCGAGCCCTACGCCGCGCTCCGGCGCGCCTTCGTCTACAAGGAAAAGCCGCAGCAGACACCGCCGCACCTGGCCGGCTACCGGACCCAGCCCGGCCCGGCCGGCCGGCGGCCGGCCCTGGCGCCGGCCGCCCCCGCCCGCTGATGGGCGGCCCGGCAGCCGGCCCGGCGGTCACTGCCCGCGGGGCGGCAGCGGGGGGCGGCCCTTGGCCGGACGCGTCGACCGGTCCGGTGGTGCGACGGCCGGGCGGGCGGCCAGCGTCTCCAGGGTGAGGCGCACCGCGGTCTCCAGTTGCGGGTCCCGGCCCGCGGCCCAGTCGTCCGGCGAGATGAACACCTCGATGTCCGGGTCGACGCCGTAGTTCTCCACGTTCCAGCCGTACTCGCTGAACCAGTACGCGAACCGCGGGACCGTCATCCGGGTGCCGTCTACCAGCAGGTGGCCGGGCATCCCCTCGATGCCGATCACGCCGCCCCAGGTGCGCGTGCCGACCACGGGGCCGAGGCCGAGCGCGCGGATCGCTGCGGTGACGATATCGCCGTCCGACCCGGCGAACTCATCAGCCAGCGCGACCAGCGGGCCGCGCGGCGCGTCCATCGGGTACGTCTCCGGCAGCATGGCCCGGGGCATGTCCCAGGCGATGACCCGGCGGGCCAGTTTCTCCACGATGAGCTGGGAGACGTGGCCGCCACGGTTCCCGCGCGCGTCCATGATGAGGCCGTCGTGGCGCATCTCGGTGCGCAGGTCACGGTGAAAGTGCGCCCAGCCCTCGCCCATCATGTCCGGGATGTGCAGGTAGCCGAGCCGTCCGCCGCCCAGCTCGCGGACCAGCGCCCGGCGCCCGGTCACCCAGTCCTGGTACCGCAGCCGCCGGTCATCGCGCAGCGGGGTGACGACCACCCGGCGGGGACGCCCGGACCCGCGGCGGACGGTCAGCTCGACCGGCTTCCCGGCCGCCCCGGTGAGCCGGGGCCCCGGCCCGGCGGCCGAATCCAGCGGCTGGCCGTCCACGGCGAGCAGCTCGTCGCCCGCGGCGACGCCCACCCCCGGCGCCGCGAGCGGGGACAGCGCCTTGGGATCGGACGACTCGCCGGGCAGCACGCGGGCCACCCGCCAGCTCCCGCCGGGGTCGCGGGCCAGATCGGCGCCGAGCAGCCCGACCTGGGCCGCGCGGCCGCCGCGCCGCGAGCTGGCGCCGTCGTCCGCCGGGACAACGTAAGCGTGCGACGTGGCCAGCTCCCCGAAGACCTCCCACAGCAGGTCCGCGAAATCACTCGCGCCGCTGATCCGGTCCAGCAGGGGCCGGTATTCGTCCAGCACCGCGTCCCAGTCGACGCCGGCCATGTCGGCAACCCAGAAGTCACGGCGCATCAGCCGGCCCGCCTCCGCATAGGCGTGCCGCCACAGCGCAGCCGGGTCGGCCACGAAGCGGGCCCGGGACAGGTCAACGGTGAGCGCGTCGCCGTCGTCGTCATCGTCGTGCTTACGTTCGGACGGCAGGACCCGCACATCGTCGTCGTCACCGAGCACGATGCGGGTGCCGTCACCGCTGACGGTGAACCAGTCCAGCTCGCTCACCAGCTCGGTGCACTTCCGGCGGGCCAGGTCGAACCGTTCGAGCACCGCGCGCGGGCCGTCGTCGTAGGGGTCGGCGGCGTTCTCGCCGAGCACCCCGGACACCGGCTCGCGCAGCCACGCCAGGCCGCCCTTGACCGCCTGCAGCCCGGAGTACCTCGCCTCGGGAACCGGGACCCGTACCACGCGGTCCGGCAGCCCGGCGGGGTCGACGGTCACCCGCACCCGGTCCTGTTCGTCATCATCGTGACCCTTTCCGCCAGTCCCCGGATCGACCGGGCGGCCCTGCGGCAGCGGCGCGAACGGGGACGCGGTCGCGGCCGCGAGCGGGACCAGGTACGGCCGGCTCCCGAACGGGAAGGACAGGTCGAAGAAGTGCGCGTCGTAGACCGGGTCGAAGCTGCGCAGCGAAAGGAACGCCAGGTAGCGGCCGTCCGCGGTGAAGGCCGGGTCGGTGTCGGTGAACCGCCCGTCGGTGACGTCGTACACCTCCGCGTCACTGCGGCGCGCGATGCGGATCCGGCGCAGCGGCTGCGGTCCCGGCTGGGACCAGGCCAGCCAGCCGGAGTCGGGTGACCAGGACAGGCCCCCGGCCGGCCCGTCGTCGGAGGCGGCCAGCTCGGTCACGTCGCCGGAGCCGATCTCGGCCAGGAACACCCGGCCGTCGCTGGCGGCCGCCGCGACCGCCGTCCCGTCCGGGGCCGCGGACAGCTCGACCACGCTGCCGAGCTGCCCGTCGGCGAGCCGGACGATCTCCAGCGGGCCGTCGGCGGCCGAGGCGGCCTCGTCCTGGCCCTCATCGCCGCCGCCCGATGCGGGCGGGCCGGATTCCGGTTCTGCCGTTCCGCGGCCGCCTGCGAGCACCGCCAGGGAGTCCTGGCCGGTCGCGTCGCTGACCCAGGCCACCCCGCCGGATGGGCCGGCGGACGGGCCGAGCGCCACCGGCAGCCGGGCCCGCGCGTCCGGATCGACGGCCAGCGCGCGAGCGGGCCCGTCGCGGTGGGTCAGCCAGTGCACGGTGCCGCGCACCTCGACGACCGATCCCTGCCCGGTCCGGTCGCAGCACAGCGACCCGAGATGTTCGGCGGCCGAGATCAGCCGGGGCATCCGGGCCGCCGAGGGTGAACCGGACGTCAGCTCGACCCGGCGCGGTTCGGCCGACAGATCCTCCAGCAGCCAGATCTCCCCGGCCACGTGGTAGACGATGCGGGTGCCGTCCGTGCTGGGGTTGCGGGCGTAGAAGCCGTCATGGTCGGTGTGCCGCCGCAGGCCGGAACCGTCCAGCGCGCAGGAGTACAGGTTCCCGGTGCCCTCGTGGTCGGACAGGAAGACGATCCGGCCGCCGGCCAGCATGGGGCTGGTGACCTGCCCGGGCAGGCCGGGAAGGATGCGGGTGAACGCGCCGGCGTCGCCGTCGCGGGCCCACAGCCGCCCCGACGTGCCGCCACGGTAACGCTTCCAGTACGCCGGTTCGTGCTGCGTGCTGGTCAGCAGGACGGTCACCGGGCCGCGCATGGCGATGTCGCCGGCCGGACCGAAGTCCAGCCGGCGCGGCGGCCCGCCCGTGACCGGGACGGCGTGCGCCCAGGTCAGGAACGCCGCAGGCTGCCCCGTCGCGCTGATCGCGAGGAGCTCGCCGTCGCTGTTCCACCCGGTGACCCGGGTCCGGCGGTCGCCCCAGTAGGTGAGCCGGCGATAGCCGCTGCCGTCGGCGCCGGCCACGTAGACCTCGTTCGCGTCGTCGCGGGTCGTCGTCCAGGCCACCATGTCCCCGGCGGGGGACAGCCGCGGGTAGCTCACCGAGGCGCCCTCGGCGGACAGCCGCCAGGCCCGGCCGCCGGAGGCCGGCGCGAGCCAAACGTCGTCGTCGGCGACGAAAGCGAGAAGCTCACCCTGAATATGCGGATACCGCAGATAGCCGACAGAAGTCACCGGCTCATCGTAAAACCCGGAAACCGGGCCGGGGCGAGCACGCGCCGGCCCGGCGCGGCGCCCCCGGTTACAGCCAGCCGCGCTCCTCGGCGATGTGCAGGGCTTCGATCCGGTTGCGGGCCCCGGTCTTCTGGATGCAGGCCGACAGGTAGTTCCGGACCGTCCCTTCGGAAAGGAACAGCTTGCCGGCGATCTCGGAGATCACCGAGCCGTCGGCGGACGCCGCGAGCACGTCCCGCTCCCGCGGGGTCAGCGGGTTGATGCCCTCGGCCAGCGCGGCGGCGGCCAGGTCAGGGTCGATGACCCGCTCCCCCGCCAGCGCCCGGCGCACGGCGGTGGCCAGCCGGTCCGGCGGTGAGTCCTTGACGATGAACGCGGACACCCCCGACTCCATCGCCCGGCGCAGGAAGCCGGGGCGGCCGAACGTCGTCAGGATCACCATCTTCACGCCTGGCCGCGCCCGGTGCAGCCGGCCCGCAGCGGCCAGGCCATCCATCCCTGGCATCTCGATGTCCAGCAGCGCCACGTCGATGTCGTGCTCCCGGGCCGCCCGGACCACCTCGTCGCCGCGCCCCACCTGCGCGACGACCTCCATGTCGGGCTCGAACGACAGCAGCGCGGCGAGCGCCTCCCGGATCAGGGTCTGGTCGTCGGCCAGCAGCAGGCGGATGACGCGCGTCCCCTCGCCGTGGCCGTGGCCGGAGCTGCCGGGGCCACGGCCGGGATCGCTGGCGGTCACGATGGCACGTTCGCGTCCACCGGGCCGGCCCGGGGCGGTTCCTGCGGCCGCGCCTGGCCAGCGTCCGGCGCCACCGGAACGGTGGCGACCAGCCGGAAACCGCGCCCGGCCCGGCCGCTGGGCTCGACCGACAACCGGCCGCCGACCGCGGACAGCCGCTCGGACATGCCGTGCAGGCCGGTGCCGGCCGGCAGCGGCGCGGCGCCGGGCCCGGCCGCGGGGATCGCCTCCCAGGGGTGGCCCCCGCCGGGAACGCCGTCCCCGGACGGCGCGCCGGCCAGCCCATTCCCGTCGTCGCTGACCTCAAGCGAGATCTCGCCCGGACGCTCGGTGAGCCGGATCCGGCAGTTCCGCGCGCCGGAGTGCCGGATCACGTTCGTGGCCGCCTCGCGCAGGCACCAGGCCAGCGCGGCCTCGGCGTCCGGGTCGAAGACGCCCGACCGCATGGTCAGCGCCGCGTCGTCGTCGAGGTGAATGCCGGCCGCCTCCATCGACGTGCGCGCGGTGATGATCTCCACGGCGAGCGTCGGCCGGCGGTAGCCGCTCACCGCCTCCCGGATGTCGTGCAGCGTCTGCCGGCTGACCCGCCCGATGTCGGTGATCTCACCGTGCACGGCGTCCAGTTCCGGGGACGGCGGCAGCTGGGCCAGCCGCCGCGCCGCCAGGTCGGACTTCAGCGTGATGAGGGACAGCGACTGGCCGGTCAGGTCGTGCATGTCGCGCGCCAGCCGGAGCCGTTCCTCGTTCGCTGCCAGCTTGGCCACGGTCTCCCGTGCCTGGCGCAGCTCGAACATGAGGACAAGCTGCAGCCGGAAGCCGATCATGGCCCAGCCGACTAGCACCACCGACAGCAGCACGGCCAGGAAATTGCTGGCGGGTACGTGATCGATCCAGCTGAGCAGCGCATAACAGGCACCGGACACCGCGACGGCGGCCATCGCGCGGCGGCGGCCGGGGAAGACGAACCCGATGGCGGCGGAGACATAGATCCACATCGACGTCCAGCTGGAGCCGTACGCCAGGCAGGCGGTCACACACAGCGCGGTGATCACCGCCAGGCCGCAGAGCGCGCGCCGCGGATACCGCTCCCAGGTGCAGAGGATGCCGATGTAGAGCACGCAGAAGGCGGCGGCCAGCAGCACGCCGCCCGCGACGGACAGCGGGTTGTGCCCCTTGCCGAACAGGTCGGCGACCGGCGCGATGAGGTAGACCAGCCAGATCCCGGAAAAGAACCAGCGCATCCAGGACCCGCGGCGGTCCCCCCGCATACGCCGGCCGATCATGGCCTGGTCGATGTTGACTCCCGCGCTGACCGGCGCATGGGGGTCCGCGCATCCGCCGGGTGCCCCGGCCCGGGGCCCGGTGCCGCGGAACGCGGTCATCACGTAGCCGAGACGCTGCTCCGCGGCTTCGCGGTTCGCCGCCTCGTTCTTCGCGGCCATCGCGTCCCACCTCCTCGCCAGCGTTTCCCTCATGCTGCCATGCTCATGCGGCTGGGACATACCCGCTTGTCCTCTCCGTGCACGCGGCGGGAGTGGGACGGCGGCCGGCCGGGAACCCGGTGCGGGCGGGCCGCCGGGTGCGCCGCGGGACGGCGGGGCCCCCGCGCCCGCCGTCCCGCGGCTTGTCCTGCACGGCCCGTGGCTGCCTGTCCACGGCCCGGTCACGGCCGTCCTCAGACGGTCTCCCGGGTGCCCCGCACCGCCAGGACCGCCAGCACGACGAATCCCGCGAACCAGGCGAAAACCGTGATGTAGGCGGTGGCGGGCACCGAGTGGCTGCTGATCAGGTCGGTGCCGATCCGGGTGATCTGGTAGGTCGGCAGCACCTGGCCGATCTTGGCCAGGAAGCCGCTGAGCGCGAACCAGAGGCCGCCCAGGATGGACATCAGGAAGTAGACGAACATCGCGATCGGCTGCACGCTGTCCGGCACGAACCGGTAGCCGATGGCCACCGCGAGCGCGGTGAACGTCAGCGAGCCGATCCAGATGGTGCCGCCGACCGCGAACCACTTCCACAGCTCCATGTGCACGTTCCCGTAGAAGCGGCCGAGCAGCAGGACGATGGCGATCGACGGCACCGTGATCACCATCGAGGCGATGATCTTGGCGATCACGTAGGCGTTGGCTGGCAGCGGGGTGAGCCGCAGCTGGCGGACCCAGCCGTCCTTGCGCTCCTGCGAGATGCGCTGCGCGTTGCCGGTCAGCGCGCCGCTGAACGCGCCGATCGACGCCATCGCGATCATGTAATAGGCGGCGTAGGCCACGCCGTAGGCGGTGACGTGCTTCACCGTCGGCGCGATGACCAGGTAGAGCACCACCGGGAGGCCGACCGAAAAGATGCTGTACCGCTTGTTCCGGCCCAGCCTGCGGACCTCGGCGCGGGCCAGCGCGAGGGTGCTGTCCATGGTCCCCGTCTCCTTGTCCGGCGCGTAGCTGATCGTATTCTGCTGGTAGCTGGTGGTGGTCGCGTACATGCTCAGGCTCCGTTCCGGGCGAAGCCGGCGGCCGGCTCCGTCGCGCTGTCGTGGCCGCCCGCGGCGGTGCTGTTATCGTCCTCGGCGGTGATGGCGAGGAACGCCTGCTCCAGCCCGAGGCTGGACACCTCGATCTCGCGCGGCCGGTAGCCGGCGTCGAGCAGCGCGTACAGGGTGCGGTCGGAATCCGAGGACTGGATCTGCACCAGGTCGTGCCGGATCTCCACGTTCACCAGGGCCGGCAGGCCGAGGATGAACGGCTCGTCGATTCGGTCCAGCCGGAACGAGATCCGCTTGGCGCCCGCCCGCGCCTTGATCTGGCTCGGTGTGCCGTCCGCGAGCAGGCGGCCCTTGTTGATGACGATGATCCGGTCGGCGGCCTGGTCGGCCTCCTCAAGGTAGTGCGTGGCGAACAGGAGGGTCTTGCCCTCGGCCACCTCCACCTTCATGTTGGCCCAGAACGCCTGGCGGGTCTCCACGTCCATCGCCGTGGTGGGCTCATCGAGCACGATCAGGTCGCAGTCGCCTACGATCGCCAGCGCGAACCGGACCCGCTGGGTCTGGCCGCCGGACAGTTTGTCGACCCGCTGGCCGGCGAAGCCGGCGATACCGGCGCGCTTGAGCGTCTGCTCCACCGGCACCGGCCGCGGATGGAAGCCGGTCACCAGCGCGACCAGCTCGCGGACGGTGACCTCCGGCATCAGCCCGCCGGACTGGAGCATCGCGCCGACCCGGCCCGCCTTGATGGCGTGGTAGGGGTCGGAGCCGAACATGCGGATCCGGCCGCTGGTCGGCTTGCGGAGGTTGAGCAGCATGTCCAGCGAGGTGGACTTGCCCGCCCCGTTCGGGCCGAGGAAGGCGACGGTCTCACCGGGCCGGAGCTCCATGGTCAGGCCGTCGACCGCCTTGACGCGACCGTAGTGCTTCCGCACGTTCTCGAAGGAGACCACCGGCGCCCCCATCGCTGCCTGTGTCATGACCTTTCCTCCCGTGTGCTGCCGCTCGGAATGTATTGGCCGAGCCGGTAACGTCATGACACCACCGGCCGCCGCGCGGCGGCAGTGTGCAGCATCCAGGGTCCGCCATGACATGTGTCATGGCCCTCCCGGTGACACCGCCTGCTCAGCGGCCTGCGGCGTAGCCTGCATGCCGCGTGGGCTGGCGGCGGCGTAGAGCAGGCCGCCGCGGCGGGCGACGGCGCTGACCCGGCCCAGCGACCAGGGCGGGCAGACGGCCACCTCGTGCCCGCGGCAGCGCAGGTCCGCGATCACCGCCTCGCCTACCCGCTCTTCCACGTCGAGCCGGCCAGCAGCGTGAGCGGCGGCCGGCGCCGGACCCTGCCCGTCGATGACGAACGCCGCGCCGCGGCGGGCGTCGAAGCCGATGACGGGAACCTCACCGCCGGGGCCGCACCGGTGCGGCTCGACCACCTGCAGCACGAGCCCGGCGGCGACGGCAGCGTCGAACGCGTTGCCGCCCTTCTCCAGCACGGACATGCCCGCCGCCGGGGCCAGCCAGTGGGTCGAGGCGACCATGCCGAACGTGCCGGCCAGCTCGGGCCGGGTGGTGAAGTCGCTGGCGGCCGGCATCCACATCCTCCGTCTCGGGTTGTCCCCCCTTATCAGTACCGCGCCGGCCCTGAACACTAAAGTCCAGCCTCCCGGTGCCCCCGGACGTCTGAAGAGATGGGCACCCGTAACGGGCGCCGTGGGACGGATGCCGGGGAACGGGCGAACCGGGACGGCACGTGCAGCGACACGGAGAATGCGGCGAACGCGCCGTGACTCTTAGTAAAACACCAGCAACACATAGCGATACATTGAGCACCGGAGCCGCGACGGCGGCTCCGGCACCAGGGTGAACGCCAGCGACACGCTCCGGTGCCGGGAGAAGGGGTCCCCGGGTCGCGACCAGCCGGGGCGCCAACACGGAGGGGATGAAGATGATCAGATTGTCTGCCAGCGCCCGGCGGGGCCTGACCACGGTGTGCCTCGCCGCCGCCGCGGCCACGGCGGCCGGCTGCGGCTCCGGGGGCTCCTCGTCGCAGCAGGCGGCCGCGTCAGCCGGGGTCCCGGCCAGCGCGAGCACATCGCCGGGCACGGTCTCCCCGCCCGCTTCGCCGTCCGGGCCCGCGGCCACGGCCGGCCTGGCCGCCTGCGACACCTCGGCGCTGTCGGTGACCCTGGCCGGCGACGCGGAAGGCGGCGCGGCCGGCAGCACCTACGTGCCCATCGACTTCACCAACACGTCCGGCTCAGCCTGCACTCTGTACGGGTACCCGGGCGTGTCGTTCGTCACCGGGCCGGCCGGGACGCAGATCGGCGCGGCCGCGACGCGGGCCAGCAACATCTCGTCCGTCTCGGTGCTGGTGGCCGCGCACGCCACCGCGCACGCCTGGCTGCAGGTGGCGGGGGCCGGCAACTACCCGGCCGCAACCTGCCAGCCGGTCACGGCGCACTGGCTGAGGGTGTACCCGCCCGGCAACACCGCCGCGTCCTACGTCGGCCAGTCGTTCCCCGCCTGCGCCGACGGCAAGGTGGCCATCCTGACGGTCATGCCGGTCCGGGCCAGCGCGGGCACCCGGGGGCAGATCCCCTGATCCGGCACGACCGGCGGCCGGCCTCCCGATCCGGCGAGTAACGGCGCCCGGGCCCCCGGTAACGGTCGCAGGTCTCCTGATCCCGGGCCCGGCAGGCCCGGTAACGTCGGGGGACATGGATGGCACCGAGCTGAGCCCACGGGTCCGGGCGCTGTGCGACCTCAACGTCGCCGAAGCACGCGAGGCCAGCGGGCGGCATGAATACGACGGGAAGGTCCAGGACCTGTCCCCGGCGGGAGTGAGCAAGGGCCTGGCCGCGCTGGCCGCGGCACGCGAGGCCAGCGGCACCCTCCCGGACGCGCACGACGAGGCGCATCTGGCCGCGTTTGAGGAGCACACAAGGGTCGTCTACGGCGAACTCGAACTGCACCGCAGCAACCCGTTGCTGCACCTCGGCGAGATGGACGTGTCGTGTTACGACCGGGCCTACGCGCCGGAGATCGAGCGGGACGCGGCCCGCATCGCTCACCTGGGCGAGTGGCCGCACGCCGCCGACCATGCCATCCAAGCCCTCGACCGGCTCACCAGGCCGGTCGCGAACTCGCTGGTCAGCGCGGTACGCGGGCTCGCGGCCGGCATTCCCGCCAGGACCCGGCCGGCCATCCGCGACGCGGCGCTGGCCGCGCACGCCCGGCTGACCGGGCACGTCGAACACGCCGCCGCCATCGGCCCGCCGGACGTGGCCCTGGGCAGCACGGCGCTGGCGGCGTTGCTCAGCAGCGCCGAGGCGATGCCGGTCGACCTGGGCCGGCTCGCGGAGCAGGCCGACGCCGAGCGGGACCGGCTGCTGGCCCGGCTCGCCGGGGACTGCGCGCTGATCGGTCCCGGCCGCCCGCCGCTGGAGGTGGCGCGCGAACTGGTCCGCGATCATCCCGACGGCGCCGGGGTCATCGAGGCGGCCAGGGCCTCGACGCAGCGGGCGATCGTGTTCACCCGCGAGAAGAACCTGGTGCCCTACACCGACGGGGAATGCCTCGTCGGGCTGGCTCCCGAGTCCCGGCGCTGGGCTGTGGCCATGATGGCGTGGAGCGCGCCCGGGGAGCCAGACGGCCCGTCGTGGTACTACATCACGCCCCCGGATGGGTCATGGCCGGACCGGGAGGCCGAGGAATGGCTGGAGATGTTCAGCGCCACCACGCTGCCCGGGATCACCGTGCACGAGGTCGCGCCCGGGCACTTCTCGCACGGCCGCGCGCTGCGGCACGCGCGCGGTGACGTGCGGCGCACGCTCCAGTCGCCGGCCTTCATCGAGGGCTGGGCCCACTACGCGGAGGAACTCTGCGTGGACGAGGGCTTCGGCGGCGGCGACCCGCGGTTCGCGATCGGCGTCTGGCTGGAGGCCCTGGTCCGGGTGACCCGGCTGGCCTGCGCCATCGGGGTGCACACGGCCGGGATGACGGTGCGCGAGGCGGCGCGGCGGTTCGAGGCGGACACCCATCTGGCCGGCCCGGCGGCGCTGTCCGAGGCGAGCCGCGCGACGTTTGACCCCACCTACGGCCGCTACACCTGGGGCAAGCTGGAGATCCTCCGGCTTCGTGAGCAGGCGCGGAAGGAATGGGGCGCGGGTTTCACGCTGCACCGGTTCCACACTGCGATGATGAGCCTGGGTTCGCCGCCGCTCGGCCTGCTCGGTGACGCCGTCGGGCGAGGCTGATCCGCGCGCTCACGTTGCGCTAACGTGAGGGCATCAGACGAAGTGACCGGCAGGGCAAGGGCGACGAGGATGTTGGTTTCACGCCGCGGGGCCGACGGGGCGCACGGCATCGGTAAAGCCGCTGCGGGACGGGCAGTGTCCGGGCGTCCCGGGGCATGGCCGCTGACCCGGCGGACGGCGGCCGCGGTGACGATGGCGTGCGCCCTGGCCGCGACGCTGGTGCTGTCCGGCTGCGGCGCCGCCAACGTGAAGATCGCCATCGCCAGCGCCTACATCCCGCAGCCGACCACCCCCGGGACGACCGTCGCCTACCTCGACATCCGGAACAACGCCGCGGCCGCCGACCGCCTGGTGTCGGCCAGCACCAGCGTGGGCGGCCAGGTCGGCTTCCTGGCCCCGGACGGCATGCGCGACGGCACAATGATGATGAAGCTGGTGAACACCATCGCCATCCCCGGGGACAGCCTGATGCGGATGAACCCGAACAGCTTCCGGCTGCGCATCACCGGGGCCGGACCGATGCAGGGCGGCAAGGACATCACCCTGACACTGAAGTTCGCGCATGGGGGCACGATCAACGTGATCGCCCTGGTGACCAACCCCGAATCCGGCGGGAACAGCTACTTCCTCAACTGACGCCCGGCCGGCGTCACCCGGGCGACTGGCGCGAGGGGCAGATCGCGGCCAGCCGGGACCGCGTCTGCTCGTCCCGCGGGGTGTAGACGATCAGGTGCGTCCCGGGCAGGGCGGGGACCTCCAGCTCGCTGACGGTGAACCGGAGCTCGCCGGAGCCGGGGGGACGGAAGATCCGCAGGCGCAACTGTGGCCCCGCGACCTCCTGGCGCGCCCACAGCTCGGCGAACTCGGGGCTCAGCTCGGTCAGCCGCCGGATGTCCTCCTCCCACTCCGGCCGCGCCACCGCCCGCACCCGCCCCTGACCGCTAGGAGCGCGCGGGGTCCGGGCGCACGGTGCGGAGGTGGCGGACGGGGGACGGGAGGTACCAGGCGCGCTCGCCCAGGAGGGACAGTGCCGCGGGGACGAGGATGCCGCGGACCACGGTGGCGTCGATCAGGACGGCGGCCGCGGTGCCGATGCCGAGGATCTTCAGGTCGATCAGCGGCAGGGTCGCGAAGATGGAGAACACGGCCACCATGATGAGCGCCGCGCTGGTCACGACACCCGCGCTGCTGGCGATCCCGCCGGTCACCGCGTCACGGGTGCCCGCGCCGCGGCCGCGCAGCTCACGGATGCGGCTGAGGATGAACACGTGGTAGTCCATGCTGATCCCGAACAGGAACACGAACATGAACAGCGGGACCCAGGAGATGATCCCGCCGAATGAGGTGAACCCGAGCGGACCCTGCAGATGGCCGTCCTGGAAGATCAGCGTGATCAGCCCGTAGGCGGCGCCGACGGACAGCAGGTTCAGCAGGATCGACACCAGCGGGATCGCGAGGGAACGGAACGCGATCAGCAGCAGGACGAAGGCCAGCAGGGTGACGAGGCCCAGCACGATCGGCGTGCTGTCGTGCAGCCGGCGGGTGAAGTCGTAGCCCGACGCGGTGTCCCCGGTCACCGCGAAACGGGCTCCCGGGACCTGGCCCACCGTCGCGGGCAGGATCCGGCTGCGCAGCGTCTGCAGGGCGGTGACGGAGGCGGTGTCGGTCCCGTTGCCGGCCAGCGGGACGCTGACCGCCAGCGCGCGGCGCGGCCCGCTGCCCACGGTGACGGCGGTCACCGGCTCGCGGATCGGGCCGCGGGCCGTCGCACGTGCCCGCAACGCGGCGACCGCCGCCTGCATCCGCGGTCCCGTGACGCCGGCGCCGGTCACAACCACCTCGGCCGGGGAAGGCGCCTGCGGGAAGGCGCGCTGGATGGCGTTCGCGGTCTGCACCACGGCCAGGCTCTTCGGGGCGTCGATGGCGGGCTCGCCCAGCCGCATGCCGAGCGCCGGGGCGGCCAGGGCGAGCAGCGCGACCGCGGCGGCACCGCCCGAGAGGGCCGGGTGCCTGACCACCCGGCGCACGAGCGCGGCCCACAGCCGGGACGGTCGGCCCGCGGCCCGGCTGCGGCCGAGGAACGGGATCCTGCCCCAGTCGGCCCGGCGGCCCAGCCAGGACAGCAGCGCGGGCAGCACGGTGAGCGAACCGGCGACCGCGACGCCGACCACGGCGATCGTGCCGAGCGCGATGCCGGTGAACTGGCCGATGCCGGTGAGGAAGAGGCCGGCGAGGGCGATCATGACCGTCACGCCGGAGATCAGGATCGCGCGGCCCGAGGTGCCGGCGGCGATCCGCAGCGCCTCGGCGAACGTCCGGCCACTGGCCCGTTCCTCACGTTCCCGCCGCAGGTAGAACAGGGAGTAGTCGACACCGACCGCCATGCCCACGATCAGCACCACCTCCGCGGTGGAGCTGCCGGCCGGCAGCCAGTGGCTGGAGATCGTGACCAGGGCGAGGGCGGCCATCACGGCCGAGACCGCGAGCAGCACCGGGATGCCGGCCGCCACCAGGGCGCCGAACACCACCAGCAGCAGGATCAGCGTGATCGGCACCGACGTCGCCTCGGCCTGGCGGAAGTTCAGGGAATCGTCGATCGCCCGGCCGATGCTGCCGTCGCCGGTCTCCCCGATGCGCAGGCCCGGATGGCGGGCCTGCACCGCGGCGACCGCACCCTGATCGGCGGCGACCTGCTGGTCCGCGCGCCCGTTGGTGTGCGGCACCTGGAAGGTGACCAGGGCACTGCGGCCGTCCGCCGACACGAGGGACGCGCCGCCCGCGCTCAGCGGCGACCTGATGCCGGCCGCGTCGTTCGGCCGCGCGCTGAGCGCCGCCACCACCTCGCTGGCGGCCTGCCGCATGGCAGCGCTGCGGGTGAAGACCGCACCCGGCGCGCGCGCCTGGATCAGCACCGATTCCGCCGCCGAGCCATAGGCCGGGTCGGCCGCCTGCAGTGCGCGCTCGGCCTGCCCGGCCTGGCCGGGATCATAGCTGGGCACGTTCCGGCTGCCCATGAGCTGGCCGGCGGTGAAGACGGCCGCGACCATCAGCAGCCACCCGAACACGGCCGTCTTCCGGTGCCGGGCGCTCCACCCGGCGATCCTTTCCACGGCGGGCCCCCGGCCGCGGCGGTGATCGTGGCGCACGGGATCGGTTTCCGGCAATACTGCGTTCAACGACTGGCGCATCATGGCCTCTTCCTCGGTGTCTGGTGCCTGCGGTCGTCGCCCCGCCCGTGAGCTGGACCCTCACGGGCGGGGCATCGTGGCTAGCGGGATGGGCGCAGCTCGCTCCCCCGGGGATGACCTGGAACAGCGACCGGGACGCGACCGGGCTGCGGCGGGAGATGAACGCTCCCGTGGGCCGCGGCGGGACGGCCCGGCGTGGCGGCCCGGCCCGGCGCGGAGTAGGCCATCATGGCCATCGACACGATCAGGATGACGACGCCGATCCCGGCGGAGATCCAGGTCGTGTTCAGGCGCAGCGTGAACCTGTTACGACGGCAGGGGCCGGGGGCCGGGATAGCGATGGGGTTTTCCCCCAGACGCGGCGGGGCCGTGCAGAGCTGCTGGCACATCGTGGCCTCCCTGGATGGTGCGTGCTCTCAGCAGCTAGCCGCCGGGGCTAGCGTTCTCGGTGCCTGGTGCGAGGGCGGGGTTTCCCGCACCTATGAGCTGGACCCTCAGGTCGGTGCGGAATCATCGGCGGGTCCGCCCGGTCAGTCCGGTCCTGGCGTGCGCGGCAGGGCCGGATCGGCGGGATGCCGGGGGCGCGGGGCACCGGGTGTCCGGGCAGCGTCGCTGCCGGACGTGCCGCCGAGCGGAGGCAGCGGGCCGGGACGGGATAGGACCTCGCGGGCGCGGGCCAGCGGGTCGGACGGCGGGCCGAGCAGGTCGCGCGCGACCCGTGCGTGCAGCCGCGCGGTGATCACGACGACGTAGTTGAACAACAGGAACGCGACCAGGCCGGCGCCCGCGGCGAGCAGGGCCTTCGGCATGGTGTCCACGTAGAACCCGGCGGCGCCGGCGCCGTGCGGGCCGTTCGGGAAGTACCCGAACTGCACTCCGTGGTACCGCTGGCCGTTGCCGAACGTCTGCTCCGGGTACCGGTACCAGATAGGCAGGGTGATGCAGCCGATCAGCACCAGCCAGATCGTGACCACGGCCAGGCCGAGGATCCACAGCGGGATGAACATCCCGGCCAGGTAGGCCACGTCCCGCCAGGTCGCCGGGTCACGCCAGCGCACCCGCGCGCGGGCGAGCAGGCTCATCCCGGTCCCGGTCCCGGTCCCGGTCCCGGGCCTGGGAACAGGGCGGTAGCCGCCGTGCAGCGGCTGACCGAGGGCACCGCGAAGCCGGAGGCGCTCGGCCTCCGCGCACCCGCGGATGACCGCGGCGGTCACGATCAGCAGCGGGATCCCGGCGAGTGTGATCGCGAGCGCGGCGGTGACCGTCACCGACGTGATCACGACGCTCCAGAAGACGCAGCCGAGGACCAGGTAGCAGATGAGGAGCCAGGCGCTCCGCCACAGGCTGGCTGACAGCGCCAGCCGGAATGGGTTGCGGTGGAGCGGGAGGCCGGGCGGGCGGGCGGCCATCCCGCGCGGGACAGCGGCCGGGGGGGCGGCTTGACCGGAAGGCATGATGTTCTCCCGTGCATGGTTAGCCAACGTCACGCATGAGCTGCTCGACCGAGCGGACGTTCTCGGTGAGCTTTTCCAGGGCGACGCGTAGTTCCTGCTGATTGGCCACCGCCTCTTCGGCGAGCTTCCGGTAGGCGGCCATCGCCACGGCGTCGGCGCGATGGCTCTGCAGCCGGAAGTAAGACCACACGATCACCGCGATGGCCGCAGCGACGATGAAGATGATCCCGAGGCTGA
>Ga0335078_10007311_pt1 | contig 16382 bp, 12 predicted proteins | sample Lox_Sample_32_FD_206711 | JGI IMG/M metagenome (GOLD analysis project Ga0335078, IMG submission 206711) | Soil microbial communities from Loxahatchee National Wildlife Refuge, Florida, United States - Lox_Sample_3.2 | ecosystem: Environmental > Terrestrial > Soil > Wetlands | place: USA...
CAATCCCTTCCGGGATGTCAGCCCCGTCGATGCCGAGCTCGCGCAAGAATCCCGCCAGGACTTCTGCCGGGTCCAGCGCGCTTGAGTCGGCGCGGCGCAGGCTCGTGTAGAGCTGGCCGTCGGGAAAGTCGCCGCCAACCCTGTGCGCGACGTGGACGGCCAGCGCGGTCTTGCCCGTACCGCCCTGGCCGGACAAGCACACGATCGGCGGGGCGCTCTGCGCGCTGAGCGCTGTCCCGGTGATCAGCCGGCTGACCTGGCCGACCTGGTCACCCCGGCCGGTGAAGTCGCGGATGTCCGGGGGAAGGTGCAGCAGCCTCCGCCTGACGTCGGCTCCGGAATCTGACGGGATCACGGGCGCAGCCGCGCGCGCCGACACTGCTGCCACCGCCAGAGCCCGCCGCTGGGGCGCTCCCTCGCCTGCGGAGTAGTCGGCGGCCCAGCCCAGTTCGACCGCGCTTTCCTGCAGCAGCTTGGACACCAGGTCCTGGTAGTCCCGGCTCGGGCGGCCGCCAGCCTCCCAGTCCATCCACGACCTAGCAGTAAGCCCGCGCGGCTTTATGGCCTCCCGGCGGCACATCGAATGGAAGGCTTCCACCGCCTGGGTGACTGTCCATCCGCGGGCGAGCCTGTGAGCTTTGAGCCGGGTGACCCCGCAACGTTCAGCGACCTCGGTGGCGATGCGCCTCAGCACCACAACCTGCATGCCGTCCGCCGACTGAAGCTAGTCGGCATACTGGTGGCGAATGCGCTCAGCGCACGTGGTGTCGCTCATCGAAACCGACTGCAGGCATGTCTCACCATCAATAGCGATAAATTGGAGCGCCGTTTCTCCTGGCTTGATGGCAAATGTTACATGTTGCGCAGCGTCTTGGGCTAGACCACTTCCGTGATCTGACGGTGCCAGAGGCTCTGCGAGCGGCTCGCGTGCCAGTGCGGGTGGCGCGCTGTCGGCGTCAGGTGCTGCGTCAACTAGACGAGACGCTGACGCACCCCTGCTGCGAAATGCTCTCAGCTTCCGCGCCCGTACCCGGGATCGCATGCTGGGCTCATGCTGGCATGCCGATCGTGCACAGACGCCCCGCCCCCACCATCCGCCTCCCGCCGCCCGCTTGTCGCCAGCGTCGTCGCTGTCTACTGCGGGGTCGTCTGCGCAGAGTTGGTCGTCACCCGGTTTCAGGCGGGGCAGCTGCGCCTGTTCCTCGTCTTGGCAGGGTGCAGCGCGGCAGCGGTCGAGCTAACCCGCCGAGCCGGTGAGCCGAACGAGGGCGTCCGAGATGTGTACGCCATCTGGGACCTGCCGACCGCCGTTCTGCTCCCCCCGATATACGCGCTGCTGGTCCCAGTCCCACGCATGGCCTGGACACAGCTGCGCGTACGCCAGACGCTCGTGCACCGTCGCGCCTACACCGCGGCAACCGTCGGCCTCGCCTATGCCGCCGCATCGCTGGCCTTTCATGCCGTGGCGCCGGCTCTTGGTCCCGGCGCCGGAGCCGGCATCGGCGGGCGGGCGCTGCTCTGGACCCTACTGGTGGCAGGCTGCGGCCTGCTCCGGGTCCTTGTGAATGACGGTCTGGTTCTTGTGGCTGCGCAGGGCATGCCACCCAGCGCGCAGTTGCTTTCCGAGATTTCCGAGGCGGAAGCCCTCCACGGCAGCATCTCCGAGCTGTGCCTGGGCACGCTGACAGCGTTCGCGGCTGTCCATAGCACGCTGGCGATCCTGTACGCGCTGCCGCTCGTCATCAGTCTTCAGCGCAGCCAGCGGCACGCTCAACTCGTCGCCGAGACCCGCCTTGACGGGAGGACTGGCCTGCTCAATGACAGGACATGGCGCCGCGAGGCAGTCGAGGCGATAAAACGCGCGGCGCGCGACGGGAGCCCGATGGCGGTAGGGCTCATCGACATCGACCATTTCAAGAGAGTCAATGACACTTACGGGCACCCAACGGGGGACGCCGTCTTGTCCGCGGTCGCCGCCGCCTTGAGGGCAACGCTGCGCGGTTACGACGTCGTTGGCAGAGTAGGCGGTGAGGAATTCGCGTTCGTCCTGAGCAGCCCCCTTCGGGAAGCCGTCGAGGTCGCCGAACGGCTGCGCCGGGAGATACCCCGTATCGAGCTGCCCGGAGGAACCAAGGGTCAGGCATCTCCCCGGGTAACCGTGTCCATCGGCCTTGTAACGGCCGATCGTGCGGACTGGGAACTGAGCAGGTATTACAGTCTCGCCGACGCTGCGCTTTACGCCGCGAAGCAGGGCGGGCGGGACCGCGTCTGGATCGTGCTGGCGGACACGGCGGCGGACCTCAGCCCCCGTCCAGCCGACGCGGTGCAGGCGCGCATAGCCCTCGGGGCCGGCTAATGAACAGCAGAGACTGGGCCTGGCGGGCAGAACTGTCCGACCTGCTTCGAGCCTGCCGCGCCCGGATGGCCCGCCCGGCGGTCCCCGGCAGCCGCCACGGCGGCCTGCGGCAGGAAGACGTAGCCAACCTGGCCGGAATCAGCCTCCGCCGTTATGCAGCCCTAGAACGCGGAGAATTCACCCCACCGGCGGCCATGGTCGAGCAAGTGGCAGTGGCCCTGCAGATGAGCGCCGCGGAGCGCAGCGCGCTGCATGTCCTGGCCACCGGCCAGGACCCGCCCCGCCCGCTGACCCGCCCGGCCCAGGAGAAACCGCGCGAGCCTGGCATGGCAGTGCGCGATCTTATCTCCCACGTGGATCCCTATCCCGCTGCGGTCACCGACGAGAAGTGGACTGTGCTCTTCCACAACCGCGCGATGGACGACTGGGCCGGCGGCTGGTACAGCTCCGCGGATCCCAGCGACCGCAATCTGGTTATGCACCTGTTCTCCCCGAACGCCGAGGACTTCCGGCCTGACGTGCACGCGCTGCGCCGGGCCGGTATTGCGATGCTGCGCTACCGATACACACGCGACCTGGCTTCTCCAGGGTTCAGCCGGCTCATCGCCAGGCTGGTCGAAAGCAGCCGGGAGGCGGCGGAACTCTGGGCACGCCACGAGGTCGTCTTCCCGTTGCACGAGTACCCGGTCAGGGTCCAGCGCCCAGACACCGGGACCGTCGACGCGCATGTCCTGCACACCCCCGTGACTCCTCAGCTGTGGACCTACACGATGGTGCTCCCATCCGGATCGTGGTCAGCGCTGTGAGCGAGCGCCAACGGCGCCCATGCATCGGTTCCGTGGCGGCTGTAACGGCCCGAGCTTGAGCCGGGCCAGGCGCAACGGATCCTCTGCTACCAGCGAGCGTTATTCGTCTGCGGGCTTTCTCCCCATGCTGCGGCCTGGCTGGGGACCTGTGGCAGGTATTCGAAGGATGGGACCGTGACGGCCACGAGGTTGCCATCGCCGGTGTTGAGCAGACAGCGGCCGGGGCGTGGCGGTTGTCCGATCTGACCGCGGGTAAGCCGAATCCCGACCAATTCCCCGTCACTTGGCGCCGACGGGGCGGTCAGACATCCACGGCGGGCTCGTTTTGCGTCGACCTGCCATCCGCTGAACCCACTGCATAGGCCCGCCTCGGGGTCTCCCGCGAGCACCAACCCCCGGCCCGGACTGACCAGAAGGTTGCGCAGGCTGGCGGAGGCGTCGCAGTCTCGCAGCAGTTCGGCATCGTCGATGAGTACGACACCCGGACCGTCGAGAGACGCCAGGCATGCGTCGAGTTCTTCGTCACTGAGCGAGTCACCAGTAAATAGGCGCGCTACCCCGGCAGCCTCGGCGAGCGAGCACAGCGGCGTCGGTCGCGGTGCGACGAGTACGACCCGCGTTCCGGCTGCCAAGAACGACCGCGCCATCGCGACCAGAATGGTTGAGCGTCCTGATCGGCCGGGTCCGGCGACGATGAACGCGGGCACCCCGTTGCGCAGGTCTGGTCCCAGCGCTTGCAGATAGTCCCCGCCGACGCCGACTAGCCCCCATAGCGAAGATCGCGAAATTCCCGCTTCCTCGGGTGTGGGCCGAAGTGCCCACGCTTGCTCGAAGGTAATACGCGATGGCGCCGCGTCCACCCTGAACGGCCGGAGCGAGACGGGTAGGGCACCATTACGCCGTGCGCAGGTCTCCGCGATAGTTCGCAGGGCGGCGGCCTGCCCTTGCCCCGTCGGGTCCGGCGCCAGCAATGCCGCCTGGATTTCGATTCCGCTGTCGGCTCGGAAAGCGCGCCCGGCTGGCACGTCGTCAGGCATGTCCCGGCTTCGCAGGCCAGCAAGCGCGTAGTCCTCCTTGTCTGCCAGCTTGAAAACGAGCTTCTCCTCGCATAGTGAGGAGATCCGTCCGGCCAACAGTGACCGATCTCCGGTCATGACGAGGTGCACCCCGACGGATGCGCCTTCGCTAAGTATCCGGGTAACGACCTCGGTCAGCGCCCCGTTGTCAGCTTCTCCGAGCGACGTCGTGAACCCTTCCCACCTATCCAGGAGCAAAAAGATGTGCGGCAACGGTCTGTCGTACGGTTCCCCTGCTGAGGCTGCCGCCGCACGCTGCTCGGTAATGTTCGCCAGTCCGTGGCCTGCCAGCAGCTCTTGCCGGGCCGTTAGCTCGGCGTCCAGGCGTCGCAGCAACCGAGCGGCCCGATCGGTCTCCGACCGGCTTACCACCGCCCCACAGTGAGCCAGTTCGGTGAGAGGCAGCAACGCCCCGTTCCCGCAGTCGATGCCGTACATGTGCACGTCGGCGCAGCTGTGAGCCAGCGCAAGCGCTCCACCGATCGTGCGGAGCAGTTGGGAGCGCCCGCTGCCTGGCGCGCCCGCAGCCATCAAGTGTGCGAAGGTGGTGAGGCTCAGTCCGGCCAGCTCCTGCGTCTGCCCGGCAGGGAAGTCGGCGACGCCGAACGGCACCAGGGCCTCGTCCCAGGCCGATTGTTGCCGCCAGCCGCCAGTCGGGTCGATTTCGCCGTAACCGGCGTGCCTGTTGTCCTCGAGCTGGGCGGTACCGGCGGGCCATATGTCGCTTAGGTAGACGGCGCCGGGCAGCGGCGGCAGCCACGGAGTCGGCTGCGCCGGAATCCCTAGCGCGGAAGCAGCGAGCCGGATGTGCTCGACGAGGACTTGCAATTCCGTGATCTCATCATCCGAGCGACGGCTGTTGGCCGGTGCCAATGGCTCCGGTCGTCCCAGATCAGCCCAGGTTACAGGTGCCAGCCAGACTCCCTTGACGGCTGTATTTGGACGGTGGGGCAATCCTGCGGAGTATGGCCCGCCGGCCCGGCCTGCCTGGAACGGGACCAGCGAGGCGTGCCCCAGCCGCACGTAGGCGCGCCCGGGCGTGGCCTTCGTGATATTTGCGGCGTCCGGCGCATCAATCACGTCTGAGGACTCGGCCGTATCGGTCATCCTGAGTGCGATCCGCAGATTAGTGTTGGCCCGGATGTCGGCTGAGACGACCCCGGACGGCCGCTGCGTTGCTAGCAGGAGGTGGATGCCGAGCGACCGTCCTCGCTGGGCGATGTTAACCAGGCCGGCCACGAAATCCGGCAGGTCCCGCACCAGCGAGGCGAACTCGTCGATCACAATCACTAGCCGGGGCAGCGTGCCGCCAGCCCGTCTTGCACCCCGGTCGAGTTCACGCTGGTACTCCTCGATGTCTTTCGCACCTGCGGCAGCGAGGAGGTGCTCGCGCCTGGTCAGCTCCGCCGACAGCGACTCCAACGCCCGTTCCACCAGGTGCGGTGACAGATCGGTGACCATGCCGACCGTGTGCGGCAACCGGGCACAGTCCGAGAACGCGCTCCCGCCCTTGTAATCGACGAGGACAAACGTGAGTTCGTCAGGCCGGTTGGCTACCGCCAGCGCAGCGACGAGCGTCTGGAGTAGTTCGGATTTCCCCGAGCCGGTGGTCCCGGCGATCAGCCCATGCGGTCCGTCTTTCTTGATGTCGATGGCGAACGGGCCGTCGTACGACACGCCTACGGTCACGACCGTTGACCGTCCGGTCATCTGCCACTGCTGCGCGATTGTCTGGACCATGTCGGAAGCCGGAACGTCAAGGCCGAGAATGTCGAGCAGCTGGGCCGCGTCGGGAATGCCGTCGCTGTCTTCGTCGGTGCTGACGTCCCTGATGGGAGCCATGGCCCTAGCCAACCGATTGCACCAACCTGGTGAGACCAGATCGGGCCGAGCGCCTGCGACGGTGGCGGCCAAAGCCTGATGGACGTGCAGCCCGTCGGGTTCGAAGACCGCGACGGCCTGGCACTCGGCGGGCAGCAGGTGCTGGTCGCCGTCGAGGCAAACGGCGTAGATGCCAACCTCCGGTCCCTCCTGCAGCACCTGGATCAATCCCGGCAGTGACCGGAGCTTTCGCGCGCCGTCCAGCACCACCATGATTTCGGTCCGGTACCAGGGTGCCTCGCGTCCGTCTGCTCGTCCGGCCCGGTACTTTCCGCCGCGTGGATTGCGGTCCCGGGCTTCCTGCCGCTGCGCGATGATGGCGAGCAATTCGGCAATTCGGGCTCCCACCGACTCGGCATCATTGCCGATCTGAGCGCTGGCGCCGCCGGGACCGGGACGGCAATGGGGAAGCCACCGCACCCATTCCCAGCTGGCCTGGCCTGCAGTGGCCGTGAGGACGTAGATCCGGAGGTCATTAGGAGAGTGCAGAGCCGCGGCCTGCGCCACCAACCAGCGGCCCGCGGCGCGGGACACATCGGAAGGGCCGGCCAGTCCGATTACGGTTCGCTCGCGCAGCGGAATCGTCAGCGGGACCTCCCGCACCAGCGGGACGATCGTCCGCCGGTGCTCGTCCTTCTCGGGATCGATCATTTCGACTGCGGACGGCAGGTCGGCGATCCCCACTCTGAGCAGCAGGTAGTCCGGGTCAGTGCGGCGGCGCTCCCAGAGGCGGCTGCGGGGACCGACAGCAATCAACAAGATCGCGTTGGGGTCGGGACACTGCTCGCGCCGGGCACTCCGCTCAGCATTGAGCGCTTCGGCGACATCGTGCCGGATGCGTGCCTTGCGCTCGGCATACTCGCTCTCCCGAGCCGCCGTCGACCGCTTCCCATGCTTGCGTTCGCTCAATGCGCTGCCGATGAGCAGGACCGGTGACAGGCCCGCCATCGCGAGCAAGTAGATCTGGTGAAGGAGGAAGGCCATGGCCACGCCCATGACCAGCGGCAGCACGACCATGAGGATGGGCAGCGGACGGCGATCTGCGGGGGTTGGTGGAACCGGCAGGGTGACCCGGATGGCCTGTTCCGGTGGCAGCAGCCTGGGCGGCCTGTTGAAGTCGATGCCAACGCCGTCTGCCGACCTGGCCAGAGCTACGCCTGGGCGCGTCTGCGCGACGAGACCAGCGGGCAGGGGAGGCAGGCAACCGGCGGGACTACCCAGACTTACTACCGCTCCGTCCCTAATCAGGGACTCCGCCAGCGTACTAGCCGGGTTCAGGCGTTGGCCGTCGACAAAAAGCGGGGGGCCTGGCATTCGGTCTTCGAACTCCGGCCGGCCGCCTTGTTCGAACCGGCCGAGTGCCGATGCGATCTCGGTAACCTTGGTGGCCGGGTCGACGTCGAGCACAATGTTCGCCCATCGGTGCGTCCGTGGAGAAACAGCCGTCAGCACCAGCCGCATGGCGGTGAACCTTTCTCGCCCGGGTCTGCGTGTCTGTGGTGATGTGGTCGGCATTTCCGCCGGGGAGCCACACTCGGCCCTCGCCAACCTGGGTCCAGAAGACCCTGGGTCGCCGGAAACTATGCGGGGGGAGGCCAGCGACCCAGGGTCATCCGGGGCTGCTACTTGAGGGCGGCGGCGAGCTGGCTGTCGGTCTCAGAGAATGCCTTCGCGGCGGTGTCGAGGTACTGACCCATGCCGGTCAAGCCCTGGATCATCTTGGTGGCACCCGTGGTGAACTCGGTGTAGGCCGCCTCGAATTGCTTGCTCGACGAGTCGGTGACATAACCGCTGGCTACGAGATTGTCGATAAGCCGCTTCAGCCTGGTCAAGTCGGTCTCGATCTGCTGCTCACCGGACCGCAGCTGGGTTGCGGCGGACTGCATGTCCGCGTAGGTGACATTCAGGTTCGGCACTGCAGATTCCCTTCTGGTGGGTGCTGCTCATGTCCTTCATCTAGTTCCACGGATAGCCGGGCCGCTAGGTTCGATCGTTTAGTATGCAATTGGCTACGTGCGGTGAGTCGAGTGCTGAACACCTGTAAGGGTTATCCCATGAGGTAATTCGAAGATGGCCGATATCGATAGCGCTGCCCCGAGCCGCACGTTTACTCACACCAGCGGAGCGTCGCGGCGATCGCGTCGAACAGCTCGGTCATCGCGGGCGCGAGCGGCCCGGCAGGTCCGGAGAAGGCCAGCAGCAGCCATGCGCCGCTCCCCGGCACGGAGAAGTAGAAGGACAGATCTGTGGCTGACGTCTGCGCCCGGACCGCGGTTCCCGTCGCTGACTGGATAAGCCGGACCGAACGGGCCCGTTTCTGCGCCTCCGCTGCTACCGCTGCGACCGGCAGCGGACCTGACGGAGGCGGCGGGATAAGCGTGACCAGCAAAGAGGCGGCCACCGGCAGCGGCCCGGCGGTCATCAGCGAGAGGTAGAACTCAATTCCGCCGGTCTGCCAGGCAGCTTCTGCCAAGTCGGTGAGATGACGGCGCAGCGCCGCCTTGACGTTCACCGCGCCCGGGACCCCGGAGAACCGCTGCCGGATCAGCGTGCCGATCGCTTTCTCCCTGACGCCGGGCTGGAGGGGGATCAACGCCCAGGAGTCAGGCACGGTGACCGCGTAACTGCGGGGCACGCCTGGCGGGACCGCGGCCGCGGTAGCAGTTGACGGCTGGCGGTAGGGGTCGCGACCGTCAGGCATCGCGGAGTTTGATCTCCAGCGTCGGCGCGATGGCGTCCGCGGCGTTGATCAGCGCCTCGGAGAAGGCGAACTCAACCCAGCTGATGCTCACCAGCACGGTGTCAGTGATCTCGGGCGGCCGGACCGCGAAGATGACTTCTTCCCACAGGTGGGAGGTCGGGTACCACTTGATCTGCTTGGGCCAGAAGCGGCGGTGGATCCGGATCGCCGGGCCTGCGGGCAGCTGCAGGTCGGCGACCTCGACGGGGCCGACCGTGGTCTTGTCCGGCGTACCGAGATGTTCGCGGTAGTAGTCCAGGGAGCCGGGGGTGCCCGGCTCCCCCCTGGGGAAGGCGCCGTGGATCTCGATGGTCGCGATCGGGGGCAGCCGGTTGTAGTCGGGGAAGAAGATAAGGCCGCCCATGTTGGCTCCGCGTCGGCGGGAGGCCTCGGTTCCGTCGCGGATGACCCGCGCGAACTTTTCCATCTGGTCCTCGGGCGTGCCCAGGCCGAGTATGTTCAGTGCGGCCTGCCTGCCAAGTTCCTTCAGCGGCCTATTGTCGGCAATAGGAAGCCACAGAGTGTGCGAGGGTGCTTTCAGTTCGGGGATCCAGCCGAGCGGGCGCTCGTCATCCGATGTGCGTCTGCTCATGTCTTCGCGTGCTCCTTGACCCAGTCATAGCCCGGAACATCGACGTGGAAGTAGTTAAGCACCGAGTCGACCTTGTCGGCCACATCCGTGCCGAGCGCGGTGACCTGGGTGCCCACCCAGAGCTCGTTGTAGTGGGTAACCGCCTGGGGGAAATTGATGCCGGTCAGCTTCGTGATCCGGGCGAGGTCAGGGATTTCCTTGAGGTTGTCGAGCGACTCAGTGAATTCGGGGCTTTCCATGTGCGCCGCTTGCTCAATCGCCGTCGTGACGGTCTTGGTGGCATCAGTGCCGAGCGCCTGCTCCCAGTTCGTGTCGCGGATCGTCTTGATCACGCTGAGCGGGTTGGTCGGCGTGAAATCCGCCAGCGCCTTCTCGCTGAACTTGCCGAATATGCCCGGCAGGTGTGCATTCTGCCCGAGTTCGCTGACCCTCAGGTCGTCTGCGAGTTTGGCGTCCTTGATGAGGGAGGCGATGCTGCTAGCGTCCCCGACCGCAGCCGACGGAGCAGTGAGGCCGGCGGACAGCGCGTCCGCCCGTGCGAGGACACCGGCTGTGCCGAGTTCGTCGGCGATTTCCACGGTAGCTTCTCCGGCGCGCAGCAGGTTCCTGCCCCAGCCGAAGGTAACGAGGCTGACCATATCGAGCCCGAAATCGACCCAGGAGCCCTTGCCAAAAATCGCGAGGATCAGATGACAGACTGCGGCTACCTCCGTCAGGGTGAGTGCCATGCCCTCGAGGGCGAGCGCGAGCGGCGGGCAGATGAACGCGAAGACCAGGGCAAGGATGCCGAGCGCGGAGGCGATCCAGCCGCACACTGTGGCGATGTCGCCGACGACCTGAGCCCAGTGCTGCTCGGTCCAGCCGAAGGCGGCGTCGGCGGCTGAGGTGATGTCATGCCACAGCCCGGTCTGGTTTTGCAGTCCATCGCTACCGATAGCCGCCTGGATCTGGGCGGCAGCACGGGCAGCAGCCTGGTCCCGGATCGAGATTGCCTCGGCGAGCCAGCCGTTCGCGGTCCGGTATTCGAGCGCGCTCGCGTTGTACCGAGATACTGCGGCGCTCAGCTGCGGGTCGGCGCTCGGCGGGGTCACCATTGGGACTGGGTTTCCCGACGAGTCGAGCTGCGGCTGCGAAGTAAACAGGGTGAGCGACGGCGTTCCGGCGTAGGGCACGAAGCCCTTGTTGGCTACCTCCACGGCAGCGAGCTGGGTGCGCATCACGGACCAGGCTTGCTGGGCCTGCGTGAGGGCACGCAGCGACAGCGACTGCGCGGCATCTAGTGCTCCGGCATAGCCAGGCCCGGTCGGGCTGCTACCCAGTGCCTGCCCAGCAGCCAAGTACCGCTCATGAGCCTTGGCGAGTTTGGACGCGGCGTCGTCGACTTGCCCCTGGAACGCCTGTCCGGCGCCGGAGTCCCAGAACTCCGCCGTACATAGTGACCTCAGCCAGGTCACGTCCGCGCTTATTTGATCGGCGACTTGCTGGAGCCGTCCACCGATCGTGGCGACTCCAATCGGGTCCCCCGGCACCGGGTCGGCGGCGGCGAGCGGCGTCCAGTCGACGGGCCTGCTCATGCCTACCCTCCTGTCCCGCCGTGCATAGCCCTATCCAGCACGGCGGCGAGTTGGGTGTCCGTCTTTTCATAGGAGCTGGCGGCGAGTGCCGACAACCGCGCGACATTCGAGAGCTGCGAGATTAGCGCTCCCCGTTGCTGGCTCCACCCGGTAACGCACGCTTGAAGGGATGATTCGAGATCAACGGATCCAAGGACCACGCCATCCCCATCGGTAAATTGCGATGCGTCAGCGAATTCCCGCTCCACCCAGCCAAGTCGGCCCGATACCTGACTGATCCGGCCAAGATCCGCTACGAGCCGCCCGTCCACCCTCGGCTCCTTCCGGACTCGGTACTAAGCGTCTGATCTTCACCTGTCTTCACCAGTCTGAACGGCAGGGAGACGCTTATGGTTCAACATTGGGTTGGACAGCCCCAATGTCATGCAACGGTGGCCACGAGGATGGCTGGTCACCCAGCAATTCGGGTAGGTAGCCGACCTGTGGTGATAGGCAGGAGGAACTATGTCCGGTCGCCTGCCGCAGACGATTGGACAATGGATGTGGCCAGATTTGCAGGTAATCAAGATCATCTTCGCGGATGGTCGCTACCAGTAAAACTCACCGCGGGACAGCCCGCATAGGCCCTAGTCGGCGCGGCCGTCAGCCGCCTCAGCCTGCGCGAGGCGGGCGGCGGCCTGGTCGAGGTCTTGGGCGGTGGCAGCGTCGGTGATGCGGAGCCAGCCGTGCTCGTAGACGACCCACCAGACGTCGCGGTAGCGGACCAGCCAGGCGACGGCCGTGCTGAGCAACGTGGCTGTTCCCTCGTCGAAGGCTGCGTTCATGGCGGCATGCGTTACCGCGAACGGGAGGCGATCTTGCGCGGGGGCATCCTGGCCGGAGTCTTCTGGCTGCGTCATTGTCACGGGACGCCTTACCTCTTGTGCTCCGGGTCGGCGGGACGCAGCTCCCCGTCGGTCTGCGGTCTTATCAGTGGCACGACCGCGGCCGACGTGGGTGCATCCTGCGCCTGGGCTGCACCGGGCCTCGGCGCCCGGTCTGGGCGATCAGGTTGCGGGGCACTCGCCGTCCCGGCGGCAGGCTTGAGGCCGCTGGAGGTTCTGTACCGGAGGCGGGTGTCGAGCTCGTGCGCCGTCCGCAGCGGTGACTTGCTCGTGCTGATGCTCGCGCTGGCAAGACTGCTGATGTAGCCGTCAGGCACCTGCGGCTCAGGCGCGTCCCCGGGTGACAGGACCGCGGTCACCGCAGCGCGGGTGGCGAGGTCCCAGCCGACCGTGAGCTCGTCGACGGGGCGCCCGGACTGGTGCAGGCGGCGGGCGGCGCGAAAGATTTCCTGGCGGTCGGGGCTGGTGAACGCGGCGGTAGGCAGGTACTCGAGGATCTGCCCGGCCTGGGGGTGTTCCTGCAGCACCGCTGACAGGACAAGTTCCTCGTGCCGCTCCGCAACCGCGGCTGAGGCCGGTCCCGCGGATTCCGCTGGTGCTGTGGCGGGGCGCGGCCCGGCGAAGGACGTGGCGGCGGGATCGAGGGCTCCCGGGGCGAGCATGGCGGTGTGCCCGCGGACGGCCTTGGCGACCTCGGCGAGGAGGGTACCGAGCTGGGCTGTCTGGTCGGCTCCGCGCGCGCCCGCTTCGCTGAGGCGGCTGCCCTCGGCGCCGAGCAGGGCGGCCTGGGCGTCCATCTGGTCAGCGTGGTCGCGGGCCTGGCGGTAGACGGTGGCCTGGACGAGCATGACGCCGTAGGCCGGACCGTGGTCAGGGTCGGGGCAGGCCGCGGCTAGCTCGTCGAGGTACTCCCTGGTCACCCAGCGGCCTGCCGTCCTGGCGATCAGGTCGGGCCAGTTGCCTGGCGAAGGCTGCGGCGCGGCGCTGAGCAACCGGACCGTCATGAACACCCACTGGCGCCGAGGGTCGGTGAAGTCTGCGGGCTCAAGGTAGTGCAGCCGGGCGGCCATCTGCTGGTCGGTGATCATCGCGCCGAGTGCGGCTTGTTCAGCGCGGCGGGTCAGGTCGTGGTCCACGGGTCAGGCCGCCTTCCTTCGCTGACAGCGGGCAGTTGAGCGAACGAGGACGGTGGTGCGTCGGCGGGCGCTGGCAGGGCCCGTTCTGGCGGAGGGATCTCGGCCCAGCCGGATGCGGCCGGGGCGAGCCACCTGCCTTCGCAGAAGAGCGTGTCGCGGATGCCGGGGACGGGGACCGCGGTGCCGTTGTCGAGCGCCGCGGCGACGGCTGCCGTGGCGGTGACGGTTCCAGCGCGGCGGGCGATGCCGGCGGCGAGATCGATGCCGGGCACGCCGGCCAGCGGGTAGGCGTCTGCCCACTCTTGCAGCAGGGCGGGGTCCTCCACGGCGAGCCGGACGGGGCCGCGGTGGCCGGTACGGCAGCCGAGCGCGTACTGGGTGACGGCGGCGTGCAGGACCTGCCGGAGCTCGGCGTGCCAGTAGCGGGCGGCCTGACCCGATGGCTGGCTACCGCTGAAGATCTCCTCCCGCCACGCCTTCAGTGCGTACAGTTCCTCGACCAGGCCGGGATGCCGGGCCCAGCAGCGGGGCAGCCGGTCTTCGACCGACAACTCGTAGCGGTCGTAGAGCCAGGTGACCCAGGCGCGCAGTTCGGCCCACGCTGCGGCTTGCTCGCCGGGTGTCATGTTGTGCCACTCGGTGACCGGCTGGGGTGCCTGCACGCCGGGGACCTGGCTGCCCGTGGCCGGCGCGTCGGTGCGGGGGCGGGCGCTGCGCGGGGTCTGAACGCGGGGTCCCCGGCGCAGCAGCCGCCGCTGCCGCGGGGAAAGTTCGGGTCTCCCGCCTGATGCCGGCTGTCCTGTGACCTGCTCCCAGTCGCGTGCCATGATCGTTCGCCCGTCTTAGCGACGCGGGACGGGTCCCGGCTCGGCCGCGCCGGGAAGAGGCGGCCGAAGCGGCAAGCCTGATGCCAGGCGCGGGGGCGCCGGGACCTGGCGTCCGGCAGCCGCCGGGGCCGGCTCCGGCCGACTGGCGGCCTTCACGGCCGGGGCCGTTGGCGAACTCGGCTGGCGGGCGACCGGCGGGGCCTGCTCGGCGGCGAAGGGGGTGTTTGCCTGCGCCTGGCTCGCGGACGCGGCTGAAGCAGGAGGCGGCACGGGAGCGGGCCGGGGTCGTTTGCGCCAGTCCGTGCCGAACGCTTGCGTGCACACCTGCTCCGCGTAGAGCGGCTGGGCGAGGACGGCGGCGGTGCCTGGCGCGGGGTTCGAAGCGCCTAGGCGCAGGGCGGCGGCGGCCAGGGACTCGCCTTGCGCAGTCCCGGAGCCTGCCGCCCCGGCAAGCGTGCTAGCGTCCCAGGCGATGATCAGCGGGTCGACCGGCCGTCCGCCGTCCAGGCGAAGTCTGATGAGCTGGTACAGGGTCCGGTTGTGCCCGGCCGAGAACACCATCGCGGGCAGCCACGAGGTGACGTCGCCGCGGCTGGCTGGGTGGAGCATCAGGTCGGCGAGCATCTGTTCCTGCAGGGCGTTCAACAGGGCGTTCCCGTTAAGCGGTGCGGGCTGGCTTTCCGGTGGAACGGGCACCACTGCGGCCCGCGGGACTGCCCGGTCCGCCAAGCGGCGCGCGTCGGCGCTCAGCACCCGGGCTAGCCGCGCGGTCTGCCGGTCCAGGCCGTCCAGGCTGTCCGGTGCGCGACCGGTCTGGGATGGCGGAGCGGTGTAAGCCCGCGTGCCGGCCTGCCTGGCGCCGTCGAGCCACTGGCCGGCGCTGGCCAGCCGCGGGTTCTCCGCCACGGGCCGCTGCGACCCGTGCGCGGGCGGGGGCACCGGGACGGCAGGCGCGGGGACGGCGCGGGCCTGGCTGGCCTCGGTGACCATGGCGGCATAGGCGGGCAGGTTGGCCGAGTCCGGGCACAGGCCGGGCAGTCCTGCCATGTAGGCGGCGGCGTCGCGGGTCTGCGTGCCCAGCAGCCGGGACATAAGGGCGCGCAGCCGCTCGTACGGGCCGGGCAGCCCGCGTCGTCCCGGAGGCGCCTGGCCGGCGAGGGCGGCGTAGATCGCCTGGTGCCACGGATCGGCGAAGTCCTGCGGGCGCAGGCCGGCGAGCCCGCCCGGCCCGGCGTCGCCAGCGAGGGCGGTCCCGGTGCCGACCTGGCCCTGGCGCGCGACGAGCGCCCCGAGGAAAGCCTGCTCGGCGCGGTGGACAAGGTAGGGGTCGGCCACTGGTCAGCCCTCCGTTTCGCGGTGCCTGGGCAAGGAGCCGGCCCGGGAGGAGCGGGCCGCGTGGTGATCGGGGTCTTAGGGGCGGGCGTCCTCCTTCCCGCCCGGCCCGCCATGCGCGGCCAGGAGTCCGGCGTCGAGTCCGGCGATGCGCCGCGATTCCCGCACGGAGGCGGCGAAGGCGTCACGGTGCGGGCCTTCGTAATGGCGGGTCATCCGGGTCTTCACGGCCGGGGTGGTGGCGTGGATGATCAGGCCCTCGCGCTCGGCCGCGGACAGGGTGCGGATCTCCTGGGGGGTGAGCGTCCTGCGGTCCTGCAGCGACGACGTCAGTGACGAGCCGCCGTGGCCGCGCTGCCAGCTGACGACCGTCTCGCGGTACTCCCCCGCCAGCTCAGAGATCTCGCGCAGGTCCTCTCCGGCCAGGCCGCCAAGGATCGCCTTAACCGTGGACGCGCCCCACAGCATCGCGGCGGCGTCGGCGCCCCACCGATTGCGGGCCTGGGCCATCGACTGAAATACGGCGGCGACAAAGATCCCAGTGCCGCCGGCGAACGACATCAGCGCCGGGAGCTGTGGCAGCGGGACGATGTTGGCGACCTCGTCCAGGAACAGGCCGAGCGGCGGGTCGAGCCGCCCGCCGGGGCTGGCGGCGGCGATGAGCGCGGCGGTCTCGATCAGGTCGTCGGCGAACGCCGACACGACCGGGGCGAGCACCGACGCGCGCCGTTCGGAAGCCATCAGGTAGCAGGTGCCGCCCGCGCGCATGAACTCGCCGAGGTCGGTGGCCTCGCCCGGCGCGGGCAGGAACACCTGACGGGCGGCCGGGGCCAGCAGCGGGGAAACCGCGGTCTGCGCCGTGGTCCACAGGGACGCGCGGGTGGTGTCGGGCGGCAGCCGGTACAGCGCGTCGAGCATGGCGGCGGTGCCGTCGGCCGCATCCGGGCTGGACGCGAGGATGCGGATCGGGGCGTCGTCGCGCTCGTCGAACGCCCATCGCAGCACGTCGCGGGCCATGCCACCGGACAGGTCGGCGGCGTGCAGCCACGCGGCGAGCAGGTTGGTGGCGTTCATCGCGAAGTAGCCGCCATCAGTCGAGTCCGACGCTCTGGCTGTCTTGCCGACCGTGACCATGACGTCGGCGCGGGCGTGCGCCTTGTCGAACGACGCGCAGCCCG
>Ga0335078_10007312_pt1 | contig 16382 bp, 12 predicted proteins | sample Lox_Sample_32_FD_206711 | JGI IMG/M metagenome (GOLD analysis project Ga0335078, IMG submission 206711) | Soil microbial communities from Loxahatchee National Wildlife Refuge, Florida, United States - Lox_Sample_3.2 | ecosystem: Environmental > Terrestrial > Soil > Wetlands | place: USA...
AACGTACGAGAGGTCAGAGATGGTGAACGGATTCGTGCCTAATGCTTGCACGCCGGCGGCGTTGGTGACCTGCTGATCGGTAATCACTCCCGAGACCGGCGCGTAGAGATCGACCATCATCTTCGGGCGATCGGGATCGCTGCCTTGCAGGCGAAGATGTTCGGCAGTGGTTTCCACATCTATCTTGGCGCGGCGGTCGGCGTCCTCCGCAATTTGCAGATCGTTGAGCGAGTTGGCGCCGTGCTTGTAGAGGTCCTGGACGCGCTCCAGTTGCACGCGTGTGAGGGCTTCGGCGGAGATGGCCTTGCGATAATCGGAGAAGCCGCCCGCGACATCGTCGCTGCGAACCGTGAGGAGCAACTGGCCCTTCTTCACGATGTCGCCGAGACGCGCGTGGATCGCGACCACCTTGCCCGTCGCCAAAGAAATGACGGGAACATTGCGAGCAATGTCGGGCATCACCGTGCCGGTGACTACCAGCTCGGATTTCGCAGCCCGCTCCGTGGCCGCCGCGAGCGGAAATTGCTCCGGATGATCCACGGTGAACAGATTGGGCTCGGCCACGGTCACGACGTTCGGAGCGGGCGGCGCTTCAGCCGCCTGATCTCCGTCCGCGCCGGAGCAGCCGCCCAGCGCGAGAAGCAAAGCTGAGACAACGGCCGCGATACCGATTGCGAGCTTTGTCCTGGTAGTCAAAGTCATAGTGAAAGAATCCCGCAACACGATTCGAAGCGGGCGCGTCAGCAGCTAGCTCCCGCTTTCTGGCCAAACTAAAACTTGACCATGATGGCCATGCGCAAGCTGGGTTCATCCTTGCGCAGATCCGGACACCATCCGCTCGCAGCGACGCAGGTGGCGCCCGGCGTGGCGGACAGGAATGGGCCCGGCGCAAAAGTGGTTCCTGAAACCAATCCGCCCGGGCCACCGGTCCCAGCGAAGACGCTTATGGGAGCGGTATTTCCTCCTGGAGGCGTGATTCCGCCGCGGCCGGTCCAGTAGGGCACGTTCGCGTAGCGGTAGCCATACTCCCAGCGGAAGGTGATGTACTGCTTGGGCATCCAGTCGAACGTGACCAGCGTGTCCCAGCCTTTGAACGGATCGCCGGGATTCGCCGTGAAGTAGGGCGAGCCGGTAATGGAGTCCGCACCATTGATGGGCGGCAGCAGCGTCAGATAGCGGCCCGGATTGCTCATGGCGCCATAACCCACAGTCACCGCGTAGAGGTCGTGCTTGAACCAGAAGCGGTTGTAGCCCATCCAGCCGGCAAAGGTTTGCTTCCGGCTGGTAGCGGTGTTGTGGTGGCAATTGACGTTAAGAGGAATTACGTTGCCCAGCGTGTCCGTAGTAGTTCCCGTGCCGCCGTACTCGCATCCCAGATCGCCGGTCAGCGAGAAGGCCATTTTGTCGAGGAAGTCATGGGGTCGGTCGTAGTACTTGACCTCCACGCTGTCGTCAGTGTGGATGCGCGAGCGATGGAATTGACCATTGCCAGTACCCAGGCTATCCGTACCCATCCCGTAGTTGTTGAACACCATCGAAATCCACGGCTTGGGTCGCCACAGGATCTGCCCCCCCAAGCCCGGCTTGCTTCCGAACCGGCCGTAGGATTGCCATCCGTTGATGATCCAGGGCTCGATCTTCAGCTTGTCGGTGGGAAACCACTGAATGCGGATGCCATTGAAGAACCAGGGCGTGTTCGAGGAGACATACGACGGCTGGTAAGCCCAGTTATCGAAGTTGTAGTAGCTGAACAGACCGATGTAGGAGACGAAAATGCCGGCGTCGAAATTCAATCCGTGGTTCACATCGAAATGGTATCCCCCGTAAGCTTCGGAGAAATAGCGATAGGCGCCGCGCAGGTCCCACTGGCCGCGGGCGGCGCTGGCGTCGTTGCGCGGGGTTGTGACGCCGAACAGTCCGCCCAGGGTCAGCACTCGGCCGCGAACGTTCTGCCAGTGGAAGTCGCCGCCGAAGCTGATCTGCTCCACCTGCACTTCGTTCGAGCGGAAGATCTCGGTCGATCCGCCAAGGCTGTCATCCCGGGGATGGTTGAAACTGGAAACATAGTTCGTGTCGAACCTGACTTCCGGAGTGAAGAACTTTGAGTCCCACACCGCATCCTTGTTGCGCGGAGTGCCGTTAAGCCAGGTCCAGTCGGCATAGGCAAAAGGTTCGGTAGGCTTGGCTTTCTCCGGAGGCGTGGCCTCTTGTCCTTTCGAAGCTGCCGAAGCTTCTTGTGGCGGCTCAACCGCTGAAACTGTAGCCACGGCCGGCACGAGCACGGGAGTCGCCGTCGCGCGCCCCTGAAGCTGAGCCTCGAGCTGCGCAATACGCTCCTTCATCGCTTCCAGTTCTCTGGCGACGGCGGGTGGAATGTCTACGTTTGTGGCTCCGACTGCTCGGCTGGACGAATCCCCTACGGCAGCTCCCCCATGAAGCGAATGATCGGCCCCAGGGTCAGGTTGGCTCTGGGTGTAACCATATGGGGCCGACGCCGCGAGGCCGGCGGCCGCGATGGAGCGAATAGCGGCATGCGCTGCGAGCTTACGCAGGGAGAAGTTCATATCGTCTGTATTGGATACCTTTCTGTTTTTTCGTCCTTCGGAGCAGGGACTCAACCTAATTGGCAGCGCATAAAAAAGTCGTAAAAAGGCCGTAAAGTTCTCCCTAAATTTTTGTATCGAGCATATAAATAATTCGAATAGCAGCTCGGAGGTTCAAGCCTAATTAGAACCGAGAGCGGTCCGGGCGCCGCCATACTGCGGCGACCCAAAGGCAGATTTCGCTTATCAGGGGTTCGAAGGGCTTGATGCTGACCTCCCCTAACTCACAGTCGAAGGAGTCTCATCAGGAGGCACTCTGGCATTATTGAATTTTCCAGCTTCGTCGCAACAGAAGTTACAGATGATGCACGAGTGAATGAAAACCGACATTTCTTGGCCTTGGCCGGCATGACCTCGGAGGTAACCATTCGGAAGAACTACAGACTGCTTTCGCTCGTCCGTCATTGGCAACCATCTCGCCCCACAAATGCATAGATAACTCTTGACCGACTACCGAAGTCGCTTTTCTGCAGTCGCTTTATCGCTTCCCTCACCGCTGGGACGTAATTGCGTGTTTCCGATGAGAGCGCATCCCGTACCGAAGTAAAATCCCGTTGGCCGGCGCGAGCCACCGCCCGCCCGACTGCCGGTTCGCCGGCGTTATAGGCAGCAAACGCCAATTGCCACTCACCAAATTGTTGGTACAAATCTCGAAAGTAGAGTGCAGCCGCGCGGGTGGATTTCTCGACATCCAGACGCTCGTCCAGTACGTCTGACACCGCTAAGCCGTAGCGCCGTGCCGTCTCTGGCATAAGCTGCCAGACGCCGCGCGCGCCTTTGGGGGAAAGAGCCATAACCTGGCCGCCACTTTCGACCAGAACGACAGCACTCAAATCGATTCACGAAGATCGTCCCAACTCTTCATGTGCCCCTGGCTGATGGCATCATGGTAGGCGAGGTCGAGATACAACAGCATGAACACCGCGGTTTCGGCATCCACTCCGAGTAGGGCGATGAGTCCGACCCAGACCGCAATGCTCATGTTGTAGTTGAGGACGTACAGCAACCAGACTGCACCAATCGTGGAGAATGGCACGGCCAGGAGGATGATTCCGGTCTTTACAGCCGAACCGGTGTTGAAATAGAGCAGCAAGAAAACGATCAAGAGCGTGACCGGCAGGACAACCTTGAGCCGGTCCTTGACGCGCCGCATGTTCCCGTACTGGCCGCTCCAGACGAGCTGATAGCCGGCTGGCACGCTGACCTTCTTACGTACTGCATTCTTCGCATCTGCAATGTAGCTGCCGATATCGCGGCCGCTGAACGCGCGGGGCCCGTCGGGGATACTTGTATCGTGTGCCGCAAATGCACGACCCCAACGGAAACATTTTCGATCCGCCGCCTCAAGGAATGCCAGCTCCTCTGCCGTTCGGCTGTGTTTGCTTTGACCTGCTCACAGAAAGGCGCTTGGATTCGTCGCTAGACCCGTTCATTGGCAAGGGGGAGGCTCTCACTCAGCTTGGTTCTTAGCCTTTCAGTGAGGGCGAGCGTCAGTTTCATGCGCTTTTGCTCGCCTATCGTCTCTACCTCTCCTGTTTCAAATGCTCCATCTCATTGGCGGAGCCCACGACGTGAGTTGTTTGGGCATTTCCGGGTCTCCTCCACGGCTGGTCGACAGCGCCAGGAGTACATCCAGCAACAGCATCTGGTAGCGGACGTTAAAAAGAGTCGCCCACAGTTTCGATTCAGGATGTGTGATCGACTGCGATTCCGGTGCGACGGGTTCCTTTCGATCAGTGCCCCAGACAACCGGATTCACCGGCACCGGTCTCGCAGCTTTCGCCAGTTTGGGATTGGCCTTGAGGTCTTCATAAATTTGAAGGAAGCGGCAGAAGTGCGAAGCGGTCGTGCTGCACCGGGCCCCGCTCGGACCTTCTCCCTGCTCCATGATCCAATGAATTGCTCGTAACGCACGCGCACGCGGATCGGCGTCGCCAACGTGAAAACTGCCTTCGAAAACCTCCCACTCATCACCGGTGGCATGAAAGTCTTGGTATTCGCCGATGCTTACGAAATCAGTATCTTTAACGTGTACCCCACCGAGCCCCGCCGCTCTCAGGCAGTTTCTTAGGGAAACGGGCACATTCCAGGGCCCCCGGGCATCGTCACGTTTCATGAACAACCAGTAAAGCGCAGCGTACACAATTCCCACCCGGTTAATCTTGGCCTTCGCGTTCTTGTCGGTCTCGTGGAGGCTTTTCCGTTCTCACCCAGACTCCACGATTCGCCACCCGTATGAATCGTGCGCGTCCCCGGCCAACACAATTGTGTTATTCCAACCTACGAACTTCCAGTACAAATCCGTCACCTACCTTTCTTAGCGGTCCCGTAACCGTGGCGTTGAGAGACCCGCCGGCGTTCTTAACTTTCTCCAGGAGTCTCCTATAAGCCTCCTGTTCAAGCGGATCCAATGGCTTCTGGGATTTCTTGGTAGCGTCCCATTGAATCGTGTCGGCGGGCTCGATGGGTTGGAGGAGCAAAGGGGGCCTTATGTCGGTACCCCGCATGAACAGGGTGTCTCCTTCGCGGGTCTCTGCAACGCCTTCCAGCGTGACTTCAACGCCGCGGAAGATATGCGTTCCGTTTGCAATGTGGGCGAACTCGGTGGGCCAGGCGTCGAGGTCGGGTAGTCCGTCGTGTTCCAGATAGACGTACGCCGTGGAATCCTGCGCGTTCGGAACGGGTCTGACCAACCTGACGCCGTGCAGATGTTTCAGAGCCTCATATGCGCCTCCCCAGCAGGCGGATATGCCGTAAGGGCAGGTCGGGGTGACGCCGACTACCACAGGAGGGCGTTTCTCCTGCGCCTGCATGGCGGCGTCTTGCTCGAGCGGACTCTTTTGCACAAACACTTTGAAAGAAGAGAGGACAGCCGGACGCGCGGTGGCCTCGCTCAATGCTGTCCTGGCAATCTCGGGCGCCGCTGGGGCGGTGATCTGGACAATGGCGGCTATCGAAGGGACCTTGATCTGATTCAAGAGAAACAACATGTAGTGGCCTGGGGGGCAGATATTTCCGTTTGCTGGCGGGGTGACTGTTAGCTTGTTTGACCCGCGTTGGAAATTGAGAAAGTTGATGCGCTGGTTCTGATCGAACGAGTGAGTCACGGATGGCAGCCGGATCCAGGTGACTTGGCTGATTTCATTGGGTGCCGGGGTTTCGATGTCGAATGGCTCTCCGTAGGCGACTTTGGCGGGAGCTTTAGTGATGGTCGGACGCGGTCCCTTGAAGAGATAAGGCGGCGAAAAGAGCTGGGCGTCAGCGTGGGTGTTTACCGGGGGATTCGACTGGCTCACTCCGACCACCGGAGCGTACTCGCCGCCACCACCGCTGAACACGCGTCCGTCGGGCAAGAGAACCGCGGTCGAGTGGTAACAGCGGTCAACTGCCTCGGAAGCCATGGGCGTCCAGGTTCCTTTGGATGGATCCCAAAGCTCGGGGGTGTGGACAGGCTGCCCAGGATCGAGGTTGTCGAAATCGCCTCCCTGTGTACCGCCTGTGACCAGCACCGTGCCATCCGGAAGCAGTGTGGCGTTGTGCTGGCGGCGGCGAAACTTCATGGAAGTGGCTACGGCCCATGCAGGTTTGGGGGCATTCAGATCAATTATCTCCACGATGTTGGTGGGCGCTCCTCCTCCGATGAAGATGACCTTGCCAACGTCGTACATTACCGACGGTGCATAGTCGCTGTTGCCCGCACTGCGCGTGGCGATGGGAACCCATGTGCCATGATTACCGGGTGGGAAATTTTCAAAGAAGTAAGTCGTGGCCAGTGAACCCGACATGAACAGCGAACCGTTCGGAGCGACGTGGAAGCGTGGGAAGAGTGGGAGTCCGATGAAATCGGTCAGATCATTCCAGCTTCCGTTCTCAAGAACTTGAGAGATATTGTTGATCGTGTTTTGATTGTTTGGCGGCTGCAGAGGACCGGTGGGGAAACTGCCGGAACACACGAATACTCGTCCGTCGGGAAGAGTAACGGCTGTGGGATACCAACGGCCGTTATTCATGGTTGGCCCGGCGGTCCATTTGTCTGCAATGGCATCGTAAAACGTAGAACAGTTGAGCCCTTGGCTGTCGAAAAGATGCCCCCCGGTGACCAGCAAGCGGCCATCCGCCAGGAAAGTGTGGCCGGAGCAGAAAAGATTGATGGAATTGCCGTGGGAATCGGTGGGTTGATTACTCGTAGGTTTCGCGGGAGCTAAGGGATGGGCGGGATCCCAGAGGAACGCATGCGTCTCGTGCTGATTCAGGGAAGGGAAGTCAGCGGTGCCCGGGGGATTGCGCCGGCCCCAGAACAAAACCTTCCCGGTGGGCAGGACATGAGTATGAATCGGCACATTTGCCAGGGGAATCCTCGCGGACCACTGCCCAACCTCGGCAGGGTCAGCCGCCTTAAGGGCTACATCGGAGGATTCTGCTGCTTGTTGGTCGAAATTGGCCGGAGCGGTATAAGTCACCGATAGGGTGTAAGCCGGATTCGCGTTGGCTGCCGGTGCGCCGGCAGTCGTAAGGCGAAGCGTGTGGAAACCAGCCTGCGCCGAGGTCGTCTTCAGGGTAGCGCCCGCTGGGGCGTTCAGCCGAAATACGGATGTGGCGAGAGTGGAACCATCGGGGGCAAGGATATCGAGAGTGATGCTGGTATTCGGCGTCCAGGCTGTGACGTCGGGCTTGAGGGTCAGACTCAGGGGGCTGTGCGCACGGCTCCAGACTCGAGCTACGTTGAGCGAGCTTCCATTCTTGGCGGCCGGAACGTCTAGGTCTTCGGCGCCTTCAAGATCCTGCGTAACCGATTTGGACACCACCTCGAACGCTGCTCCGCCCAGGCCCTGGCGGCTGTAACAAACGTAGCTGTCGCCATTCTGATTCTTCGGGATGGTAATCGTCACCGTGCCCTTACCGTCTGTGACAACATTGGGGCAATGGCCGGTATAGTCATGCAACGATACGTTGGCGCCGAATCCGGTGGCGACGGTGACCGTTCTTGAGTTACTGGGATCGTTGTTCAAGCCCACCAGCAGATGCGGCCCGCCTAATCGTTCGTAGGCAAAAACGTTGAAGTCCTTCCATCGTTGTTGCGTCGCTCCGGAGGCAAGCTTCTCGTGAATCCAGATCAGATCGTCGATGAGGGGTTTGAGTCCGAAGCAATTCTTGTCCGTGCTGTAATCACGATAGTAGACGCAGGGGTAGCCTTCGGAGGTCAAGATATAGGCGTAGCCCAGCATTTTGTTGATGACAATTTTCTCGCCGCCATTGAGGTCGGTGTCATGATTTTCAACGAAAGTAACCGCATTCAGAGGAGACATTCCCGCCAAACCCACATGATCGAGATCGGCCATGTTGAATCCGCCGGGACTGTCGCACATCGCGTTGAGGACGAATTTCAGGGGGAAGTCGAAAGCGCTAACACGTCCCTTCATTCCGTTAGGATTGAAAATCCATCCGTTGACCAGTACAGCGTTGCCGTCGAAAAATTCACCCACTGCGAATTTCCCGTTCATCGACTTGCTGTTCAGGAATGGAAAGAGAAACTCGGTGGATAGCCCTTTCACGTCATCGATGCGATAGCCTTGAACGTCGAGAGTGCGAGTCAGCCAGTCAGCGGCGGAAATTAGATTGTCGAACACATAATGGGGCGGCTTGGCGTTGATTGGTGCCAGTTCCCGTCCGAACGGAAAATCGTCCTTGACTGGCCCACCAAGAGCGGGATCTCGTGGAACTTGCGGAACGAAATTGGATGGATTCTTAGGAAAGCGGCCGACACTCGGGGTTCCGTCCGCTCCCAGATAGCGAAAGACGAATGGAGTTGTGTCGCCGACCCGCTGGTGCTCAACCATGTCGAGATATACGTCCAATCCATTAGCCCGCAGAATGGCCACGCAGCGCTGCAACTGCTCGCGGCTTCCGAACCTCGTATCGACCGAGCCCTTTTGGTTCTTGGACCCAATGTCATAATCATCGAAAGGGCCGTATCCGTCAGAACCTGGATTATCCCCGTCCGACGTCTTCAACACCGGTGGCAGCCAGATGGCTGTGAATCCCGCCTGGCGAAGTTCGTTGGCCTGTTTTGCCAGATGATCCCACCACCAGTCAATTGTTCCGTCGTTGTCGGCCGGAGACGGAACAGCCCGGTTTGGCGGCATTTTGAAAAATCCCTGAAGGAGTACTCCCATCCTAATTCGCCTCCGTCACGAGGAGACCATCGACAATTGGCTCGTCCGGAGCCAACGCTTGTAAAGGACGTTAGCGGTTCGAGGAGCAGGAAATTAAGCTGGAAAAAACGGCGGCATCGTATACCCGAAAGCACTCAAGTCAACAAAAAAATACGGCTTGTTGTGAAGACAGAACAGCCCAATCGCGGTACAGACGCATTGCCCTTGAATCCCGGCGATACTGCGCGGGGCTTGTTCGGAATCCCGAACGCGATGCAATCGTGATCATTGCTCGGCGCCTACCATGCCCCTTTATTTTCTGGCACATGAACATTGCTGTTCCGAAATCAGAACACGCACTCCAACGTGCTTGACAATGACTGGAGTGGGAAGTAGAAGTGCGCGAGCCTTTTCTTTAGCCCCTCATAATCGCCCTTTTGGAGTTCGCTTTTTACATGGGGGATTAAGCGGTGTATCGCGGGGGCCCTCGGTGGCAGGTCCTGTTAAATCCTGGGAGACCGTCGTCGTTGGATGTCGCCAAGCGCACCGCTATTTCTTGAACATCAGTTTCTCCGAAGGTTCAGTAAATCCCGCGCGGCAGGTTAAACCCTGTTCCGTCTCACCACATAATTAACGCTGGAGCGCAACTTATGAACTCACAAGCAAAGCGCCCTCAACACAATTACGCATGAACTTTGCACCGTATTGGGCAGATGCTTCTCGTTTCGCGTCGCGCGGTGCAGTTACCCGGAAAGCCGGCCATCGGGTTCTCAACCCACAATCATGCTGAGGAGAATAATGTCATGGCAACGATACGACCTGCCGCTCGAGCTGCCACAACGTTCAAACTTGAACACGCGAAGCTTGGGCCACTCACTGAGTTTCCTGGGACCTGGGCCGGCACCGGATTCAATCTGATTGCCCGGCCAGATTTCCAAAACAACCAACCATTCTTCTTAGAGGTCAATGGCACGCTGGAGAATCTGGAATTCAAGCTGATTGGCGGTGACATCCCCAACCGAGGGTCCGAGCAGAAGGACATCTTCCTGCACGGGGTTACTTATTTGCAGCAAGTGGCAGACTGTGTAACCCATGGGGCCCTGCATATTGAACCCGGACTCTGGATTCATATTCCAGAGACTACGGATCCCAATGTGCCGCAGGCGACGGTGGTAAGGCAGGCTACGATTCCACACGGCGATTCGCTGCTCGCGCAAGGTACGGTCATTCCGCCGGTGGCGGGTGGGCCGACAATCAAACCGGTTGATTCGACCCCTTTCACTGACGCGGTGATTCCGGGGCTGAATGATCCAGCGAAGAATCCGATCACCAACGCCGCTTACCTGGCACAGTACAAGAATCGAAACCTGATACCGTGCTGCCTGCTGCCGGGTGTGGACTTGAACACTGTGGTCAAGGATCCGACGGAGATGCTGAGAGCAGCCATCAAGGGCCAGAACATCACCAATACGGTGGTGATCGTGATTTCCACGGCGGCGGCTCCCAAATCCACCGGCATTCTCAACATTCCTTTCGTGGTGACGAATGCCAACGCGTTACAGATGGACGCCATCTTCTGGATTGAGACGGTGCAACCTACGGATGGGAGCGATCCCTTCCTGCAACTACAGTACGTTCAGAGAGTCATCCTGGACTTTCCTCCGGCGCCGACCGCCGCCAACATCCATTGGCCGCATATCTCGGTAGCCACGCTTGTGAAACAGTAGCCGACCGGAACCGCGTGAGGCGCGGCGACGCGCACAAGAAACGCTCGTCGCGCCTGCCTGCGGTGGGCAACGTGGGTATTCGTTTGGAGAAGACGACAAAGCTTTGCGCTTCACGGCGCCGGGCAAATGGCCTTTCTCCAGCGCGGCACCCAATAGTCCGGGTTCCAGGAGGTGCGTATGGTGCAGATAGATGTTCCCGCCGCTTTTGCCGTCGGGAGTTTTGTTGGCGGATGCGGCCCATCGGCAGATCGAAGCCCGCCGGAAGGACCTCTGCTACCGCGCGCTCGTGAAGAACAACATGTTTCAGATTTTCTTTTTCTCGTGGATTCCCGTGTATTTCATCGCGAACTACTTCGGTTGGGAGACCACATATCTGTGGTGGCATGCGGACTCGGTTTCCGCATATCCACTGTTCCTGCCGATTTTTCTGGTGGTCTTTTTCGCCGCCGGCAATTGCGGGTTTCTCCTGGGAAGCCGTCTGATTGCTGGGCAGCACGCGATGGCAAACAGGATTCTGTATCTCGCGGTCGCCCTGTTTTCAGCCATTTGGGTTTTTGGGCAGACCGGCCGCACCTTCAAGGTCGGCACCTACTCGCAATTTAAGGCGGGAACTGCCGAGATGTTCTGGGACGATCGCACGTTTCCTCACGGCGTTCATTGTCGTCATGGTGGTGTGGACTGCGGGTGTTATCGGTTTTTTCCTCAACCTGCGGAGTGAAGGATTGCGTCTGGGCGAGGCCCACTGATTGGCCGGCGGAAAGCCCGCGCCGAATTCCTATGTTTTTCGTGTGCTTTCTTGCCGTGGTTGCGGGATTGCTAGTCGTCTATGTCGTGCTGTACTTCAATTCGGTGTGGATGTACAGGCTATTCGATCGCGCCACGCGCAATGGGCGAACATCGCTTTCCCGCAGCTACGAGTTGCCTCGCTATTACCGTCAGGGGACGAATGGCCAAGTCGACACGGCAGTTCGCTGGCCCGGTTGGGATGGGTGGTATTTTTTCGTCGTTCCCGAGGACGCCCGCATACCCATCAAGATGATCCGGGGCAGTGTGATGACAGGTTTATACGGATTGAGCGGTGTGGACGACTACGCGTTGCTGCCCGCGGGTGTCTCCCAGTATCAAGCCGGCGAGCACCTGGTGCTGGTTCCGGTTGAGGAAAGTGTGACCGGGCAGGCTGACAAGTGCAGCAGGAAGAACTACCTGTCGCATCTTTGCCCGCCGAAAACCGGCCTCCGAATGAGCACTACTCTTTGTGTGCAACTTACCTGCCCGGGATCGCGTCCCGGAGCGGCGGCTTCCTACGGCAGCGTGGAGGGCGGGTGGCCGGATTATCGCTTCCGTTTCCGTGCTCCCGAGAGTGGCCTGGAGATTGAGTTAGCTTACCGCGGGCAAAAGTGGTTTGGTGGGCTGATGTTCCCCAAGGTCATCACGTACTTCTCCGCCTTCGGAAAATTCAGCGGGAAAGCCGCGCTGGCGCGATCGGAGGCAGATGGCGGGATTATCGAATACAAGATCGAGGGCCGAGGCGCGTTCGAACACGGTTTCGCTCGCAAGCCGTTCAGCTTCGATTTGCTGTACGCGCCAGTACGCGGTATCCAGGCCATTTTTCCTTCCTTTCAGCCGGTTCGTTACCACTACGAGGCGCTGATCGGCGACGGCGATTGGTGCGGCGGTTGGATGCGGGCCCGCGGATTCGGCATCGATTTCCGGAACCGTGGTGGACTGCACCTGAATGGTGAGTACGTGCCCGTCGAGAGCGTCGCGGTGGAATACCTTGATCCCAGCGAAAGCTCCAGCGTCGGCGGTTCGCTGCAGCCCAACACTACTTTTACAAACGCTGGCGGGTGCGGGCGTGCACCGCCGCGGGGCCGCTGGAATACGTGGCCACGCACGACTGGCCCTGGGCGCCGATCGCGACCAACATGACGTACTTCAACCATTCTTTTGACGGGACCATCCGAGGTACGAGAATCCACGGAAAGGGCTACGGCGAATTCGTCCTCTTCATTCAATAGTCTTGCCGCTACTGCGTCGTCGCTGTGCGCCGCGTCTGAATGCCATTGGATGATTTGATCCCGCAATAGTGGCAAATCCCGCCGAAGCAGGTACCCTAGGGCTCTTTCGGGGGATGCGAGATTCTTGTTAAGAGCTGCGACGGGAAGCATGGAGAAAGATCGTGCCGCGAACCCGGCGAGATGGAACGCCGCAGCGCTAATAACCAGATGTCGGCCCTGGTCCCCATTTTTCGGATCGCCCCGGCGAACCGCCGATTCAATTGCCTCCGCCGCGACTCGGAACGGCTCATCCGTGTTAAAACGTTTGCTCGGTTCGCGACGTCTGTTCGCATCGCGAATCTCCAAGGCAAGTGCCAGAATCCCGCAACCGTAGTCCAGCAGGTCGGACGTGAGACTCGCTGCGAATTCCTGAGCGCCTTCCGGCACTATGCCATCGCGCCAAATCATGGCGCGCGCCATTCCACGAGCGAGGAGTCTCCCTCTCGCTTGTGGCGCTATTAAACTCAACAAGGCATCATTTATTACTTCTGGATTCCGAGCCATGATTCTCGTAAACCGACGCAACAAAAGCGCTATGGTCAGCGATCACAATCGCGGCGTTCTCCCGCCTAATTCCCGCGTTTTTTGACCTCGGTCCCTCGGCAAGATGCTTGGAGGGATCATTGCCTGATAGCATGAAAATTAGATGGCGTAGGTTTTTAACAGAAATTGCACCCTCCGACTGCAAATCTTGGAATATCTTGGCCTCGGCATCGCGGTTCTCCTCGTAGAGCCGCTTGGTGATAAAGGCCAGTGTGGATGGATTGGGCCGCCCATCATGCAGATCTAAATTCGTTGCCGCTTCCTGCACTGTGGCTTTTCCGCAGGCGGCCCGGCTCTTGCATTCACCCTTTAGCACTTGAATGGGTTTTGTTTTTGTATCCACCCCGATCACGTCATTTCCGTGCATCGCTGTCTCGCGATCGCTCTTCCATCGCAGTTTCTTGATAAGAACTACAAACGAAGTCCCGGAATTTAGATATTCCGTCGCAAGCAGCTCGCCCAAGTCCCCCGAACGCATCCGCTTATTCGTAGGCAGGCTATTTACAATGATTTTCGCCGACTTTGAATACCCTCCGGCTTTAACGATTGTCGCTTCGCCCACGAAGTGATCGGCTAAGAGCTTCTTGAGCGCTTCCAATCCCACCGAGCGGGCCCCCGTCCGCTCAATATAGAGACTCACTGCTGAATGCGATTGCGTTGCTGCGGGTTGAAGCCATTTCTTAAACAGATCGCTGGACACAAGCGTTTCTCTAGACCACGATCCTGACCAGTCACGAAGTCGGCGAACCGTAACTGAGTCTTACGCTTCTTACGCTAGAACTCGATTCAGCCTAAGTCAACCGATTGCATACGTTCTGCTGTCGCGGACATGGCCAACCGGCACACCGTCGGCGCATTCGGAGCTTGACTCGAGTGAAATTTCCTGTCACGTAAAAGGAACTCGGCTGATCGGCCGTCAGCAAGAACGAACTTGCCCGCTGCAGGCGAGTCGCGAACCATCTGCATCGAATGTGGTACGCCTCACCGAACCTCGGCGCTCACCGAGATTTCCTACTTGTTGAACTTGGAGGAATCGACCGTCTACAAAATCGACTACAGTCGATTTTAAGCCGTTCGGGAAACGGCTGTATCTCATTGAAAAAAATGGTCGGGGAGACTGGATTTGAACCAGCGACCCCCTGGTCCCGAACCCGATTCCGCAGCTTGTTGAAATTTATTGAATTCTGTAGATCGCAACTGATTTTGATTGAATCAGTTGCAGCGTGCTCGCAAGAGCTTGTTGAAGCCTGTTGCTTTTGGAGGCTTTCACCGCCACAAAAACGTCTACAGCCAGATGAGGTGAACCCCTTCCGCCGAGACAGTTCCCGAGCTACGCGCGCGCCATTTTGAGTTGAACCTCTTCCAATGCGGCCTGTGCAGTGCCTGGGCGCTTGCGGGAAAGACTTTCTGAGGCCTGTTCTGTTTTCAGAACAGCGATAATTTTTTCTTGACCTCGACTGGCGCGAGAACCAGAATTTCGGGACATCAAGACACGCGCATGTCTTTGTCTCTGTTTCTGGGGCCTGGCTCCCTATTGCCGTCGATGACTCGCGTTCACAGACGCGCGCGGGGCCCGTCGGGGATACTTGTATCGTGTGCCGCAAATGCACGACCCCAACGGAAACATTTTCGATCCGCCGCCTCAAGGAATGCCAGCTCCTCTGCCGTTCGGCTGTGTTTGCTTTGACCTGCTCACAGAAAGGCGCTTGGATTCGTTGCTAGACCCGTTCGTTGGCAAGGGGAAGACTCTCACTCAGCTTGGTTTTTAGCCTTTCGGTGAGGGCGAGCGTCAGTTTCATGCGCTTTTGCTCGCCTATCGTCTCTACCTCTCCGAGGTAGAGTTCGTGCACCATCGGGTTTGTCTTTACGAGAACCTGCTCCAAGGCCTCTATCTTGATCCGATTTTCCACCGAGAGAGCAATAATCTCTTCGAGTTCATCCATGAGCCTCTTGCCCGCGATGCTTTTCTTTGCCATGTTTTTTTCCCCTGTACTTCCAACGATGTGACTGTGGGTCTCGGCTCACTGTGACTTGTACGACGCAAGCGTTCACACTTCCAACCACACCCAAGTCCCCGACTACGCGATTAATCAGCAGCGACACCGTCAGTCGTAGCCACATCTTTAGTGTCCCGGCCCAGTCCCTGTGCGACTCCAGCGCCATACGCGGGATCCGCCTTCATGAAGTGCTGGATTTGCCGTTGTTGGATGTTCGTCGGCACCGTCTTCATGCTGGTAACAATGTTGCCGATCAAGCGCTCGCGTTCAGCAGGACTCATCAGCCGGAAGAGATTGCCTGGTTGCGTGTAGTAATCGCTGTCCAGTCGATGGTTGTGCCGGTCAACGGAGCCCGAGATCGTCCGCGGGTGCTCCCGGTACGCTGGATCTTCGGTCGGGCCGTTAAAGCTATTGGGCTCATAGTTCGGCGCTGAACCGTAGTTGCCGTCGAAACGCATGGCGCCATCGCGGTTGTAAGTGTGTACTGGACACTGTGGCTTATTTACAGGTAACGCATCGTAGTTGACGCCGATCCGATAGCGGTGCGCATCAGGGTACGAAATCAACCGTCCCTGAAGCATTTTGTCGGGTGAATATCCCATGCCCGGAACAATATTCCTGGGTTCGAAGGCCGCCTGTTCGACTTCGGCGAAATAGTTCTCGGGGTTGCGATCAAGCACTATCTCGCCGACCTCGACCAATGGATACTCCTTCTGCGGCCAGACCTTCGTCAGGTCGAAAGGGTTGATGTGATACGTGTCCGCTTCTTTTTCGGCCATGACCTGAACGCAGACGCGCCACTTGGGAAAATCGCCGCCCTGAATCGAGTCGAAGAGGTCACGTGTGGCGTGATCCGGATCTTTGCCACGCATCTCATCCGCCTGTTCGCGGGTAAAGTTCTTAATCCCCTGCTTGGTCTTAAAGTGCCACTTCACGTAAAACAGTTCGTTCTTGCTGTTGACGAGGCTGAACGTGTGGCTGCTGTAACCGTTCATGTGCCGAAAGCCATCCGGCGTCCCGCGGTCGGAAAAAAGGATCGTGACCTGATGCAATGATTCTGGGGACAAGGAGAAGAAATCCCACATCATGGCAGGCGATTTGAGGTTGGTTTGTGGATCGCGCTTCTGGGTATGAATAAAGTCGCCGAACTTCAAAGGATCGCGAATGAAGAACACTGGTGTATTGTTGCCCACCATGTCCCAGTTGCCTTCTTCGGTGTAGAACTTGACTGCGAAACCACGCGGATCGCGTTCCGTATCTGCCGAACCCTTTTCGCCGCCAACGGTAGAGAAGCGGACGAACA
>Ga0335078_10007313_pt1 | contig 16381 bp, 13 predicted proteins | sample Lox_Sample_32_FD_206711 | JGI IMG/M metagenome (GOLD analysis project Ga0335078, IMG submission 206711) | Soil microbial communities from Loxahatchee National Wildlife Refuge, Florida, United States - Lox_Sample_3.2 | ecosystem: Environmental > Terrestrial > Soil > Wetlands | place: USA...
CCGGCGCGGTCAAATCGCGCGAGCGAACCACCGCCGGCGCCGACAGTGTGGATGTCCAGAACCGGCACAGCCACCGGAAGGCCGGCGACGATCGCTTCGTTGGTGGTGCGTGCGGAGGATTCGCGGCCATCGAGGAGAGTCACGTCCGTGGAGGTTCCGCCCATGTCGAAGCTGATGACGCGATCGAAACCGGCCAGGCCGGCCACGTATTCCGCACCGAGGACGCCGCCGGCGGGCCCGGAAAGGATTGTGCGCACCGGCTCGCGCGCCGCGGCCTGCGCGGAGATAATTCCACCATTGGATTGCATGATGCGCACGCGCCCGCCGCGCGTTGGAGCGCGCGAGGGCGACGGGGCCCAGGCGGCGGCCGCGCGGCGCGACACTTCCCGCAGATAACTGCCCATCAGCGGCAGCAGGCAGGCATTCACCACAGTGGTGGAGGTGCGCTCAAATTCCCGAAATTCCGGCAGCACCACGGAAGAGATTGATACCGGCAGGCCGGTGGAGCGCAGGGCGGCGGCGACGGCGCGCTCATGGGCGGGATTCGCGTAGGAGAAAAGCAGACACACGGCGACGACTTCTGCGCCCGAGGCGTGAACCGCGCGGACCAGGCCGCGCAGATGCGTCTGCGACGGCCGCAGAAGCACGATTCCACCGGGGCCCATGCGCTCGCGCAGTCCCAGGCGCCGCGCGGCAGGAACCAGGGGCTGGGGACGAGTTACAAACCAGTCGTAAAGACGGGGCCGAGCCTGTCGGCCGATCTCCAGCACGTCTTCGAATCCCGCGGTGGTCACCAGCGCCACACGGGCCACACGGCGCTCCAGGAGCGCGTTGGTGCCTACGGTGGTTCCATAGAGCAGCTCGAGCGCGCCGCCGGCCGCTTCCGGAAATTCCTCGCGCACGCGGCGGAGTATTTCCGCAATCGCATCCGCGGGATTCCCCGGAGTGGAGGGGACCTTCAGGATGCGCAGGCTGCCGCCGGCAACGAACACTGCGTCGGTAAAGGTTCCGCCGGAATCGATGGCCACGCGCATGGGCTGAGGATTGGAGGATAGAAGTTAGAGGTTGGAGGAAAAATGCGCAACCCTGAATTGCGAAATTGAGCCCGCCGCGCGGAGCCGCTGCCCGAAAGTGTCCTGCGAGGCGCCGCACAGGCTGAATGCCTGTGCTACCGTTTTTTCGAGGAGGGCTTGCGGCCGATTAGAGCTTCCACCTGGCGCAGGTGGTTCACGTCATGGCCCGCCATCATGCAGACCATGGTCTCGATGGACTCTTCGCCGCGCTCCGCGTGCATCCCGGATTGCTTCCATTGTTCCGGCTTCAGGGAGCGCAGCAGTTCCAGATTGGCGGAGCGCAGGGAGCGAAACAGGGCCAGGGACTTCTTCGCGTCGCGTGCGGCGTAATCTCCAGCCGCGGCCCACTGGTCCTGATCGAAAGCCTGAATGGCGCTGCCCGGCTTGCCCAAAACCGTACGCAGGCGGTGGCCGATTACGATCTCGGTCTCAGAGAGGTGGGCCAAAATCTCATTGGTGGACCATTTGCCTGGCGCGGGACGCCGGGCCAATTGCTGTTTCGAAGCCGCGGTAACCAGGCGCCGCAGTTTTCCCGGGGTGGCGGCTTGCACGGCCATCGGGTGCTGCCCGCCCAAATTGTCCATCATGCGCTGGCGGTATTGCTGCGGAGTTTCCGGCATGACTTCCTCCTGTGCAGGGGAATGATGATAGCGGACCCCACGACGCGGGGTAAGCGCCAAAATGGAACGTCGATTTTGCGGGGGAGCGGCATGCCGTGTCCCCGCCGCGGACGCGCCACGGAAAGCCGGAAACTCAGGCCAGGGGCAGGTTGGCTTCGGCGCCCAGGCCGTTCGCGGCCACATCTCCGGCGAGCAGCCGGGGATAGGCGGCGGCGGCAATCATGGCGGCATTGTCCGTGGAGAGCGCCCGGCTGGGGAAATAGGCCGGCAGGGCGCGGGAGCGGCACTGGCGCTCGAAGGCGGTGCGCAATTCGCTGTTTGCGGCCACGCCTCCGGAAACAAGAACGCACTTCGCCGCGCGCTCCTCTGCCGCGGCGAGGGTGCGCGTAACCAGATCGCTGACCACGGCGCGCTGAAAGCTGGCCACAAGATCCAGGGTGGCGGGACTGCAAAGTGGAAGCAGTTCCGAGGCGCGGCGCACGCCCTGGGCCAACGCCTCGGTCCGCGCGGCAATCTCCGGGGCCAACTGCGGATGGGCGCGAATGTGGCGCAGGACCGCGGTCTTGATGCCGCTGAAGCTGAAGTCCAGCGGATTTCCGCGAGTATGGGGCGCAGTAAAGCGCACGCTTTCCGGATTGCCACGCGGGGCGAGTTGATCGATCACCGGCCCGCCGGGATAGCCGAGAGAGAGCAATTTCGCCACTTTGTCGTAGGCCTCGCCGGCGGCATCGTCGCGGGTGCCGCCGATGCGCGAGTACGAGCAATGGTACGCGGGAAACTCCGCAGGCGGATCTGGGGAGCCGTGCGCTGAGCACACTTCGTAAAGCACGGTGTGGCCGCCGGAGACAATCAGGCAGACAGCCGGCAATTCCGGCAGTCCCGCGGGAAGTTGACCCGCAGCGGCGGCCTGCTGCTGCGCTTCGAGAAATACGGCGTGGACGTGGCCTTCGAGGTGATTGACCGGGATAAAGGGCTTTGCCAGGGCGCGGGCCAACGTCTCCCCGTAGGTGTAGCCCACCAGAAGTGAGCCGATCAGCCCGGGGCCGCGGGTGGCGCCGATGGCGGCGAGGCCGGCGAATTCGAGGCCGGCGCGCTCCAGAGCTTCGCGCACCACCGGAACAATGCGCCGGAGGTGCTCGCGCGACGCGAGTTCGGGGACGACGCCGCCGTACTTGCGGTGCACATCGTCTTGAGAGGCCACGACGCTGGAGAGAATTTCACGGCCGCCGCGGACGACGGCAGCCGCCGTCTCGTCACAAGAGGATTCGATCCCCAGAATGGGAAGGGACACGCCCGCGCCTCGCCCGCAAAGAGTTCATGCTAGCATACGCCGAATGTCGCGTCTTCTCGCGCAGCACCTGGGCCGCGCAAAGCGGGACCGCACCTCCGGCGCGGCGGAGATTGCCCTGCGGGCTGTGGAGGGCGTGGAAGCCTGGCTCGCGCGGCACCGGCATCCCAGCGAAGCAGAGTGTGAAGAGGTGGTGGTGCGACTGCTGCACATGCACACCTCGATGGCGCCGATTCTGAGGCTGGCCAACGAAGTGGCGCTGGCCGCGGACACACCTACCCCGGCAAACTCGCTGGCGGCCGGGCTGCGCAGTTTCCGCCGAGGCCTGGAGGGCGCGCGCGGGCGCATCGCGCGGCAATTCGGGGCGGCATTGGATGGCGCCGGGCGGGCCACGATTTCAACCTATTCCTACAGCTCGACGGTGCTGGCCTCGCTGCGCTCGGCGCGAAGACGGATCTCCGGTGTGCTGGTGGCGGAGTGCCATCCCGGGCGCGAGGGGCGGGTGACCGCGCGGCTGCTGGCGCGCGGAGGCATCTCCGTGGAGTACACCAGCGACGCCGCATGGCTTGGGCTGCTGGGCTCTTCGCGCGCGCTGGTGCTGGGCGCGGACGCGGTGCTTCCCTACGCCTTCGTGAACAAAGTCGGCACGCGCGCCGCTTGCCTGGCGGCACGCGAGGCGGGCATTCCCGTGTGGGTGCTTTGCGATTCGACCAAATTTCTGCCGGAAGAGCTGGCGGCGCCTTTCTGGCGGCCCAGCGAAGGTCCGGCTGAGCAGCTCTGGACGCGGGCTCCGCGCGGAGTGGACGTCCGCAATCCCTTGATTGAGCACACGGAACTTTCGCGGGTGCGCGTGTTCACAGAGGCGGGAGCGCTGGAGACGGCGCAAGTGCGGGCGGCCATCGAAGGCGTGCGGCTATCGCCGCGCTTGAAGCGTCTGGCGGAATAGAATGCGGCGATGGGACTGCGGCTATCCTGCGCTGCGCGCGCGCAGCAGCATCAGCGCCATGGCGCACGCTCCCGCGCCGACCAGGGGGAGGCCCGCGGGTTCAGGCACCTGGGTGTCCGTGGAGTCCGGCATGTCGTCGGGATCGAAGGGAGAGGTCTGAAACACGACGTCATCGAATCCGTTGGAGCCGCTGGAAGGATCGTTGACGCCGATGAAGAAGGCTCCGTAGTCTCCACCTGGACTGGTGGTGGTGACGACAAACATCTGCTGACCGGCAAGGCCCCCGGTGTTCAACGAGGATTGCGTGAATACGTAACTTCCATTGGAGAGCTGCGCCCACAGCCCGTAATCGTCCGTGGCGCTAAACGCACCCCCGGTGCCCGGGGTGAGCCCGCCGGAAACAATGGGATACAGCACGGTGGGATCATTCACGTCATACCAGCCGATGGAGCCGGAAGGGCCCAGGGTGGGGGAAGAATACAGGATGGCATCGAAGGCAGTGCCCAGCATGTTGGAGAAATAAAAGTTAGAGTCGGCCTGGCCTCCGCTCAAACCCCAATAGGGCTGATTCCCGGGTCCGAAGGGCATGGCTAGCGAGGAACTGCAGCACCAGTTGTCCAACTGCATTCCGGTGAATGTTCCATTGCCGATCAGATAATTCGCGAAGGAACTATCCTGAGCGCCGGGGCTGGGATTGTTCCAGTACGCCTGGCCGGGGCCGGTGGGATAAGGCTGCCAGCCGGCGCCTGAGGAGCCGACAATGGAATCTGCAAATGCCGTGGGGACGCACAGGGAGACCGCGGCGAGCAGGGTGTAAAGCCTCGACCTCATTGTTCCTCCGTCGAGCAGCCGATGGGCTCGGACCGCGAACCCAAGTGGCCGCTTCCCCGCCGCTTGGCGCGGGGGAGAGCGACATTCCCTCTCCTCAGGCTTACACCCCAAAGCGTAAAGAGCATGCGCTGTGCCAAACCGGGACGGTAGGTGGTCCGCTAACCCCTGTGTTTACAGGCAATTCGTGCGGGCCATTCCGGCCACCAGTCAAAGCGCCTTCGATCATGTGAAAACATTTTCCCTTCTACCCTGAGAGGTCTGTGGCTGGCCATATCGAGAGCCGGAGAGTGAAGGGGGGAGAATGAGCGGCTCGGCGGCCGGATAGGCACATGGCAGCGCCGCGTGCATTGACAGGCTGCGCGCGCTCCGCGTATGTTCGCCATGCGCGCCCCCAACGATCCGCACCATGACCCAGCATCGCGTTCGAAAAGCTGTCCTCCCCGCCGCGGGACTGGGCACACGGTTTCTCCCCGCCACCAAGGCCATCCCCAAGGAAATGATTCCGGTCGTGGATAAGCCGCTGATTCAGTATGCAGTGGAGGAATGCCTGGCGAGCGGAATCGAGCACATCATTATCGTGACCGGGCGCGGGAAGAGCGCCATCGAGGATCATTTTGACGCCGCGCCAGAGATGGAAAGCTTCCTGACGGCGAAGGGCAAACACGCACTGGCCGCGCTGGTGAAAGAACTGGGCCGGATGGCGCAGGTCAGCTACACCCGGCAGCATGAGGCGCTGGGGCTGGGCCACGCAGTGCTGATGGCGAAGGAACTTGTAGGCAACGAACCGTTCGCGGTGCTGCTGGGAGACGTAATCATCCACGGCGCGCGGGCGGCCACCCGCCAACTAATTGACGTGTATGAAGCCACCGGGCAGGGGGCGATTGCCGTGGAGCCCGTTCCGATGGACCAAATTCATCTCTACGGGGTGATCCAGCCGGAGCGGAAAGATGTGGCGGGAGGCCCGGCCTCTCCTGCAGTTCCCGCGCCACTGCCCGCGGCGATGCGCGAGCGGCTGACCAGGATTGAAGACCTGGTGGAAAAACCGAAGCGCGAGGAGGCGCCTTCGAATCTGAGCGTCACCGGACGCTACGTGCTGCCCGCGGAGATTTTTGCCTGCCTGGAAAAAACGCCGCCGGGCCGGGGCGGGGAGATTCAGCTCACGGACGGCATGCGGATGCTGGCGAAGGAAAAAGGGCTGTGGGGATATCGCTACGAGGGCACGGCCTACGACGCCGGGGACAAACTGGGATTCCTGAAGGCTACGGTGGAATTCGCCCTGATGAACGCGGAATTGGGGCCGGCGTTCCGGCAATACCTGAAGACACTCAAGCCGTAGACGCTTGGCGTTTCCTCGCGGGAGCAAACGGGCGCGAAGCGTTCCGGCCAGGCGAGGTTAAAGTAGCGGAAAAGTGCTGGCCGCGCCGGGGGTAAAAAGGGGGAACTCATGCGGCGCCGGTGAGGCCGCAGATTAATGATCCGTTTTCTTCTTGCTGGCGCCGGAATCTTTCACCGGTTCGGCCTTGGTGGTTTCCGTAGTCTTCTCGCTCTTCCCCGTCTTCTCAGACTTCTCCGCTTTGGATCCATCCGCGCCCGCGGACTTTCCGGCGTAGTCGGTGACATACCAGCCCGCGCCCTTGAACTGGATGGCCGGGGCGGAGGCCAGGCGCTCCGCCGGGCGTCCGCACTTGGGGCACTTCTTCTTCGGGGACGAAGACACGCTCTCAATCTTCTCAAAGCGGTGGCCACACTTGGTGCACTGGTATTCGTAGAGCGGCACGGAAAACGTCCTCCCCCGGCGCGAGGAAACGTAGTATAGCATTCCCACTGTGCGCCATGCCGAAGCGAACCGAGTCCGCGCCCGCGCATCCCCCGGCAGGCCAAGGGCTGCGCGCGGGAGCGCCGCGCGGCACACTGTGGCTGGCGGCCACGCCCATCGGCAACCTGGAAGACGTGACCCTGCGCACGCTGCGCGTGCTGCGGGAGGCGGGCTGGGTGGCCTGCGAAGATACGCGCCACACGGCAAAGCTGCTGGCGCATCACGGCATCACCGCGCGCACCATCAGCTACCACGAACACAACGAACGGCAGCGGACTCCCGAATTGATCCAGGCCCTGGAGCGCGGAGAGAGCGTGGTGCTGGTGACGGATGCGGGGACGCCGCTGATTTCCGATCCGGGCTATCGCCTGGTCCGCGCGGCCATCGTACACGGCATCACGGTGACGCCCCTGCCCGGACCCTCCGCCTTGCTCGCGGCGCTGGCCGCCTCCGGGCTGCCCTGCGACGAGTTTGCGTTCGTCGGGTTTCTCCCCGCGCGCCGCGGGGAGCGCCGCAGGGCCCTGGAACGTTTGCGCACGGAAGCGCGGACCATCGTGCTGTTTGAGGCTCCGCACCGGCTGGCCGGGAGCCTGGCGGATGCCGCGCAGATTCTGGGGCCGCGCCGTGCCGCGGTGGGGCGGGAAATGACCAAACTATACGAGCAATTCAGCCGCGGCAGCCTGGCGGAGCTGGCCGCGCAGTTTTCCAAGGTTGCGGCACGCGGGGAAATTACGTTGGTGATCGGTCCGGCGGAGACCCCGGTGGAATCGGGGGAGATGGTTGCGACCACGGCGCGCCAGGGCTCGCTGGCCGGGCGGGTGGAGGAGTTGATGCAGGCGGAAGGGCTGGGGAGAAACGCGGCGCTGAAACGTGCCGCGCGCGAGCGAGGCCTGACCCGGCGCAAGGCCTATCAGCAACTGTTGAGCGAGCGCAGTGAGGAAGCGGGATAACGTGCATTCTGCGCGAGGCATCTTAACCAGTGGATGGCCTGGGGGCGCGGGGCATCCCCGGCTCCGGGCCGGCGGAGTTCGAATGGGCCATAGCGCGATGCGCAAGGCGCTGGCAGCGGCTCTTGCGGCTCTGTTTGTAACGGCGGCCCGCGCGCAGTCTCTTCCCACCCAAATTGACGCCGGACATTCCTACGCCGCGCTGTGGATGGGCCGGAACACGGAGGTGAGCGTGGCGGTGAATACCGGGGTGGCGCAAGCCGGGGGGACCGCGGCACTGGTGCCAACGGCAAAGGCGCCGCCCGCGCTGGACGTCGCCCTGGTGCCCGGCGGAGCGGGCGCCGGATTGCTTACACCAGCAGGGACGTTGCGCCGCGATCAGATCGCCAGTATCGCGCGCTACACGGTGATGAGTTTTCGCTCCAGCTCCGCGCGCGTGCGCCGCGACGGCAGACTGGAGCTGAGCGGAGAGCTGACGGTCATTCACGTGACCCGCGAAAAGATTCTGGGCGACTGGAGCTGGGGCTACTCGGGTTCCACCACGTACTCCGACCCGGTTACAAAGACGTATACGCGGCCGGTAAAATTCGTGGTGCTGACGCCGCATGCGGAATTTCTGGAGTCGTATCTGCAAGAGCCGAAGGAAGTGATCGCCGCCGCCGAGATTGCCTTGGCGGACTTTCCTGAGCTGCCGGGGATTGTTCTGGACTCCGACTGGCCGATCGTGGCGCAGGACGAGGAATGCTCGCCGGGCCCCTCCAGCGGGGGGCGGCGGGATTACAGTGGCACGGTGTGCACGGGCAAGGCCATCGCCATCACCAATCCGCCCCCGGGCCCGCCGCCATCCACGGGACGGGATTATTCGGGAATGCCGCGGCCGGTCGTTCCCCGTGAGGGGCCGGTGGGAATCGTGCTGCATCTGAGATTGACGGCCACGGACGGAACCTCACCGGCGAGCGCGCCGCCGCACTAGACCTGCGGACTATGCCCAAGGACCGCATTTCCAGCCTGTTTCTCGCCGAGGTGCGCCGGGACCTGCTGCCGTACGCGGGCCGCGTGCGGCGCTGCCTGCAACTCTTGAGCGAGCGCGAAATCTGGTGGCGGCCGAACGGCGCGTCGAACAGCGCCGGCAACCTGGTTTTGCATCTGTGCGGCAACATGCGGCAATGGATTCTGGCCGGACTGAGAGGGGAGACCGACCTGCGCGCGCGCGACGCGGAATTCGCGGAGCGCGGGCCGAACTCCAAGAGCGCCGCCGGGCGGAAAGATTATTCGCGGCGGGGGCTCTTGCGCCGGCTGGACTCCACGATGCGGGAGACAGATACCGTGCTGCGCCGTCTTTCTCCTGAGGCGCTGACGCGGCGCTATGTGATCCAAGGATTCCAGGTGACCGGCCTAGCCGCGGTGGCCCACGTCTATTCTCACTTTACCTACCACGCGGGCCAAATTCTGTACCTGACGAAACTGCGGCACGGCCGGGACCTGCGCTTTACGAAACTGCCGCCACAGGCGAAGCGGTCGCCTGACCGCCAGAGAGCCGCCCGGAAAGCGAGCCGGTGAACGTCCCCTAAGAGGAAGCGCGGGCAGAGAGCCTAAGCGCTGACCGGGCGGGAGAAAAATGCCTCGACGCGGTCGAAGACCTCATCGGTAGAGCGCGCGGTGTGCACTTCGCGCCGCAGGATACCGCCGTTGCGCACTCCGTGGGTGAACCAGCAGGCGAATTGCTTCATTTTCCCCAGCGCGTCGGGAGTGCCGGCTTCCACCAGACGGCGGAAATAATCCAGCAGCAATTCGTGGCGTTCCGTCTCTGTGGGGGCGGCGCAGGGGCGGCCGGCCGCATGACTTTCCATCTGACGGAAAATCCAGGGATTGGTAGCGGCGGCGCGGCCGATCATCACCGCGTGGCAGCCGGTTTCCGCAACCATGCGGGCGGCATCCTCCGGCGCGCGGACGTCTCCATTCCCGATCACCGGAATGGTGACCGCCTGACGCACGGCGCGGATGATGTTCCAATCAGCGCTGCCGTCGAAGCCCTGGAGGCGCGTGCGGGGATGGACGGCGATGGCCTCGACGCCGCAATCCTGAGCCATGCGGGCGACTTCGGCCGCTACGATGCTTTGCGGGTCCCAGCCGGCGCGGATTTTGACCGTCAACGGGATGCGAACGGCAGCGCGCACGGACTTGAGAATCGTCTCCAGGAGCGGCAAATCGCGCAGCAGCCCGCTGCCGCCGCACTTGACCACTTTCTTGGCCGGACAGCCCAGGTTGATATCCACGGCGTCAAAGCCCTGCTCTTCAACCAGGCGCGCGGCCGCGGCCATGGAATCAGGATTGGCGCCGAAGAGTTGTCCGGTGATGGGATGCTCATCCGGCTCGAAGAAGAGGTAGCGCTGGGAGCGGCGGGTATCCCGCACCACGCACTCGGCGCTGGTGAACTCGGTCATGATCAGGCCGCAACCGCCCAGCCCCCGAATCACGCGGCGGAATACCGTGTCGGTGATGCCGGCCATGGGCGCGAGGATGGTGGCCGGCCGGATGCAGATGTCGCGGATGCGGAGTTCAGCGGGAAGCATGACCTTTTTATGGTACTCGAAAATCGGGAGGGGGGAGGCGCGGAAGTGCGAAGAGGAGGATGGGGAGGAAACTGGAGGAGAAAAAGCAGGACCCCCACCCCGAAAGGCACGGGGTTCGGGACGACAGCGTGGGGCGGAGGCGGGTGTGCCGGGGAGGATCAGCGGGTAGCCGGGTGCGGACCGCGGACTGCGGCCGAGGCTCCGCCGCGCGTGGCCGCGGAATGAAGTCCTTCCAGGTAACTGGCCAGCGTCTCGTAAGAGCCTTCAAAGAAATGGTCAACGACGCGGGAGAGCGCGCGGCCGCGAGCTTCCTCCTGGGAGACGCTGGGGAGATAGAGAAACGCACGCCCCATCTTGCGGCGGGTGACGAACCCCTTTTGGGCCAGGCGGTCCATGATGGTGAGAATAGTGGTATAGGCGCGGGGCCGGGTAGCGGCCAGATTGTCGCGGATTTGCCGCACGGTGCCTTCGCCCAGTTGCCACAGGCGGCTCATGCAATCGAGTTCCAGCGGCGCCAAATCCAGGAGCGACTTGCGCAGCCGCTCGACGCGGGCAATGATCTCTTCGCTCATCGCTTGTCTCCCCCCGCAGCGGGCCCTCCACCCCGGGCACGCCCCGCTGGGGTGAATTCTACCTTTTCGGCCTGCGCGGCGCGCTCCCCCGTGCTGGAGTATTTCTCGGTTCGCAACAGCCTGCGGCCCAGGGCGGCCACGCGACCGGTCCAGATCTCGTCGCCTTCCGCGGCCGGCGCCTCCAGCCCGCGGCGGATGGCGCCGACCCGCGAATCGAGTTCATCCAGGTAGTGGAACACCAGGGCTTCGCGGAACATGGGCAGCTTGGGGGAACCGAATTCGTACTGGCCGTGATGGCTGGCCACGATATGCAGGATCAGAGATTTGAGCGGAGCGGGAAATCCCTCGATGGCGTCCATTTTGCGGCTGACCAGCTCATAGCCGATAAGGATGTGCCCGAGCAGTTCACCCTCTGCGGTGTATTGCACGGCGCGCTCGTAACTCATCTCGTCCAGCTTGCCAATATCGTGCAGGACGGCGCCGGCGAGCAGCAGGTCCACATCCAGCTCCGGATAATGCTGGGCCATGAGGCGGCACAAACCGCACAGGCTGACCACGTGTTCGAGAAGGCCACCCACATAGGCGTGATGCATCACCTTGGCCGCGGGAGCTCGCTCGAAGCGGCCGGCCACGCGGGGATCGTCCAGGACGGCGTCCAGCAGACGGGCGATCCAGGGATTCTTCACTCCGGAGACGTATTCCAGCAGGCGGCGCTTGAGGTCCGCGATGCTTTTTTCGGTGTGGGGGACGAAATCCTCGAGGGTATATTCCTCCGGCTCGGCGCGGCGAATCTTTTCGACGGTGAGCTCGAGCTTGCCGTTGTAGGTTTTGGCGCGGGCCTGGACTTTGACCACGTCGTCTGCGGCCACGCTGGCGGCCGCGGCTTCGTATCCATCCCACATCTTCCCGTAGATACTTCCGGTCTTGTCGCCCAGCTCCAGTTGCAGCCACTTGCGGCCTTTGGGCGAGCTGACAATTTCCTTCCCGCAGACCAGGAAGTAGGAGACCACCGACTGGTTCTCGGCCAGCTCCGAAATGTAGGGGGACTTCATGGGCGGCGCTAATTGCTCCCCGGCTTGGCGTTGGGAGCAGACTGCTGCTGGGCCTGCTGCTTGGACTTCTTGCCGGATTTCTTGTCGTCCTTGGACTGCTCGGCCGCGGCGTCGACTTCCACGATGGGATTGGAAGCGACGGCGGCGGTATCGGTGAAGCCGGGCTTAACCACCAGGTAGCTCTGCTCGCGCAAGGTTCCCAGGTATTTGCGGAGCTCCGGCTGCATGCGCTGCATGTACAAACGATTCTGGATTTCGCCGTCCACCTTCTCGAGGGGCTGCACTCCGGCCTCAAAGCGCTGATCCACGCGCAGGATCAGGAAGCCGGTTTTGGTGCGGATGACGTCGGTCAGGTCGCCGCGCTTCATGGCAAAGACCTTGTCCTCAATCTCTTTGGAAAGCTCGCCGCGCTTGAAGGCGCCCAGGTAGCCGCCGTCTTTGGCGGTGCTGCCCTCGGAAAAATGGCGGGCCAACTCCTCAAAGCTCTCCCCGCGCTGCATGCGGGCCAGGTAGTACTTGGCTTTGGCTTCGACGGCCGGAATCTCACTCTCTTCCTTTTTCTGGGTGGAAAGGAAGAACTCGCTGACCATCACGGTTTCCGGGCGGTCGAAATCCTGCTTGTGCTCCTCGTAATACTTGGCCACTTCATCGTGGGTGATCTGGATGTGCGTGCCCACCTCGCGCTTGATAACTTCCTGGGTGAGGAAGCCGTTGCGGGTGGTCTCCTTGAACTCTTCGAGGGACATGCCCTGGGCGCGCATCTGCGTTTCCATCTCGTCCATGTCTTTCCAGCCGTACTGCTGGCGGATGTCATCCAGACGCTTGACCACGTCCGGCTCGACATTGATGCCCAGATCCTTGCCCTTCTGGGCCAACAGCTTCTGGTCAATCAAATCGCGAAGCAGGTTTTCGCGCTTGAGGGTGATCTCCTGCTGGAGCCGATCGAGGGGACACCCGGCACAATCCTGCTTGGACTCTTCTTCGATGGCGCCATCGGCGCGGCGATAATCGGTGAGGGTGATGATTTCATTGTTGACGCGGGCGACGATTTCCTCGACCACGCGGCCCTTTTCCTGCGCGCGCAATGCTGTGGAAAAGCAAACGATGGCCAGGATGCAACACAAACGCTTCATATCAACCCGCTTTCTGGAGATGATTTTACAGTCTAGCGCGAGCTTCCGAGAGCCCGCAACACCGTTTTGAGAGCCGCGGTGACCTCCGCATCGCCGCTTTTGAACTCCATCCACAAAACGCCGCCGGGTTCGATCTTGAGGTCGCGGCGCGAGCGCACCAGTTGCACCAACGGCTCCGGGGGCAGGCTGGCCTGCTCCGCAAAGCGGATAGCCACCCGCGGGCCGCGCCGTTCGATGGCGTCCACCTGCAATTGTTCGGCGAGCGCCTTCAGAACCGCGTATTCCAGCAGGTTGCGGACCGGAGCCGGGGGCGGGCCGAAGCGATCGGCCAGATCGCGAGCCATCTCCGCGCTCTGTTCCTCGGTGGCCACGGCGGCAATGCGCTTGTAGGCGCGCAGGCGCTGCGCTTCCTCCTCGATATAGGTCTCCGGGATACGGATATCCAGGCCCAGTTGGATGGAGGTGCGGCGCTCGGGCCGCGCGGCTTCGCCCTTCTGCTCGGCCACGGCGCGTTCCAGCAACTGGCAGTACATTTCGAAGCCCACCGCGCCAATCTGGCCATGCTGTTCCCGCCCCAGCAGGTTGCCCGCGCCGCGCATCTCCAGGTCCAAGGCGGCAATGCGAAAGCCCGCGCCCAGCTCGCTGAACTCACGCAGCGCGGCAAGCCGCTGGCGCGCCTCGCCGGAAAGCGGCACATCGGGGGGCACCAGCAGGTAGGCGTAGGCGCGTACGCTGGAGCGCCCCACGCGGCCGCGAAGCTGGTAAAGCTCGGAAAGGCCCATGCGGTCGGCGCGATTGACGATCAGGGTATTGCAGTTGGAGATGTCCAGGCCGTTTTCGATGATGGTGGTGGCGACGAGCACATCGGCCTCGCGGCGCACAAAAGCCAGCATCACTTTTTCCAGTTCCCTTTCGTTCATCTGCCCGTGCCCCACCAGCACGCGGGCCCGAGGCACCAGGCGATGGACCAGCGCGGCGATGGAAATGATGGAGCCCACACGGTTGTGCACGAAGAACACCTGCCCGCCGCGCTCGAGCTCCTCGCCAATGGCGCGGGCAATCAGCGCTTCGCTGAAGGGCGCCACCACGGTCTGGATGGCCAGGCGGTCTTTGGGAGGCGTTTCGATCACCGACATGTTGCGCAGGCCGGCGAGGGCCATGTGCAGGGTGCGCGGGATGGGCGTGGCGGAAAGGGTGAGGATGTCCACTTCCCGGCGCAATTCCTTGATGCGCTCTTTGTGGGCCACGCCGAAGCGCTGCTCTTCATCCACCACCAGCAGCCCGAGGCTGGGAAAGTGAACGTCTTTGGAAAGAAGCCGATGGGTCCCGATCAACACATCCACCTGGCCCCCTTCCAGGTCCACGAGGGTGCGTTTCTGCTCCGCGCGGGTGCGGAAACGGCTCAGCAGGTCCACCCGAATGGGAAAAGCCGCCATGCGCCGGCGGAAGGTCTCCCAGTGCTGGAAGGCCAGCACGGTGGTGGGCGCCAGGACGGCTACCTGGCGGCCGTCGGCCACCGCTTTGAACGCCGCGCGCATGGCTACTTCGGTTTTGCCATAGCCCACATCGCCGCAGAGCAGGCGGTCCATGGGCTCACCGTTCTCCATGTCCCGCTTCATCTCTTCGATGGCGCGCAACTGGTCCGGTGTTTCCTCGAATTCGAAGGCATCCTCGAATTCGTGCTGCCAGGGAGTGTCTTTGGAGAAGGCGATGCCCTTGGCGATTCGCCTTTCGGCGTAGAGGCGGAGGAGTTTATCGGCCATCTCCGCGACGGATTTGCGCACCCGGGTTTTGCGGGCGGCCCAGGCGGTGCCGCCCAAGCGGTCCAGAGCCGGTGCTGCGCCGCCCAGGGCGTTGTATTTCTGCACCAGGTCCATGCGCTCGAGGGGCACGAATAGGCGGGCTTCATCCGCATAAACCAGGTGCATGAATTCGCCGTCGCGCCCGGCGCCGTCCACGGCCTGGATGCGCCGCAAGCCCTCGAAGCGGCCGATGCCGTGATCCACGTGCACCACGTGGTCGCCGGGCTTGAGGTCCGCAAAATCGCTGACGAAGGCGGCGGCGCGCGGGCGCGGCAGGGTGTGCGCGCGAGGCCGAGCCTCCGACGCCAAGGTCTCGAAAATATCGCCGTTGCCATACAGAGCCAGGCGCAGCTCGGGCAGAACCACGCCCTCCCCGAGGGGAGTACGCAATAGGGTGACGGCGGGAAGGAAGGCGCTGCCGGCACCCGGAATTTCGTCGCCGGCGCGGGAAGCTCCGGGGAGATCGCTGGTTTCGCCGACGCGGTAAGGCACGTCGGCATCGCGCAGGATCTCCGCGAGGCGCTCGGTTTCTCCCACGGTTGCCGAGGAGACCAACACCTGCTCCCCAGCCTTCAGCCGGCCGCGCGCCTCGTTGAGAAAGGCGGAAACATTGCCGTGATAGCGCGCGGTGGCCTGGCACAGGACGGAGTTCTGAGCCGTCTCCGCGACTTCAGGGATTTCAGTTGCCGTGGCGCCAGGTTTCTTTCCGCTTCTGTAGCTGGTCTCCGCCATTGCCAGCGCCAGCCGCTCCATCACCAGCTGTTGCGCGGTCTGAAGGACCGCCTCCCACTCGGTTTCTGAAAGCAGATAGGCTTCCGGCCCGGTGTGGGGCGCGGTGGCCTCCCGCGCGTCAAAGGCGGCCTGCCACTTCTCGCGGAGCTCGCAGGCAACCGCGGCGAGGTCTTCCGGCTCGTCCAGTACGACCACGGGTTTTTCGGTGAGTTGCAGGAGATGGGAGCCGCGCCGCTGGTCCTCGGCCAGATGAAACTCCCAACCCGGAGGCGCGCCTCCCAGGCCCTCCGGCTGCCGCAAAAGCTCTCCCAGCGCCACCAGAATCACCCGCTCCAGAGGCCGGACGGAGCGCTGCGTTTCGGGATGAAATTCACGCAAGGACTCAACCAGGTCTCCCAACAGCTCGAGGCGCACGGGATAGCGGGCTTCCGGAGAAAACACGTCCAGGATGCCGCCGCGCACGGCGAATTGACCGGGCATGGTGACGGTCTGTTCGCGCTGGTAACCGGCTTCGACCAGAAAGGACACCAGATCTTCGAGGGGCAGCTCTTCGTCCTGGCAGACGGTGCGGGCCAGACGCTGATATTCGCGAGGCGGTGCCAGCCGAAGCAGCGCCGCGCCCACCGGCGCCACCACGGTCGCAGCCTGGCCGGAGGCCGCGCGCCAAAGGGTGGCGGCGCGCTCCTCGGAAATCTCGGGATGCGGCGAGCGCCCATCCCAGGGGGTCACATCGAGCGCAGGGAGCATCTGCACGGCTTCCGCACCCGGGTTGTAGGACCTTCCCAGGACGCGCAGAAAATAGCTGGTGGCAGCGCCGAGCGACTCCGCGCGCTCGTTGTTGGTGGTCAGGAGGACGATGGGCCGCTTGAGTTCGGCGGCGAGGTGCGCGGTGAGCAGCGCCTTGGCTGCATCCGCCAGGCCGGAAATCCGGGTTTCGCCGGCCCCGGAGCGCAGCGCGTCCACAGCGTCTTCCACGGCCGGGTGGCGCGCAATCAC
>Ga0335078_10007314_pt1 | contig 16381 bp, 13 predicted proteins | sample Lox_Sample_32_FD_206711 | JGI IMG/M metagenome (GOLD analysis project Ga0335078, IMG submission 206711) | Soil microbial communities from Loxahatchee National Wildlife Refuge, Florida, United States - Lox_Sample_3.2 | ecosystem: Environmental > Terrestrial > Soil > Wetlands | place: USA...
CCGCGGCGCGGCCCCGTAGCGCGGCCCGCCGAGGACGGCCGCCCGGTAAAGCGGCCCGCCACGGGTGGCCCGGGAGCGGGCCCGCCCGGCCAGCGGGCATCCAGCCAGGAGTAACCGAAAGGCAGGCAATGGCAGACATCTTCTACGACGACGGTGCTGACCTCAGCATCATCCAGGGCCGGCACGTCGCCGTGCTCGGCTACGGCAGCCAGGGGCACGCCCACGCGCTGTCCCTGCGCGACTCCGGGGTAGACGTCCGGGTCGGGCTGCCCGAGGGCTCCAGGAGCCGGGAGAGCGCGGCGAACGAGGGCCTGCGGGTCACCACGCCCGCCGAGGCGTGCGAGGAAGCCGACCTGATCATGGTCCTGGTACCCGACCACCTGCAGCGCGCGCTGTACGCCGAGGCGATCGAGCCGAGCCTGATCGACGGCGACGCGCTGTTCTTCGCGCACGGGCTGAACATCCGCTATCAGCTCATCCAGCCCCCCGCGGGGGTGGATGTCTGCATGGTGGCCCCGAAGGGCCCCGGCCACCTGGTCCGCCGCCAGTTCACCGAGGGGCGCGGCGTGCCGGTGCTGGTCGCGGTGGAGCAGGACGCCACCGGGAACGCCTGGCCGCTCACCCTGTCCTACGCCAAGGCCATCGGCGGCACCCGGGCCGGCGCGCTGGCCACCACGTTCGCCGAGGAGACCGAGACCGACCTGTTCGGTGAGCAGGCGGTGCTGTGCGGCGGCGTGTCCGAGCTCATCAAGGCCGGGTTCGACACGCTGGTCGAGGCCGGCTACCAGCCCGAGATCGCCTACTTCGAGTGCCTGCACGAGATGAAGCTGATCGTGGACCTGATGTACGAGGGCGGCATCTCCAAGATGTACTGGTCGGTCTCGGACACCGCTGAGTTCGGTGGCTACACCCGCGGCCCGCGGCTGGTGGACGAGCGGACTCGGGAAGAGATGCGGCGCATCCTGGCCGAAGTCCGGGACGGCACGTTCACCCGGGAGCTGATCGAGGAGTTCGACGCGGGCCGGCCGAACTTCCTGAAGCGCCGCGAGGCATCCCGCGCCGAGCAGATCGAGCAGGTCGGCGCCCGGCTCCGGCCGCTGATGAGCTGGCTGGACCCGGGCGACGACGCAGCGGACCTGTAGATCACGTCCTGACCCAGCGGCGGGGGCCAGCCGGCGTTCCCAGCCCGGCCATGAGATGGCCAGTTCGTGATCAGTTTCACAAGGCTCCGCTACACTGAGCTTTCTGCTGCGAACGTTCTGCTGTCCACTCTGAGGGGCCATCGCCGTGCCTGCACCTATCGTGCTGATCGCAGAGGAACTGTCCCCGGCCGCCAGCGCGCAGCTAGCCTCCGACTTCGACGTGCGGTACGCGGACGGTACCGACCGCCCGGCCCTGCTCGCCGGGCTGGCCGAGGCCGACGCGGTCATCGTGCGCAGCGCCACCCGGATCGACGCCGACGCGCTGGCGCACGCGCCCCGGCTGCGCGTGGTCGCCCGGGCCGGGGTCGGCCTGGACAACGTGGACGTGGAGGCGGCGACCCGGGCCGGCGTGATGGTGGTCAACGCGCCCACCTCCAACATCGTGAGTGCCGCCGAGCACGCGGTCGGCTTGCTGCTCGCGGTGGCCCGCAACGTGCCCCAGGCCGCCGCGTCGCTGCGCGGCGGCCAGTGGCGGCGGTCCGCGTTCACCGGGGTGGAGCTGCAGGGCAAGGTGGCCGGCATCCTCGGGCTGGGCCGGATCGGCGTGCTGGTGGCGGAGCGGCTCAGCTCGTTCGGCATGCGGCTTATCGCCTACGACCCGTACGTCCCCGCGACCCGGGCGGCGCAGCTCGGCGTGCGCCTGGCCAGCCTCGATGAGCTGCTGGCCGAGGCCGATTTCATCACGGTGCACCTGCCGAAGAACCCGGAGACCGCCGGCCTGATCGGGGACCGGGAGCTGCACCGGGTCAAGCCGGGCGTCCGCATCGTGAACGCCGCCCGCGGCGGCATCGTGGACGAGCACGCGCTCGCCCTGGCCCTCAAGGACGGCCGGGTCGCCGGGGCGGGCATCGACGTGTTCGCCGCCGAGCCCGCCACCGGCCATCCGCTGCTCGACTTCCCGGCCGTGGTGGCCACCCCGCACCTGGGCGCGAGCACGGCGGAGGCGCAGGAGAAGGCCGGCACCCAGGTGGCCAGGTCGGTGCGGCTGGCGCTGGCCGGTGAGTTCGTCCCGGACGCGGTGAACGTGCAGGGCGGCACGGTGCACGAGGACGTCAAGCCCGGCCTGCCGCTGGCCGAGAAGCTGGGCCGGATCTTCACCGCGCTGGCCGGCGGGATGGCCGCCCGGATCGACGTCGAGGTGCGCGGCGAGATCGCCGGCCACGACGTGCGGGTGCTCCAGCTGGCCGCGCTGAAGGGAGTCTTCACCGGCGTCGTCGAGGACGCGGTGACCTACGTGAACGCGCCCCTGCTGGCGGGCGAGCGCGGCGTCGAGGTCAGCCTGGTGACCGAGGCGGAGAGCCCGGACTGGCGCAACCTGGTCACGCTGCGCGGGATCATGCGCGACGGGCAGGTCGTGTCGGTGGGCGGGACGCTCACCGGCCGGCGCCAGCAGGAGAAGCTGGTCGAGATCAACGGCTTCGACATGGAAATCGCACCCGCCGAGCACATGGTGTTCCTGACCTACACCGACCGGCCCGGCGTGGTGGGCACCGTCGGCCAGATCCTGGGCAGCGAGGGCATCAACATCGCGGGCATGCAGGTCTGCCGGGACACCAGGGGCGGGCACGCGCTGATCGTGCTCACGGTGGACTCGGCCATCCCGCCTGTGGTGCTGGACGACATCTCGTCCACCATCGGCGCGGTGGTCGGCCGCCCGGTGGACCTCGAAGACCGGTAGCGGCCACCGGGCCACGGGCTACCCCGACCACTGCGTCCCGGATCGCTGATAGCGGAGATAGACGAGGCGCGAGCCGAACGTGCGCGTCTCGAGCAGCGCCAGGCCGAGCCGGTGGCTGAGGGACGGAAGGTAGGCAGTACCGCCGCCCAGCACGATCGGGTGCACGAACATCCGGTACTCATCCACCAGGTCCAGCTGGACCAGCGTGGCCGCGAAGCCTGCCCCGCCCGCCGACACCACGCCGCTTCCCGGGCCGGCCTTGGCCCTGGCCACCTCGGTGGCCACGTCATCGCGGGCCAGCCGGGCGTTGCCCGCCACCTGCCGCAGCGTGCCGGAGAAGACCACCTTGGGGATGGCCGCCCAGAGGCGGGCGAACTCCCGCTCCTGGGGGCCGGACCGGGAGTGCCCCTCGGTCTCCCACGGCAGCATGTCGGCATAGAGCCCGCGCCCGCACAGCTGCGCGCTGATCTCCCTGGTCTGCTCGTTGTGAAAGCCCATCAGCTCCTCGTCCGGCGCCGACCAGCCGATCTCTCCGCCAGGCCCGGCGATGAAGCCGTCCAGCGAGACGCTCATGGAATAGATGAGCTTGCGCATCGGTGCTCCCTCAGTCTCGGTCAGGCTGGGCCAGCCCAGGATTGTGTCTCAGCATGAGAGACGGAATAGTCCTGCAGGCGACAGGCGGCGGCCAAGGTACTAGGATGACCAACAATATGCGGCGCTTCGTATCCATCCTTAGCGGCCGCAGCGGGGCCTGATCAGGGTAGGCCGGCCAACCCGCTGCGGGTAGCGGCGCTGGCCATAAGTCCGCCCTCGGGGAGTCTCACCCAAACCACATCGGTGGTGGCTGCACCCGGCCACCAGGCCGGTCCGTGCGGGCCACCGCCCGTGCGCCGGGTGAGCAGGCAGCTACGGTCAGGAGACCACGTCGTGTACGACATGTACCCATGGAATGAGCACGGTGACCAGGGGCAGCCTGGTGACCGTGCTGACCGGCGGGAGCCGGTCAGCCCCACCCCACCCGCCGCCCGGGCCGTTCAGGTAGCCCTGGACCGGCGGGACAACGGAGGAGAGTCACCAGCCGCAGCCGGCCAGTAAGGTACGCGCATGGCATCTTCTGCGATCAAGCTCGCGGTGATCGGCGGCGACGGCATCGGTCCCGAGGTCGTCGCCGAAGCGATCAAGGTCCTCCAGGCGGCGAACGTCACCCTCGACGCCACCGCCTATGATCTCGGCGCGCAGCGCTGGCACCGCACCGGGGAGACGCTGCCCGATTCGGTGCTGGCCGAGATCCGGGCGCAGGACGCGATCCTGCTCGGCGCGGTCGGTGATCCCACCGTGCCCAGCGGGGTGCTGGAGCGCGGGCTGCTGCTCCGGCTCCGGTTCGAGCTCGACCACTACGTCAACCTGCGCCCGGTCCGCCTCTATCCCGGCACGCTGACCCCGCTGGCCAGCGTCCGGCCCGAGTCGGTCAACATGCTGGTCGTCCGGGAGGGCACCGAGGGACCGTACGCCGGGGCGGGCGGCGTGCTGCGCAAGGGCACCCCCGACGAGGTCGCCACCCAGGAGAGCCTCAACACGGCGTTCGGGGTGCGCCGGGTGGTCCGCTACGCGTTCCAGCGCGCCGCCGAGCGGCCCGCGGGCAAGCTCACGCTGGTGCACAAGACCAACGTGCTGGCCTACGCCGGGGACCTGTGGCAGCGCACCGTGCAGGACGTGGCCAAGGAGTTCAGCTCGATCTCGGTGGACTACTGCCACGTGGACGCGGCCACCATGTTCTTCGTGACCCAGCCGGACCGCTTCGACGTCGTGGTCACCGACAACCTGTTCGGCGACATCCTCACCGACCTCGGCGCGGCGGTGGCCGGCGGTATCGGGCTCGCCGCCAGCGGGAACATCAACCCCGAGCGGACGGCGCCGAGCATGTTCGAGCCGGTGCACGGCAGCGCCCCGGACATCGCGGGCAAGCAGAAGGCCGACCCCACGGCGGCCATCCTGTCCGCGGCCATGCTGTGCGAGCACCTCGGGCTGGCCGCCGAGGCGGCCCGGATCGAGCAGGCGGTAGCCGACGACCTGGTCGAGCGCCAGGGCGCGTGGGCGGCCCGGGTCACCCCGGAGATCGGCGATGACATCGCTGACCGGGTCGCCGGGTAGCTGGTCACGGTACGCGGCGCCCGGCGGGCGCGGCAGGATGGGAGTACCGCGGCGGGCCTGCGGCCCGCCACCGAGGACGGGGCGACGATGCCCGGTCTGCTGGCCCGGCGGCGCCGGGCGGGAGGAAGGACCTGTGATGACGGCAAACCCGAACACCGAGATAACGTTCGACGTCCGCCCGGCCGCCGATCCCGTTCCCCCGGCGGAACGCGATCGCATCCTGGCGAGTCCCGGGTTCGGCGAGGTATTTACCGACCACATGGTCACCCTGCGCTGGTCGGCGGACCGTGGCTGGCATGACGGCAGGCTGGAGCCGTACGGGCCGCTCATGCTGGAGCCCGCGACCGCGGTGTTCCACTACGCCCAGGAGATCTTCGAAGGGCTCAAGGCCTACCGGCAGGGCGGTGGCCCGATCGTCGCGTTCCGGCCGAACGCCAACGCGGCCCGGTTCAGCCGGTCGGCCGCCCGGCTGGCCATGCCGGAGCTGCCCGGGTCGGTGTTCGTGCGGTCCATCGAGATGCTGGTCGGCCAGGACCGGGACTGGGTGCCGGTGGCCGAAGGGCACAGCCTCTACGTGCGGCCGTTCATGATCGCGACTCAGCGCGGGCTGGGCGTGAACCGGCCCTCGGCGGAATACCTGTACACGGTCATCGCGTCCCCGGCCGCGGCCTACTTCAAGGGCGGCATCCAGCCGGTCTCGGTCTGGCTGTCCGAGGACTACACCCGGGCCGCACCCGGCGGCACCGGCGAAGCCAAGTGCGGCGGCAACTACGCGGCCGCGTTCGCCGGGCAGATCCAGGCCGTGGCCAGCGGCTGCGACCAGGTCGTCTGGCTGGACGCGGTGGAGCGCCGGTGGGTCGAGGAAATGGGCGGCATGAACCTGTTCTTCGTGTACGGCAGCGGGCCGCACGCGCGCATCATGACCCCGACGCTGACCGGCACCATGCTGCCCGGGATCACCCGCGACTCGCTGCTCAAGCTCGGCCCGGACCTGGGCTTCCCGGCCGAGGAGGGCCGTATCTCGGCCAGCCAGTGGCGCGCCGAATGCGAGTCCGGCGAGCTGACCGAGGTCTTCGCCTGCGGCACCGCCGCCGTGATCACCCCGGTCGGCAAGGTCAAGAGCACCAGCGGTGAGTGGGTCATCGGCGACGGCACCCCCGGGCCGGTCACCATGCGGCTGCGCGAGGAGCTTGTCGGCATCCAGTACGGCCACCGGCCCGACCCCTACGGCTGGGTGCACAAGATCTGCTGACCGGTTTCCGGTGGGCTGGCCCACTGCACACCCGCGCCCGCCCACTCCGGCACCTCCGCGCTCGCCACCGGAGCGTCCGGGAATCCCACGTTCCCCACGAGACCGGGCAATCCCGCCTTTCTCCCAGAAGATTTGCGCGCCCGCGAGAAGCCTTTTTGCCCAAACCGTGCCTTAATGGTGAGAGGCCATTTCGCGGTGGGGACGGGGATGAGGGCTGTGGGCCTACGGTTAGCCCGGCATGGGGCGTTTCTGGGGGCCGTGGCCCTGGGGCTGGTGGCCGCGGGGTGCTGGGCCGGCCCGGGGGCGGCGGCGGCAGCGACGGCGCCGCGCAGCGCCCAGGCCGTGCTGCTGATCAACGGGGACCGGGTCGTGTCCTCGTCCGCTGCGGGTGGCCGTGGCCTGGCGGTGGCACCCGCGGCGAGGCAAGGCCTGGCCGCGGCGAGCCTGAACCTGAAGCTGGGCGCCCACCGCTATCTGCTCCCGGCCGCCGCCATCCCGTACCTGAATCGCGGGCTGGCCTGGAGCCTGTTCGACCTCACGGCGCTGGCCAGGGCCGAGCGGGCGGGCCGGCTGCCGGTCACGATCAGGTACCGGGCCCGGCGGCACGCCCTTCCCGGGGTGACGGTCACCCGGTCCGGCGGCGGCGTGGCGTCCGGGTACCTCACCGTTTCCTCGGCGCGCCGGTTCGGCGCGGCGCTGATCCGGCAGTTCCGGGCCGACCACGCGGCCGGCCGCTATGGCCGGGACGGGATGTTCGCCGGCGGCGAGTCGGTCGCGCTGGCCGGGGCGGCGGTGGTGGCGGCCCGGCCGGACCTGCCGATGCACGTGCTCACCGTGACCGCGACCAACGTCGCCGGGCGGCCGGACACCGGCGACCTAGTGCTCGTCGTCAACGAGGACAACAGCGGGCTGTTCAACGACCCGATCGAGTCGGTGAACGACTTCTACCGGGGCAGCACGAAGTTCAGCGTGCCGGCCGGGAACTATTTCGCGCTCGGCATGTTCTTCGGCTCGTCCGGCGCGACCCGGCTGGTGGTGCTGCCGCACGTCAGCGTGCCATCCAGCGGGCCCGCCGTGACGGTCCCGATGGCGGCGAGCGCGGCCAGCAGCCGGATCACGTTCACCACCCCCCGGCCCGCCCGGGTCAGCGATGTCGAGGCGACCCTGGTGAGTCAGCCAGCGAAGGGGCTGCCGGCCGACCTCAGCTTCGACAACGGCAATTTGCCGCTGTACCTTAGCCACACCACCGCGGCGCCGCCGGTCGGCCGTCTCTATCTGGCCGTGAACGGCCTCCTCCGCTCGCCGTCGACGGCGCCGTCCCGGTATGAGTACAACGTCGTCTACCAGGACACCAGCGGGGTGATCGGGGCCCAGCACTACACAGTGGCGGCCAGCAGCCTGGCCACGCTGCGGGAGCGGTTCTTCCAGGCCGGGCGGGCCCGGGGCGGGTACCTGCGGATCGCGTTCTACCCCTGGGAACAGGGCTATTCCGCGACCGTTTACCCGCAGGCGCTGCCCGGCCAGCGCACCGTGTACGCCACGGCAGATCCGGCCGCGCTGTGGGGTGCCCAGTACTGGCAGTCGTATCAGACCCTGGCCGGCGGCCAGGAAGCATCGCCCGAGCGGTACTTGCCCGGGCAGACACCGGACATCCGGTGGAACGCCGGGCCGCTGCACGCCGGCACCAACGTGAATCTCGTCGGGGCGGCCAACATATTCTTCCCGGTGCCGTCGGCCAGCCGGTCGGGTAACACGCTGGCGCTGGACGTGACCCCGTTCAGCGACAACCAGCTCGGGCACCTCGGCTCGGGGTTCCAGCCCGGGATATTCGGCAGTACCGGCAAAATCACCGGCAGTTACGAGATCGACCAGAACGGCAGGAAGATCGCGAGCGGCAGCGCGGTCAGGGCGGCGGGCGGCGCCCCTGACCTGTTCGCCGAGACCAGGCTCAGGCCCCGGCCGTCGCTGATCCGGTTCACGGTTTCCGCGTCCAGAACGGGCCGGGCCTACGGGCTGGTCACCTCCAGCCGCACGGTGTGGACCTGGCGCTCGGCCCGGCAGCCGGGAACGGCGCTGCCCGCCGGGTGGGTGTGCCCGGTCGGCAACACCTGCGTGGTCCAGCCGATGCTGACCATGCGCTACTCGCTGCCGGGACTGCGGCTGAACGAGTCGGCGCCGCCCGGCCGGCAGGTGCTGGACTTTTCCGCCGCGCGGCTGCAACTGGCCGCCCCGGCGGCGGTCAGGCACGCCACGGTGCAGGTTTCCGTGAACGGCGGGAAGACCTGGCGGCCGGTCCGGGTGAGCACGGCCGGCCCGGGCGCGTTCCGTGCCGTGTTCCGCGACCGGCAGGCCGGGCTGGTTTCGCTGCGCGTCACCGCCAGCGATCCGGCTGGCGGCCGGATCAAAGAGACCATCCTGTCTGCCTACCGGGTCTCCTGACCAGAAGCATGGAGCGGCACGTCATGAGGATCTCAGCGTCTTCCGCCGCGTCCTGGCTGCGGCGCCCGGCTGTCCTGGCCGCCGCGGTGGCCCTGGCGGCCGGGCTCATCACCGCCGCCGCGCCCGGCGCGGCCGCGGCCGCCGGGCCGGGTGTGGCCGCCGGGCCAGCCGCTGGCCGATCTGCGCGGGCCATGCGCGGGCCAGCCACCGGGATGCGGGCGGCGTGCCCGCCGGCCCGCCCGCGGTTCGCGCGGTGCTACGCGCTGTGGCGGCCGCAGTCCGCGGTCAACCGGGCGATCGCGGCCGGGGCCACCGGCGCCGCGGCGACTCCCCGGGGCTGGGGCGCAAGGGACCTGGAGTCGGCCTACAAGCTCCCGGCCGGCCGCAACCCGCAGCAGACCGTCGCGGTCACCATCGCCTACCGCACCCCCCGCCTCGCGCACTATCTCGCGGTCTACCGCAACGAGTACGGCCTGCCACCGTGCACCGTCGCCAGTGGCTGCTTCCGGGTCGTCAACCAGCGGGGCCGCACCGCGCCGCGGCCGCCGTCCGGCCGCGGCAGCGGCTGGGACCTGGAGATAACCCTGGACGTCTCGATGATCTCCGCGGCCTGCCCGCACTGCCGCATCCTGGTCGTGGAGGCCAACCAGCCGTCCCTCACCGCGCTGGGCAAGGCCGAAGACACCGCGGCCCGGCTGGGTGCCCAGGTCATCTCCAACAGCTACGGCGTCCGCGAGGACGGCTACGCGTACTCGCTGAGCAAGTACTACGAGCACCCCGGGCACACCATCGTGGTCTCCTCGGGTGACTTCGGGTACACCGCGGCGAACTGGCCGGCCAATCTGGGCACCGTCACCGCGGCCGGCGGCACCGTGCTGCGGCGGGCCCGCAACAGCCGGGGCTGGTCCGAGACCACGTGGAACAACGGCTCCGGGGCCAGCGGCAGCGGCTGCTCCGCGTATGTGCGCAAGCCGTCATGGCAGCCGCCCACCGACTGCCCGATGCGGACCGTGGCCGACGTCTCCGCCGCCGCCTTCAACATCCCGGTCTACAACCAGGCCTACAGCGGCTGGGTCACCGTCGGCGGCACGAGCGCGTCAGCCCCGCTCATCGCGGGGATCTACGGCCTGGCCGGCAACGGCGCCACTACGGGCCACAAGTACCTCTACGCCCACGCCAGGTCGCTGTTCGACGTCACCACCGGGAACAACGACTGGTGGAGCAGCACCCACGGAGCCGCCTGCGGATTCGATTCCCTCTGTGTCGCCGGCCCCCGTTACGACGCCCCCACCGGCCTGGGCACCCCGGACGGCACGGGCGCGTTCTGAGCCGGCCGGACGGGCCCTGCGGGCGGCCGGTGGATACCGTGCGTAGCACCCGCCGGGATGTGGCACACTAGGCCCATGACGCCCGGCCGGATCATTATCGGCAGGCGCGTCGGCACCTAGCAGGGCACTAGCCCGCACCGCCGACGCGCAGACCTCTCGCATGCCGCGAGGGGTCTTTTGTTTTGCGGCGGCGGGCAGCACCCATCAGCCCGGTAGCACACCGACAGAGACGGACGAGGCCAATGCCCGACGATGCGTTCCACGTCTACGACACCACGCTGCGCGACGGCGCCCAGCAGGAGGGCCTGAACCTGACCGTGGCCGACAAGCTGGCCATCGCGCGGCGGCTCGACGAGTTCGGCGTCGGCTTCATCGAGGGCGGCTGGCCCGGGGCGATCCCCAAGGACACCGAGTTCTTCCGCCGGGCCGCCGCCGAGCTGGACCTCCGGCACGCGCAGCTCGCCGCGTTCGGCGCGACCCGCCGGCCCGGCGTGGCGGCGGCCGACGACCCCCAGGTCGCCGCGTTGCGCGAGTCCGGGGCGCCGGTCGTGACTCTTGTCGCCAAGAGTCACGACCGGCATGTCCGGCTGGCCCTGCGGACCACGCTGGAGGAGAACCTGGCGATGATCCGGGACACGGTCAGCCACCTGCGGGCCGGGGGACAGCGGGTGTTCCTGGATGCCGAGCACTTCTTCGACGGCTACCGGTCCGACCCGGCCTACGCGCTGGAGGTGGTCCGGGTGGCCACCGAGGCCGGGGCGGATGTGGTCGCGCTGTGCGACACCAACGGCGGGATGCTGCCGGGTGAGCTCGGCGACGCGGTCACCACGGTGGCCGCGGCCACCGGCGCGCGGCTGGGCATCCACTGCCACGACGACACCGCGTGCGCCGTGGCCAACAGCCTCGTCGCGGTGGATGCCGGGGTCAGCCACGTCCAGGGCTGCGCCAACGGGTACGGGGAGCGGGCCGGCAACGCCAACCTGTTCAGCGTGGTCGCCGGGCTGCAGCTGAAGAAGGGCCGGCCGGTGCTGCCCGACGGGTGCCTGGCCGAGATGAGCCGGGTGGCCCACGCGATCAGTGAGGTGACCAACGTGACGCCCGGCACCCACCAGCCCTACGTCGGCTTCTCCGCGTTCGCGCACAAGGCTGGGCTGCACGCCTCGGCGGTCAAGGTCGACCCGATGCTGTACCAGCACATCGACCCGGAGCTGGTCGGCAACGACATGCGGATGCTGGTCTCCGACATGGCCGGCCGCGCGTCGGTGGAGATCAAGGGCAGGCAGCTCGGCTACGACCTGTCGGATGACAAGCCCACGGTCGGCCGGGTGGTCAGCCGGGTCAAGGAGCTGGAGGCCCGCGGGTACACGTTCGAGGCCGCCGACGCGTCGTTCGAGCTGCTGCTCCGCGACGAGCTGGCCGGCACCCGGCAGCGGCACTTCGACGTGGAGTCGTGGCGGGTCATCGTCGAGCAGCGGCCCGGCGGCGAGGTGATCAGCGAGGCCACCGTCAAGGTGCACGCCAAAGGCGAGCGGATCGTCGCGACCGGGGAAGGGAACGGGCCGGTCAACTCGCTGGACCGGGCGCTGCGGCTGGCGCTGGAACGGCTCTACCCGGAGCTGGCCCGGCTGGAGCTGGCCGACTACAAGGTCCGCATCCTGGAGGGCTCGCACGGCACCGGCGCGGTCACCCGGGTGCTCATCGAGTCCAGCGACGGCACCGGGTCCGCCGACGGCACGTGGAGCACGGTCGGCGTGGACGAGAACCTCATCGCCGCGTCCTGGCACGCGCTGGAGGAGGCGGTCACCTACGCGCTGCTCCGGGCGGGCCACCAGCCCGCCCCGGCCGGCTGAGCCCGTTCCGCCCGGCATCACCCGGTGGCCACGCGGGCGGCCCCCGGTAGCCGGACCCAGGGGGCGGCCTACCCGCCGGTCACCCCTTACGGTGGGAGCCATGGATGACAAGGAGATCCTCGGCCACATCGACGAGCTGATCCGCACTGAGCGTGACCTCCGGGCCAAGGTCGCCAACGGCGAGCTGTCCAGCGACGACGAGCGCGACCAGCTGCGCGCGGTGGAAGCGTCTCTCGACCAGTGCTGGGACCTGCTGCGGCAGCGCCGGGCCCGGCGTGAGTTCGGCGAGCAGCCCGGCGGCGCGGCGGCCCGCCCGGAGTCCGAGGTCGAGGGGTACCTGCAGTAACGCGGCCTGCCCGGGCCGGGCTCTTAACACGTCTCAGCATTTCTCAACGGTGAGGACAGGCGTTGCGCATCGCGAGGTTCGCCAGGGGAGATGACGCCGCCTACGGCGTGGTCGGGGAAGCACAGGCCGACGGGGCCGCGGTCCGGGCGGCGGGCGCCGGCCGGCCCGGGCAGGCGGTCATCGCGGAGCTGAGCGGTCACCCGCTCGGCGTCGGCATGGGCAGCGTCCGGTTCACCGGGTCGACGTACCCGCTGGACGACGTGCGGCTGCTGGTCCCGGTGCTGCCCAGCAAGGTGATCGCGATCGGCCAGAACTATCCCGAGCACACCCGGGAGATGGGCGCTGCGCCGCCGTCCGAGCCGGTGCTGTTCCTGAAGCCGTCCACGGCCGTGGTCGGCCACCGTGAGCCGATCAGCTACCCGGTGAAGCAGACCCGCCGCGTCGACTACGAGGGTGAGCTGGCCGTGGTCATCGGCGCGATCTGCCGCGAGGTGCCCGCCGCCCGGGCCGCCGACGTCATCTTCGGCTACACCTGCGCCAACGACGTGACCGCCCGCGACCTGCAGGCCCGGGACGCGCAGTGGACCCGGGCCAAGGGCTTCGACAGCTTCTGCCCGCTCGGGCCGTGGATCGAGACCGACGTGGACCCGGCCGACCTGGAGCTGGCCACGTCGCTGAATGGCGAGATCCGGCAGCGCTCGCGTACCTCGGAAATGCTTTACGACGTGCCAGCGCTGATCGAGTACGTCAGCGCGGTGATGACCCTGCTGCCGGGGGACGTGCTGCTGACCGGAACGCCCGCCGGGGTCGGGCCCATGGAAGACGGAGATGAGGTAACCGTGACCATCGAGAAGATCGGGTCACTGACCAACCCGGTGGTGAACCGTGACTGACATCAGGGTCCGGTTCGCCCCCTCGCCCAGCGGGGACCTGCACGTCGGCAACGTCAGGACCGCGCTGTATGACTGGGCGTTCGCCCGGCACACCGGGGGCACGTTCGTGCTGCGCATCGAGGACACCGACCAGACCCGGGTCACCCGCGAGTACATCGCCTCGGCCCTGGACACGCTGCGCTGGCTCGGCCTGGACTGGGACGAGGGCCCGGAGCGGGGCGGCGACTACGGGCCGTACCTGCAGAGCGAGCGGATGCCGGTCTACGCGGAGTGGCTGGCCCGGTTCCTCGCCGACGGGCAGGCGTACTACTGCTACTGCACACCTGAGGAACTGGCCGCGCGCCGGGAGGCGGCCCGCGCCGGCGGCGGCCCGAGCGGCTACGACGCGCACTGCCGGGTGCTGACCGCCGAGCAGGTGGCCGCGTTCCAGGCCGAGGGGCGCAAGCCGGTGGTCCGGTTCAGGATGCCGGAGGGCTCGACCACGTTCACCGACCTGGTCCGCGGCGAGGTCACCTTCGACCATGCGCACGTGCCGGACTTCGTGCTGGCCCGCGCGGACGGCTCACCGCTGTACACGCTCGCGGTCGCGGTGGACGACGTGCTGATGAAGATCACCCATGTGGTGCGAGGGGAAGATCTGCTGTCCTCCACTCCCCGGCAGATCGCCGTCTACCGGGCCATGGGGGTGCCCGAGGACCAGTTCCCGGTGTTCGCCCACCTGCCCTACGTGCTGGGCACCGACGGTCACCGGCTGTCCAAGCGCAACGGGGTGGTCTCGGTCAACTGGTACCGGGACGAGGGCTTCCTGCCCGAGGCGGTGGCCAACTACCTGGCGCTGCTCGGCTGGTCGCCCGGGGACAACCGGGAGGAGTTCACGGTGGCCGAGCTGGCCGCCGAGTTCGACCTGGCCCGGGTCAACAGGAACCCGGCCCAGTTCGACGTGCGCAAGCTGGAAGCGATCAACGGGGACAAGATCCGCGGGCTGGGGCTGGCCGACTTCGTCGGCCGGATCACGCCGTTCCTGCAGCGGGCCGGGGCGGTCGGCGACCCGGTGACCGAGGCCGAGGCCGAGCTGATCGCGGCGGCCGCGCCGCTGATCCAGACCCGGATCAGCCGGCTGACCCAGGCCGTCGGCATGCTCAGCTTCCTGTTCGGCACCGAGGGCGGCTTCAAGGTGCACCCGGAGGACGCTGAGCACGTGCTGACCCCGGAGGCCCGGCCGGTGCTGGAGGCGGCCCAGGCCGCGCTGGAGCATGTGCCGTCGTGGACCGAGGAGGCAATCCAGGCGGCCCTGCGAGCCGCGCTCGTGTCGCCGGACGGTCTCGGCCTGAAGGCGCGGAAGGCGTTCGCGCCGGTCTACGTGGCGGTGACCGGCCACCGGGTGGCCCCGCCGCTGTTCGATTCGATCGCGCTGCTCGGCCGGGAGCGCACGCTGGCCCGGCTGGCCAGCGCGGTGAAGGCCACCGGCTGAGCGGGACCCGCCCGGCCGTTTCGCGAGCGGGTACCGTTTTCGGCTACACTGCACTGGCGCGGCCAGGAGCGTAAAGCTAACTGGTTCGCTGCAGTGGGGTATGGGGTAATTGGCAGCCCGACGGGTTCTGGCCCCGTTAGTCTAGGTTCGAGTCCTGGTACCCCAGCAATCCGAAGGCCGGCCGACCAGCCGGTCAGGGCGCTGCGTCGGCGGCCCGCAGCTCGAAGTCCGCCTCGTCGAATCCGGGCGCGACCAGGCACGCCACCAGTGACCACGCGCCGCCGCTGGGGGTGGCCGACTGCCAGGCGCCCGCGGGCACCAGGACCTGCGGCTCCTGCCCGGGCGCCAGGTCCGGTCCGACCACCTGGGCGCGCTCGCCGATGCGCAGTTCCATCGGGCCGCCGCCCTGCCACAGCCATAGCTCATCACCGCGGACCCGGTGCCACGCTGACCGCTCGCCCGCGGGCAGCAGGTAGAGGATCGCCGTGGCCAGCGCGCGCGGCCCGGGCCAGCCCGGCGGCCGGGTGGTCAGCGGGGACCGGTAAGTCTCGCGGAAGTAGCCGCCCTCCGGGTGTGGTTCGAGCCGCCAGCGGGTGACGGCCATGCTGACATCCATGCTCGTTCTTAACGCCACCGCCAGGCCGGTCATGCCGGGCCGGGACGCATGCCCCGCGCGGCGGCAGCCGGGCCCGGACACGGCGAACGCCGGGCCATCCAGCGGGATGACCCGGCGTTCGCCGGCCGGTGACCGGTAGCGACTGGGGGGTTTCGCTGCCGGTGCCGGCCGGTAGAGGAGGCTGAGTGGTCAGATCCAGCGGCGCCGGCGGCTGCCGCGCCAGCGGCTGGACCGGCTGCGGCCGCGCTCGTGGCCGGACAGCCGGAGGATGATCAGCAGGATCAGCGCGCCGATGATGGAGCCGATGATCCCGGCCACCCGGATGGAGTGGGTGAACAGCTTGTGATACTCGATCAGGTTCAGCACGATCCCGCCGAGGAAGGACCCCGCCACGCCCAGGAGGATGGTCCCGAGCAGGCCGATCGGGTCGCGGCCGGGGACGAGCAGGCGTGCCACCGCCCCGGCGATAAGCCCCACGACTAGCAGAATGATAATGAATCCCAGCATGTGCGGCCATCTACCCGCCAGACGGCCGGGCATGCGGCTGGCGCTGCCGTTCCAGATTCCTGGAATTTCGCGGTGGTGGCGGCCCGTGGCGGTCCGCTGCGGGCCGGGCTGCCCATTTGGCGTCTTCCTGCGCGGTGCCCTACGATGCAGTGTCTGGCCCCGTCGTCTAGTGGCCTAGGACGCCGCCCTCTCAAGGCGGTAGCGCCGGTTCAAATCCGGTCGGGGCTACTCATCGAAGTGGCAGGTCACAGGCCCGGTCACCGACTCACGGTGACCGGGCCTTGATCATTTGTCCGTCGTTTGTCCGTCAGTTCCGGCGTCATCGGCCGGGATGCGATGTCATCACGCGGGCGGTTCCGGCAGGCAGGAGTCGCGCGGGGGCCGATTCGCGTGTTCATCTCAGCAGGTGTGTTCCGCCGGGCCCAGTGACTTGCTGGAGCATGGTGTGCGCCAGCTGCCGGATTCGGGCGGGCAGGGGGACGTAGCCGTTGGCGGCGGTGTCGGCCTGGCCGGCGTGGGTGAGCCAGTCGAGCAGGGCGACGAGGGCCTGGCCGCGGGCCTGGCTGGGCTGGTGGGCGTAGACGAGGGCCCAGCTGTAGCCGGTGATGGGGTAGCTGCTGGAGCCGGGCTCATTGACGATCGAGAAGT
>Ga0335078_10007315_pt1 | contig 16381 bp, 20 predicted proteins | sample Lox_Sample_32_FD_206711 | JGI IMG/M metagenome (GOLD analysis project Ga0335078, IMG submission 206711) | Soil microbial communities from Loxahatchee National Wildlife Refuge, Florida, United States - Lox_Sample_3.2 | ecosystem: Environmental > Terrestrial > Soil > Wetlands | place: USA...
CACGGATACCGATGGGCCAACTCAAGATTGGGACGATCGCACGGGAACAGAAACACGTTCTCACCAACGACATCCTCAACGATCCTCGAATCAGCGATAAAACGTGGGCAGCAAATGAGGGAATGTCGAGTTTTGCTGGATACCCGCTACTGGTGGGAACGCGAACCCTTGGTGTGGTGGCAATGTTTTCTCGAAAGCCGCTCACAACAGGAACAGCAGAAGCGATGGCATCCATTGCGGACTTAATTGCACAGGGTATTGACCGCAAAAATGCTGAAGATAAGCTTCGCGCGAGCGAACGAGATCTTAGCTTGATCATTGAGACGATCCCCGGCTTGGTTTGGTGCGCGGCTCCGGACGGCGAACTCAACTATTTGAATCGACGGATACTGGACTACACCGGCACAAGCTCTGACGCTTGGGCACAGCTCGGTTGGACCAATTTCCTGCATCCGGACGATGCAGAGCCGACGGTGCGCGCGTGGTCGCGTGCCGTCGCGACCGGCCAGCCGTATGAGATCCAATGCCGGCTTCGCCGGTCCGATGGCGTTTATCGATGGTTTCAGGCGCGAGGCCATGCCGCCCGTGAGCGTGATGGCGGAGTGGCTCGCTGGTACGGCTTATTGACCGATATCGATGACCGGAAGAATATGGAGGAAGCCCTGCGCAATAGTCAGGCGCGGTTGTCGCGAGCGATTCAGACGGCCACGATTGGGGAATTTGCCGCCTCCATCGCACACGAAATCAACCAGCCACTGGCCGCCGTGGTAGCGAACGGTCAGGCCTGCCTGCGCTGGCTGGCGGCCGAGCCTCCAGGCATGGCCAAAGCGCAGGAAGCCGCCGAAAGGATTGTTCGCGACGGCAAGGAAGCCGGCGAGGTAGTGCGACGTATCCGGGCCCTCTTCAAGCAGGGGGCTATCGAGAAAATCGAGCTCGACCTGAACGAGGTGATCGACGAGGTGATCCACCTCCTGACTGGTGAGACGGCTAGGAAGCGCGTAGCCGTAGAGACGGACCTGGCCCGGGATCTGGTGCCTGTTACGGGTGATCGCGTGCAGTTGCAGCAACTGGTCTTCAATCTGATTCTCAATGGGATCGAGGCAATGGACACGGTGGTGGAAAGTCCCAAGAAACTATTCATTTGTTCGAAACGGCCCAGCCCCGCAACCGTTCTGGTCGAGGTACAGGATTGCGGTATTGGCCTGAAGGATCCGGACAGAATCTTCGACGCTTTCTTCACTACAAAAGAAAACGGAATGGGAATGGGGTTAGCGATCTGCCGCTCCATCATCGAGGCACATCACGGCCGGCTGTGGGCCACATCTGGTGAAGGCGCAGGTACCACCTTCTCTTTTACTCTTCCAGTCAAGCAGGTGTAGCGTCATGAACCCCGACAGCCCGGTTGTCTTCGTGGTGGATGACGATCATCGTGTGAGGGAAGCGCTATCCAGCCTCATCGCCTCGGCGGGACTTCGCGTGGCGGTCTTCGGCTCGGCTGCGGAGTTCCTGGCGAGCGAAAAGCCGGATGCTCCCGCGTGCCTTGTCCTGGACTTGCAGCTTCCGGGCGCCAGCGGCCTCGAGCTGCAACAGCAGTTGTCGGCCGGAGATGCACCGCCAATTGTCTTCATCACAGGTCACGGGGACATCTCTTCCTCGGTGCGCGCCATGAAGGCGGGGGCCATAGAATTCCTTTCGAAACCGTTCGACGACCAGGAATTGCTGCAAGCGATTCACGCCGCCATCGATCAGGATCGAATCGAGCGCCAGAAGAGATCGGAACTCGCCGAGTTGCAGAGGCACTACAACCTTCTCACGCCTCGCGAACGGGAGGTTCTTCCATTCGTGGTCGCAGGTTTCGCCAACAAGCAGACTGGCGCCGAGTTGGGCACGAGTGAGATCACGATTGGTGTCCACCGGGGCCAGATCATGCGAAAGATGGGCGCGAAATCCCTGGCAGAGCTGGTCCGAATGGCCGACAGGCTCGGAATCGCGCGAAGGGCTGGACCTGCCTAAATAAACCTATAATAGTGCGCCCGCGACGTTGCCAGTATTCTGAATGTAACGGGGGTGATTTTCGAGATGGCAAACGAAGTGATGCCTGTCGTAGCGGCAGTGGATGACGATTTTCGGGTTCGAGAGTCAATCGAGAGCCTGCTAGAATCAGCAGGATATGCGCCAGTTGTTTTCTCGTCCGCCGAGGAGTTCCTGCGTTCAGGGACGCTAGCCGCGGCGACTTGTGTGATTACCGACGTTCGGATGCCTGGAATAGATGGCATCGAGTTACAGCGCCGCATCAGGATCGAGCGTCCGACCTTGCCGGTGATCTTAATATCTGCGCACTATGATCCTGAAATTCGACAGATGGCTATCGACGAAGGCGCCACTGATTTTCTATACAAACCCTTCGACGCCACGGATCTCCTCAAAACACTCCAGTTGGCGCTGACCAACACTCGGGAACAATAGGCGGTGTTTCCGCTCAGCGTTCCGCCCTGCGTCCTTGCGACGCAACCACCTGAGCCTCTCTTGTTCCTCATCTCACCAAGCGAAACCTCAGAACAACTGTTCGCTAAAACTCACTCTTCCGGGACCGCTTCGACATCACCCGGACCGTTGAACCCGCATAAATAAACCTATAATTGTCGGTCTTCGACTACTGCCGTATGATCGGGATGAGTCTCAGAGGCGTTCCTGAGAGCAGTCCAGCAAGGAGTAAAGCGATGGTTATTTCACACTTGATTGGATCCAGTTTGAAATTCCGGGCGGTGCTCGACCAGATCAACACGATCGCATCGGCGGATTGCGCCGTCTTGATTCAAGGCGAAACGGGGACCGGCAAGGAATTGATCGCAAAAGCGATTCATGAAGCCAGCCCTCGGCGCCAGAACCGTTTCGTGGCCCTTAACTGCGCGGCGATTCCGGGATCGTTGTTGGAGAGCGAGCTCTTCGGCCACGAACGGGGCGCGTTCACCGGTGCCTTCGCACAAGCCAAGGGTCGATTTCAGCAGGCGGATCAAGGCACTTTGTTTCTCGACGAAATCGGTGATATGCCACTGGAGCTACAGCCCAAACTACTGCGTGTCTTACAGGAAAGGGAATTCGAGCGTCTGGGTGGAACTCAGTCGATCAGGGTGAATGCGCGTGTAGTGGCCGCGACCAATCAATGCCTGGAACAACTAGTGCGTAACAAACAGTTTCGCGCGGATCTGTACTACCGCCTGAACGTAGTTCCCATCTTTCTCCCTCCACTGCGAGAGCGCACCGAAGACATACCTCATCTGGTGCGGTATTTCGTGGAGAAATTCTCTGCACGGCTGCAGAAGCCGATTAACGTTATTCCCCAGGACGTAATCGAGGTTCTCAAAGCTCATGACTGGCCGGGCAACATCCGCGAATTACAGAACTTCATTGAACGTGCCGTCGTCCTTTCGCCTGGAGCGGTCCTGCGCCCCACAATGACGGACTTGCAGCTCGTCACCAGGCAACACTCGTTCACCTCGGCGCAGACGCTTGCTGAGTCTACGCGGAATCATATTCTCGAAGTCCTTGAGCAGACCGGCTGGATGATTGGAGGCAAAAATGGCGCTGCCGAGCGGCTGGGTTTGCCCCGAACAACCCTGATTTACAAGATGCGGAAGCTTGGAATGGGAACACGCCGGTGCCAGAGGGCGCGCCCCAATCGGCAATTCGGGGAGCACCGGTGCCATGCCGCCGCGAACTGTTGCGAAGGCGCCGCGTATCCGGGCGAGTTGCTGGATGCCAGCTACTGAGGTTTAATCATGATCGACTCTTCTGATTTCCGGACGAAAAGGATGCCGCTTAAACACGGCACCGGCCAAATCCCCGTGCTCGGCTTTGGTACGCTGATTCCCGACGCAGCCGCGACAATCAGTGCCACCAGGGATGCGTTAGAAGCTGGATTTCGACATTTCGACTGTGCGGAACGATATAGGAATGAGCATGAGGTCGGCGAAGCCTTGCAGGCCGGACTCGCCGATGGCGGGATCGCGCGTCAAGACATCTTTGTTACTACAAAGTTGTGGAACACCAATCATCGGCCTGATCGCGTCAAGCCGGCTTTTGAGGGGAGCTTGAAGAGGCTCGGGCTCACTTATCTCGATCTCTATCTCATTCACACTCCATTTGCGTTTCAACCCGGGGACGACCAAGATCCCCGGGATCAGGACGGCAATATTATTTATGACCACGGCGTGAGCTTGCTCGACACCTGGCGTGCATTGGAGAATCTCGTGGAAAGTGGCCGATGCCGGGCTATCGGACTGTCTGATATTAGCTTGCACGAACTCGCGCCCATCTACGAATCGGCGAAAATCAAGCCGGCGGTCGTCCAAGTCGAAGCCCATCCCTATCTGCCGGAAACGGAGCTTCTGGAATTCTGTCAGCAAAAGGGCATTGTGTTATTGGCTTTTGCTCCGCTGGGGCACGGAATGAGGCCCGGGCCGCTCGAAGATCCAGTCATTTCGGCAATTGCCGCACGAGTCCGACAGACGCCTGCACAGGTCCTGTTGGCCTGGGCCGTGCAGCGTGGCACCGCGTTGCTTACAACGCCCAGAACTGCCGCCCGCGCACGCGAGAATCTCAACATCGCGGCGCTTCCGGACGACGCGTTTGACGCGATCAATCGAATTCAGACTCGCCAAAGGTTCAATGAAGTAGTAAAGACCGGCAGCCCGGGTTTCATTCCAAAAGGGAGATGATCATGCAAGACGAACCAATACGGAAGGCTCTGGATAGACACTGGCAGGCGCCGTCGCGCGAGTCGTACACCCCGATTCCGCTAAAGCGGTTAGCTTCTTGGAGAATTGAAGGCTCAAGATGAACGATCAACAAAAGAAGAAGCAGTGTTCTGAAGTGCGAGATCAAGAGATCCGCGCGGCGCTGGATCAGCATTGGGCAGCGTCCGATACCAATGATTTTGAAATGGAGCACCGCATCTATCACGAGGACGCGGTGCTGGATTACCCGCAGTCAGGCGAGCGAACCCGCGGTCGACGCAACATACAGAATCAACGCGCCAGTCAGCCGAGCAAAAAGCGGTTTACTGTGCGACGAATCATTGGCGGCGGTGATCTTTGGGTCACCGAATTCATCCTGACATATGACAGCAAGCCGTCCTACACCGTGAGCATCATGGAGTTTAGGGGCGACAAGGTTGCGCGGGAAACACAGTATTTTGCGGATCCATTCGTGGCACCCGCATGGCGCGCTCAGTTGGTCGAGCGGATGGACACATGATTTCGAGGCCGAAACCGATTGGGATCGGCCAACAGTCGAATTCCGAACGCACCATCTTCGCTCGACTGCGATTACTGAAGGCCCGCGAGGGTGAGCGCATCGCTGAACTTTTAGCTGTTCTCCGTATGAATGCTTTCAAAGGCTGTGAATTGAACGCTAAGTTGCGCGGCTGGCTTATCCACGCGCTGATCGCGCGTGCTTTCCAGGTGCATCTCAATGCGTGACTCCGCACGATTCCCGCGGCCCGGTGCCGGAAGCATGCGGTATTAGAGTTTGCACCAAGCTCTCGATTGAGGCGATGCAGAATGTTCAAATTGAACGCCGCGGTGACGCCATCTCTGTCGTCATACGCCCGAACGAGAGTTGTAATGGCTGTTAAATAGCCACCGAAACTCCTCACAAAAGGGCTTATAATCAGGAAGAAAAGGTCGCAGTACAAACGTCTCGAAGAACCATGTCGTATGCGCTTGGTGCCACGTCATCGGGCTAGCGTCCGGGCAGGATTGCACCATCTGATCCTCAGCGGAGGTTCGCGCTGCGAGCGAGCGGGTCACCGACCGCACGGCTCTGTATCTGACGCCTAGGAACTTGTTGAAAAACCCTGCCTGAGGACTTTTCAACGAAAACATTTCGCGCGATGATTGTTTCATGCGAGGCGACGATCAGCAGCAATCCGGAATGTTCAGCTACGTATCTTTGGAAGAGCGGATCCCTCGGGATCACCCACTTCGTCTCATTCGCAAGGCGGTGGACGAGATCTTCCGAGCCATGAACCAGGACTTCGACCGGCTCTACGCCAAGACCGGCCGTCCGTCGATCCCTCCCGAACGGCTACTCCGGGCCCTGCTACTACAGATCTTCTACAGCATTCGGAGCGAGCGGATGCTGATGGAGCAGATGGAGTACAACCTACTGTTCCGCTGGTTCGTGGGGATGGAGATGGACGAGCCGGTATGGAATCACGCCGTCTTCAGCAAGAACCGGGAGCGTTTGTTAAACCAGGACGTAGCGCAGAGGTTCTTCGCGCGCGTGTTGGCGCAGGCCAAATCCCATTTGTCGGATGAGCACTTCACGGTAGACGGCACCCTGATTGAGGCCTGGGCGAGTCAGAAGAGCTTTCAGAAGAAGGATGGCGGCGGGGAAGGCGACGCCTCGCAGTTTCGCGGCGAGCGACGGCGAAACGACACGCATGAATCCAAGACGGATCCGGACGCCAAGCTTTATCGCAAAGGCGGGGGGCAGGAAGCCAAGCTGGGCTATTTGGGCCACGTGCTGATGGAAAACCGCAATGGTCTGATCGTAGATGCCATGGTTACCCAAGCGGATGGCAAGGCCGAGCGAGACGCGGCGCTGCTGATGGTGCATCGAAAATGGCGACGGAACCGTCGCTGGGGTCCGCGGAAGCCGATCAGTGTGGGAGCCGACAAGGCGTATGACACGCGCGATTTCGTAGACACACTGCGCGCCTATGATGTGCGGCCGCATGTAGCGCAGAACGTGAATCGCCCGGGTGGCAGTGCGGTCGACCGGCGCACGGCCCGGCATGAGAGCTATGAGATCAGCCAACGAAAACGTCCGCTCATCGAGAAGGCTTTCGGGTGGATGAAGCAGACCGGCGGCATGCGCAAGACCAAGCTGCGGGGGCTCTGGAAGGTCTCGTGGCAGTTTGTAATGACGGCCGCGGCCTTCAATCTGTGGCGGCTCCCGAAGTTGCAAGCGGCGGGAGTGTAGACGCGGAAAGCGAAAAAGCGCCTTTTTCAACACGAAAAAACTACTGGTACTCGCGCCCTTTGCCCATAAATTCAAGCCTTCCGTATCGTAGAGACCACGGGACTAACTCGGACAAGGCGTATTTCATCAAGTTCCTAGACAGCTATTTGATTGCTTCAAGTCCGCAGCGCGGGATGTCAACGCTGGACGGGGCGATGTTGTTTGCGCGCTCACAAACTTGCGAAAGCATTTCAAGAACCAGCGAGCGCTCGTCGTGTAGGGAGAAGGTAGCGTTCTCGAAATCAAAGCGCTTGCGGCCGTTCGAAAGGATCAGCCCACGCGAGGGACGCCAGGAAAGTCAGCGGCCCGACACCGACGGCCGACTGTTGACAGAGATGAACTGCAGCCGAATATGCTCAGGGCCGTGATCTGGACCCTGAGCGCAACAACGGCCGTCACCCGACCCCTTAAAATCAGTGCTATCATTCAGGTGGCAGGCGAGACCACAATTTCCGAGGAATTTGTCGGGGTGGTGGCCCCGCACTTGCACTCGCGCTCTCTCGGGGTTAGCAGATGCCACCAAAACTGGCGGGCACAATCCTTTTGAGCCCTCACCGTGCGGTATCTCACCCGCCGAACAAAGGAATCCAATGACTAAAATCTACGACGCGATTATCATCGGGACCGGTCAGGCCGGCCCGTTCCTCGCGCAGCGCCTGGCAGCGGCGGGAATGAAAGTAGCGATCATCGAGCGCAAATTGTTCGGCGGCACGTGTGTCAACACCGGCTGCACGCCCACCAAGACAATGGTCGCAAGCGCGCGCGCGGCTCACTTGGTTCGTCGCGCAGCGGATTTCGGCATAATCAACACTGGCCCGGTGAGCGTCGACATGAAGCTCGTCAAATCCAGGAAGGACGCGATTTCAGGGCATTCGAGAGCCGGCACGGAAAGCTGGCTGAGAGGGATGACAAACTGCACCGTTTACCAGGGCCACGGTCGCTTGGAGTCCGCGAAGGAGGTGAGCGTGGGCTCGGAGAGGCTCGCGGCGGACCGGATATACATCAACGTAGGCGGTCGCGCCGTGGTACCTCAAATGCCGGGTATCGAAGGTATCCCATACCTTACTAACAGCTCCATCATGGATGTGGACTTTCTTCCGCGCCACCTGGTCATCGTAGGCGGCGGCTACATCGGCCTCGAATTCTCGCAGATGTACCGCCGGTTTGGGAGCGAAGTTACCATTATAGAGACAGCGTCGCGCGTGGCTCAGCACGAGGATGAGGATGTGTCGACCGCCATCCGCGAGATCCTCGAGCACGAAGGCATCCAGGTTCGGCTGAACGCAAGTTGTATTGGTTTTTCGCGGCGCGGCGAGGAGATTCTTGCTCACGTTGACTGCGCCAGTGGCGATCGCGAGGTACGCGGGTCACATGTCCTGCTTGCCGTGGGACGCCGTCCAAACACCGATGACCTAGGGCTCACTAACGCAGGCGTGGCCGTCGACAAACGTGGATACATTGTTGTCGATGATCAGTTGCAAACCAGCGTCCCGGGAATCTGGGCGTTGGGGGATTGCAACGGAAGAGGTGCATTCACACACACATCCTTCAACGATTTTGAGATCGTCGGCGCGAATCTTCTGGAAAATGACTCGCGCAAAGTCAGTGATCGCATTACCGCCTACGCTGTGTACATTGATCCACCGCTCGGCCGTGTAGGCTTGACGGAGACAGAAGTCCGCAAAAGCGGGCGCCGCGCGCTGATCGGGCGGCGGCCGATGACGCAGGTTCGTCGCGCCGTTGAGAAGGGCGAGACGCAGGGCTTTATGAAGATCATCGTGGATGCCCAGACTAGCGAAATCCTGGGAGCCGCCATCCTTGGAACGGACGGCGACGAGGCCATCCACTCGATCCTTGACGTGATGTACGCCAGAGCGCCCTATACGGTCATTCAACGGGCCGTGCACATTCACCCGACCGTTTCGGAACTTATCCCCACAATGCTCGGCGAACTCCAGCCGCTTTCATTCGTAGCCGGCGCTGCGCGGTAACGCACAGGGAAATGAAACGCGCAGGCGAGACGACTCCCCTAGGTCGTCTTCGGCGTCTCCGTCGAACGGAACTCCCGGTGGATACTGTGGAGCTGGCACGCTACCTGGTTGGCAAAGTAGTCGTCCACGATGCCGATGATGGCAGGCTCAGCGGGCGTATCGTCGAGACGGAGGCTTATCCGGTGGATGATTCCGCCGGGCACGCATTCCGCGGAGAGACGCGGCGCAATGCCTCGTTGTTTCTTGCACGGGGACACGCTTATGTATATTTCACCTACGGTTCGTCGTTCACGCTGAATGTGACGAGCGAGGCGGCCGGGGTCGGCGCGGGAGTCCTCTTGCGTGCCCTCCAACCACTCGAGGGAATCAATCGGATGCAACGCTTCCGCGGCGGGGCAGGCCTGCTGGATTTAGCCCGGGGGCCAGGCCGGCTAGCCCGGGCCATGCAGATTGATCTCCGCCAGGATGGTCTGGATCTCTGCGCCGCTGGTCCGCTCTGGCTCGCGACGAGCCGGTTGAAAACGGGCGCCATCGGCAAAAGTACACGCATTGGTTTGACGCGCAACGTGGATCGCGAACTGCGCTTCTACGAGAGAGGCAACCCGTTCGTGAGTGGTCCAAAGAGCCTACGTGGATAGTTCGTCAAAACCTCGTCAGGTGTTATCGATCACAGATCAATCTCGAGATCGCCGGATGGTCTCGAACAGCAGATCAGCAAGTTGCCTGTGGCTGGCGGCTCCAGGGGATCAGGCTGATAGGAGACACTTCCTCCGATCAATGCGCATTCGCATGTATGGCAGACGCCTGTACGGCACGACCACTGAACGGGAACGTCGCACGCTTCTGCAAGCTCCAGTAAGCTGGAAAAGCGTGAATTCCACGAAACCGTGAGCCCGCTTCGGGTAAATGAAACTTGAGGGCCGGCGCCGGGTTCTCCAGCAGGAGGGTGAACCGGCAGGTGGGACGTTGGCGTAATTCCTGGTGTGATCGAAGCTTCCGGACCAAATACCTCCCGGTGAATTCGTGAGGAATCGGCACCCCATGTCTTCAAGCCCTCGGTCAGTTGCTTAAGGAATGTCGGTGGGCCACAGAGGTAGAAATCCGCGTCGCGAGCCACACCGAGGCGATCGAGCAAAGGTGCTTCCACGTGCCCCACCGAGTCGTAATCGACACCGGGCTTATCCTCTGAATCGGGCTTACTGTAAACAATATGGCTTCGGCTGTTTACGAGCGTTTCAAGGAATCCACGCGATTCTTTCGCAAACGGATGTTCGGCTCGATTGCGCGCTCCGTAGATCCACCAGATCTCACGACGCGACACGGCCGAAGCCAGCGAGTGCAACATGGCGAGTACGGGCGTAGCCCCGATGCCGGCACTAAGCAAAACGACCGGCACATCGCCGGACCTCAGAGTGAAGGCTCCCCGGGGCGCGCTGACCTCGATAGCATCTCCGACGCGTACGTGATCGTGAAGATACGAGCTGACGACCCCCTTCGCCTCGCGTTTGACGCTTATCCGGTAAGCTTTCTCGCCGGACATGCCAGACATCGAGTAGTTACGAAGCAGCATGGGACCGCCCGGCGTCGTTCGCAACCGGAGCACCAGAAACTGTCCAGCCAGAGGAACCGGTACGGACGCCCCATCGGGTTGTTCGAAGTACAGCGAGACCACGTCGGCAGTCTCGCGTTCCAGCCGGCTCACGCGCATCGGTCGAAAGCCCGGCCACGCTGGTGGCGGGCCGCTTGAAGCCTTGAGTCCGAGATTCCCTGCCTCCGAAGGAATCTGGTCTGCAAGCGCTCTCAAAGACGTTTTCCAACCGGGACTGAGCGCCGGCACTCGCAACGAGCGTTCGAGTTGATCCCGCGCAGGGTTAGGTAAATACAGCAGGGCATCAATATTGGCTACGGTGATGCGCTCAGGGCCCTCTCTTACTTTCGTGATTTCGTCGCCAGCGCCAACTTCACCTTCCTCCAGGACGCGAAAGTAAAAGCCAGGCCGGTGATGCGACACCAGCAGAGCAGCCATTGCCGGCTCTGCCATTCTGATACCCACGCGATAGCATGTGACACGCGGCTGAGTGACCTCGAAGAGCGCGCTCCCGATGCGGTATCGATCGCCGATGCAAACCTCATCGTCGGATAAGCCGGCTACTGTGAAGTTCTCACCAAATTGTCCGAGCGAAAAATCTTTGCGGCCGAGCTGACCCTCCCAGTAGCGATAGGAGTCCATCTGATACACCATTACCGCGCGGTTTTCGCCTCCATGCCCGGCGAGATCTCCTTGTCCATCGCCTTCCAGATTCAGGCGAAGCGCTGCAATCCTGCCCAGCACCGGCTGCTTCCAAATCGCGGTGTAGACTTTCGCACCTCTCCAAGTGACGTCACGAGGAAGTCCAACATTGATTGATACAAGCCGCGCCATTAGGTGCCCTCCTAAAGCAGATGCGGCAGAACAACGAGAGACTCTTCATTTCTGTCGGAGCTGATTCGCCTGGGCCTCCGATCCCTCGAAGTTGCGCCAATCATTTGACAAGCAGATCTGGTGCCACGTGCTCTGCGGGGAGCATCTCAAGTATACGCCGGACAGAAGCGGGAGGTGGTGGCGTTCAGTCTCGTGCCGCTTAAGGAAGACGCCGAGGTGTTGCCCTCCGGCCTCAATTGGAGGGTCGGGTCGTGTCGACTCGCTGAGTCGGTCCGCCGACGGTAGTGCACGACGTTCTCTGTGCTGGTCTTTCGTTTCGCTACTTTCGCCGTGGTGGGGAACGTGCGTACGGAAAGATGAGCAATCGTTGAGCGGTGCTCGTAGTGGACCGAAGGAGAACGACATGAGAATACTCATGGTTCTGACGTCCCATGATCAATTGGGCAACACCAACCGCAAAACCGGCTTCTGGCTGGAGGAATTCGCGGCTCCCTACTTTGTGTTCCGGGACTCTGGTCTCGAGCTGACCCTGGCTTCGCAGAAAGGAGGGCAGCCCCCGATCGATCCGAAGAGCGATTTGCCGGAGAACCAAACACCGGCTATGACGCGATTCAAGCAGGACAAAAGCGCACTGAAAGCGCTGTCAGAGACTCGCAAGCTGTCTAAGATGAAGTCGGAGCATTTCGACAGCATATTCTATGTGGGGGGCCACGGCCCAATGTGGGACCTGGTAGACAACCCCGATTCCATCGCCCTGATTCAGTCCTTCTACAATTCGGGCAAACCGGTTGCCGCGGTCTGTCGTTCGCCAGGAGTGTTCCATCGTGTGATGATTCAGGGCGTCCCGCTCGTAAAAGGGAAGCGTGTCACGGGCTTCACGAACGGCGAAGAGGCAGCAGTCCAGCTTACCCGTGTCGTGCCTTTCCTTGTAGAGGATGAGCTGAAGCGAATCAGCGGCCTGTACGAGAAGGCAGCAGACTGGGCACCCTTCGCGGTAGTTGACAGTGGAGTTGTGACCGGCCAGAATCCGGCTTCGTCCACTGCTGCGGCCAAGGCACTGGTGCAACTGCTTGCAGCTCGGAAGGCTGCTTAGCCGCTCAGATGCTCGGCGCTCAGTCGGGAGCAACAGCCACGCCAACAAGCCCGGTCGATGGACACGCTTCCCGCACAGAGAAGGCCGGTTGCATGCGCGGAGCTGGTGGAAGCGCTAGGTATCGCCGGGTATGTCTTCAACGACATAGGAGACATTGGCCTAAACCGCTGGCGCGGTAGCCGTGTGGGCACCTCTCAGGTTCTTCCCCATTTGCTGGTTCTGTAGTTTTCGCTGCCGCTCCATTTGATAGACGCTCCGGTGGAAGCATGGAATTGCTGCTTGCAGCACATTCCATTTCGCAAAGGAGCCGATCATGACACCCCCTTCGGCAACGTATGACCGAAGACATGCAGGTGCGGAATTCTTCCGCACACCCAGACGTCCTCTCTGCAACAGGTTTCCCGTATGCATGCCACTTCCACCAATCCTCGGAGCAGTTCGGGCCGGAAGAAATTCGCACCTATCAGGTCTATCTCACCAACGAAAAGAAGCTGGCCCCCAGTTCCGTTCTCATCACGGTTGCCGCTCTGCGCTTCGTTTACAAAGTCTCGCTCAAACGGGGGTCGCCTTTCGAAGACGTTATCCCGGCGCCTAAAAAACCGCAGAAACTGCCCGTGGTACTCAGCCTGGAGGAAGTCCTGCACTTTCTCGAGTGTGTGGGTAGCACCAAGCATCGTGCGATCTTGACCTCCTGCTATGCGGCCGGACTGCGCATCTCCGAGGCGGTCCGCCTCCAATCCCAGGACGTCGACAGTCAGCGGATGGTCATTCGGGTCGAGTAGGGCAAGGAACAGAAGGATCGATACGTGATGCCCTCTCCCAAGTTACTCGAAACTCTGCGCAGCTACTACCGGTCTATGCGTTCGAAAGGCTGGCTGCTTGAAGGGGATGTCTCCGGCCAGCCAATCACCCGGAGTGCCGTCGAACTCGCCTGCCAGAAGGCGCGCCGGCTCTCTGGGATCGACAAGCCCATCAGCCCGCATTCTATGCGGCAAGCTGAGGCATACTGCACCACCTTTCAGAGTTTGTTCATTCTAAAGACAATTGGCCTTGGCCTAGCACGATCTGCGGAAGTCTATACGGGCCGCGCCGGGCCGTTTTCACTTGTGTCTGCACCGCGGGCAGCAACAAGTCCTTTTTCTCGATGATCCGCAGTGCACACGTCACAACCTGTTTGGCTGGAAAGATGCGCTCCCGGATGAGCCGTTTTACGACTGTATTACTGACCTGCAATTCGCGCGCCGCATCCTCGTGTGTCACCCACCCATCTTGCTTTTGGAAAGGAGCGATCTTGTGATATCCCCGCAGCCCAGCCGCACGGGAGGCATTCCAGGTTTTCTCTTGTCGCGTCTTGTATCCCAGTCGATTTAGTATTGCCGCAATCGTCTTGTCCTGACATATCTTCACTAAGTAACTTACTAAGTAAATTAGAGAACGATCCGCTCGGTAGCGATGCTGACCTGGCTTGTTACGCTCCACGCGCAGTTCCGTGTGCACTCCACCAGCCCAATGCAGCCACAAGCGATGAGTTGCGGAATCTGTCTCGTTGTCGATGATAATCTCCTTCAACACCGTTCGCAAGATTCGCTTTTTCAGCTGTATGGGTGTTTCCGGATGATTCCACAAAGCTGTCAGATCCTCGCTCAGTGCTATCAGTTGCTGCAGTTGCTGTTCGCCGAGCGGCTGGGCCGTTTTCCCCGCCGCTGCCAGCCGAGCCTCCGCTTCCGCCAACTGCGCCAGCGCGGCGTTCCAACGAGTCTCCAACTCAGTCGCCACGAGCCGGTTTTCGGGCTTCGGCATCATACCGGCGGCGGGCGCGCTGCTCTTCACAGCGGGCTCGTTCTAAGGCCAAGTCCTTCCGCTTCCCGTCGTCTTCGACCTGGACGCATTCGGTCAATTTGACCGCCGCCTCAATCCCAGCAGGTTGGATCGCGTTCAGGACACTGTGCACCGCGGCTCGATCCAACCGCAGTTCCCACTGTCAAGCACCGGTTGGATTCGCGATCTCCTCGATCACCTCGACAGACATATCGGGGCACGCGACTACTTACTACAGCTAGACGGTGACTCCCTACCTCAACGCTCTGCATGCGCTCGGTGTATGCAGCGTCAAGATCCTCATCCATTTTCCGATGCTTTATGAGCGATTCTACAAAATTACCTCGGTGACATCAACGGAACCGCCTATAACAATACGGTGAGCTATTATCAACTGCTGGAAAGCGACGTGCATAGCCGGGGGATGAAAGTGATCATTCAGTCACAGGTCGAGCCCGCGGGGAATGGTTTTTCGAGCGGCGACCCCTTGGGCCTGGCGACCTATTACGCAAGTTTTCCGGACTTCGCAAGCTACGTCAATGGACGCGCAGCCAACACCCTGGCCATCGCACAACTGGCCCCGGATTTTCTGAACTTCTCGCCGGAACCGGATACAGAAGGGCTCAAGGCGGCGCAATCGGCGGCTGCGATGGCGCTAACTGCAAATCGCACGAATCCGAGTTTCGCCGCCAACGTTCGGCAGTTACAAACCACCATCTTGAGCGCGTTCGAGAATGCCAGGCTGGCGGGCCTGCACACCAAGCTCAAATTGGCCGTTGGTATGGGCAGTTGGGAATATCAGCTAAACACCATCCTGAAGAACGAGCTGAGTTTGGCGGGCGTTGATATCATCGACATTCATGTGCATGCGATCAACACGATCGCCGGAAATGACTTTTTGATGAATGTCCTGGCCATTGCGAATGCCGCGAAAGCAGCAGGAAAACAGCCGGGTATGGATGAGGATTGGGAATACAAGGAGCGGGACGACGAACTGGGATCTAGCGGCTCGATTTCGGATGCGGAGATTGAAGCCCGGGACCACTGGAGCTTCTGGGCGCCGATTGACCAAGCCTTCATACAAGACATGGTGAACACGAGCTATTACGAGGGCATGGCTTACTTTGAGGCTTCCGCCCCCAGTCATTTCTTCGCGTACCTGGATTATGGCAACACGGGGGGGTGCAATACCACAACGACTGCCGCGCATCCGCCGTCGTCGGTTTGCAGCCCAACGCAATGGGATAATGCGGAAAATCAAGCGGTGGACCGGGATCTCGCTCACTCACCGGCCGCCCTGACAAGCACCGGCAGTTTTTATGCGGGGATCATCCGCTCTTCACCCCGTTAGGTCGCACAGCCCTATTGCGGCAGCATGATCTGGCCGTTCACGTGGAAGTGGCCAGTGACCCCGGGAGCGCCGGTGTCCGGCTGGCCACCGCCGATGCGGATAGCGTAGTCTCCCTGGGCGATGATCGGGTCACCATCTTCGGTGACCATGCTCAGATCGCGGTCTTTCAGCTCGAAATGCACCTGCTGGCTCGCGCCCGGCTCCAGATGAATGCGCTCGAAGCCGCGGAGGGCCTTGAGCGGTGCTCCGGGAACCTTCGGGAACTCCAGATACACTTGGACCACTTCGTCGCCCGCCACCTTTCCGGTGTTGGTCACGGTGACTTCGGCATTGAGCGGATCCTTGGCCGCGATGTCACTCTGCGACAGCGTGAGGTTGCTATAGCCGAAGGTGGTGTAACTCAGGCCGTAGCCGAAGGGGTAGAGCGGCTTTCCCGCAAAGTATCGATAGGTCCGGCCTTCCATCGAGTAGTTTTCGAAGTTAGGAACCTGGCTGAGGTCTTTGTAGAAGGTGACCGGCAGCCGTCCGGCGGGATCGTTCTTTCCGCTGAGCGTGTCGGCGATGGCGTTGCCGCCCTCCTCGCCGGAGTACCACGCTTCGAGGATGGCATTGGCGTGCTCGCTGGGCCAGTTCACCGCAAGCGCGCTGCCGTTCATCAACACTACGACGAGCGGTTTCCC
>Ga0335078_10007316_pt1 | contig 16379 bp, 14 predicted proteins | sample Lox_Sample_32_FD_206711 | JGI IMG/M metagenome (GOLD analysis project Ga0335078, IMG submission 206711) | Soil microbial communities from Loxahatchee National Wildlife Refuge, Florida, United States - Lox_Sample_3.2 | ecosystem: Environmental > Terrestrial > Soil > Wetlands | place: USA...
CCCGACAGCAACCGCCGGGCCCCGGCCGGGCCCAAATCCTGGAGACGTGCTTCGAACCACCCATCTCTCGAAATACCCTTCAAGCCCACACAGCGGTTCACGCTGGGAAATATCATTCGCCTTATCATTAGACCGATTTCCCCAATCCACCTGCAAGAGGCCGAAGGTCACTCCTGACCAGGGAAACGTATACCCGGAGTCGCTTTACGGACGGCCAAGCCTTCTCGAGAGTAATCCTTCTCCCGCCAGCCGAGAGCCATCTTTCTCATCACATCAGAGACGCGCAGTGGAGACCAAGCTATACCATTTAGTCTTCAGAAGTTACCTTTTGCGTTATCACTGCACTCTTCGCAACTGGGAAATCTCCCTGACTATCAGATCCATCAGTAACACCGGGAGCTCAGAGGCGGGCCCGGAGTTCTCTTCGAGGCGTCATTTGTGGTGGGCCTTCTTGGGCGCCATCGCCGACGAGCGCCCATAGTAATCTTTGTACGGAGTTCGTGGCCGCGATCCGTTCAGCACCGTCCCGAGCAGCGGCTTATTGCGAAACATCTGGAGCGCCTTGCGCGCCATGTCGATTGGGGTCACTCCGGCGCGGATGACTAGAAGGATGCCGTCGCACAGCGAAGCTAAGAGCGAGGCGTCCGTTACCAAGAGGGCCGGTGGAGAGTCCATAACAATCCAGTCGAAAGCTGGAGCAAGGCGCTGGAAAAGCACTTCGAGTCGGCCGTTGCTGATGAGATCGGCCGGGTTCGTTTTGGGTAAGCCGCCCGCGACGAAGAAGAGGTTATCCATAGGCCCGCGCTGGATGACCGAGAAAATGTCCGCTCCGCCCTCTAGGTATTCGGATAGCCCCGGACTTGAGGCCGCCCCCAACGGGCGGTGTAGACGCGAAAGGCGCAGGTCTCCGTCCACGACGAGAACCGACTCGTTGGGACGGCGGGCCATCGTCTGCGCCAGATTGGCAGCGACGAAGGTCTTGCCCTCGCCGGACAGCGCACTACTGATGAGTAGTCTGCGAAGTGATTGCTTCCGGCGGACCTCGTAAAGGAAAGAGCGCAGCCGCCGGAATTCTTCGTGGCTGACTGTCGAATCGAGGGCATCCTCAAGCATCATGGAATCGGCATCGGGTTTCCACGAACTGCTCGTGCAGCGCTCTCGCAGCGAGACGGAAGTGACCGCTTCATCAGCGGTTCCGGCCGAAGCGTTCAGGCGCGTGAGTTGATGGCCATGGTCCTGCCAGGGCTCCGTGTGAGAACCATTATCCAGGTGAGGTTCTGAGGTCACCTTTTCGGACGTGGGTGCCTGGGGTGCCCCCTCCGGCGAACGAGGGTAAGTGGACAGACGGTCGAGGGCCAAGGCCGAGAGCCTCTCAGGCTTACGCTGCGCCACCTCCTTAGGCGGATCGTAGAGTGGAGAATCGTCTTGCTTGCTCATTTCGTTCTTATGCTTTTACCCCAACACTAGTGGACGTCTCGTGTTGCCGTTCGCTGGACGGTTCATGTTTCCACCCCTTCAGGCTTTGGACGGCGGGGAGGGTCGCCACATTCTGAACCTTCAGCAAAACCTCAATATCGCGCTCGTCGCGAATCGATTTGTCCAGTACTTCGAGAAGTAGAGCCAGCGCTATGCCCACCGCAATCCCGCCCCCCAGACCGCCGGCGAGAAACAGGCTCAGCTTCGGGAAATCTGGCTGGTCGGGGAGATTCGGCGAATCGAGGATGCGAAACCTCTCGCCTTGTTGCCGCTGTTCCAGTGAGGCTGACATTTCCGCCTCGCCTTTCTTTTGGAGCAGATCGTTGTAAAACTGAAGCGCGTTTTCATGGTCCCGGGTGACGTTCTTGATTTCTTCTTCGACTACTGGGCTCAGCTGCAGCTTCTGTTCGTAATCCGCGATCTGCTGCTTGAGGTGCGCTTGTTCCTCGGTTCGGGTTCGAATAATCTCGTCGTCCTGGTGAATCTGAATTCGCAGTTGCTGAGCCTGAGGCGAATCAGTCTTGGCCTCAGGTGTGTTAGCAGCCGGGGTATTGGCGGCTTTCTTTTCGGCAGCGGACCGCGCCGCAATCTGTTTCTTGAGATCTTCGACCGCGGTCTTGAGGGTGGCAACCTCGGGGTATTTGGCAGTGTAATGCGCTTCCAACTCCGTCAACAGCTCTTGCTTTTTGGCGAATTGGTCCTGCAGTTCATCGATACTGGCAACCGGCGCGGAGCCCACGCCTGCCAACCTTGAGGAACTGAGTTGTTGCTGCAAGAGAGACTGCGTGTAGGTTCGGTCCTGAATTGCCCGGTCGAGTGCCTCGCTAGCGGCCTCGAGCTGGGCGTTGCAATCCATCAGAACACGAAGGTTTGTTCCCTGATCATCCGGAAGGCGGCCAAGGTTCCGGCTTTTCAAATCCGCCAGCTTAGCGTCTTCCTCATCCAGCTTCTGCTTGGCCTCTGCCAGTTCTACCGACAGGAAGTCGCTTGTACCTTGCTCGAGTTGCGCCCGCTGCTCGAGGCTTTCCTCAATGAACATCGTCGTAATGTCCATGCACATTTCCTGCGCGGTCCAGGCGCTTTGGGCGGTGCAACTAATGCTGAGCCCGGGAATAGGTTCGCGCCCGTCACCACCCAATAAGCTGGCGAACTCAGCAGGAGCGATCACGATCGCTTTCCGCAGACGACCGATTACCTCCCCACTCACACGCTGAACGCCCGGTTCGAGGCCGTACTTCCTCACAAGCGGTTCCAGTCGAGTTCGGCTCAAAATCTGCTCCTGAATGGCGTTGATTCGCTCAATTAGGTCACCCGTTGTCATTGGCTTTACCACTTCCGCGGGGACCGTGGGGCGGTCGATGAAAATGAGGCTGGTCGATACGTACCTCGGCGGAATAATCCGCGCGGCCACGTAAGTCAATACCGGACAGATGAATACTGGAATTAGAATCACCCAGTACCTTCGACGCAGAATGTCGAGGTAGTCCTGAAGGTCGAACTTACGATGGCCTAACATAAGGGCTCCCGAGGAAACCAGTACTATTGGCTAAGCCAGCTTCTCACACGACGTCCCGTCCTCAAGCCGTGGGGCGGTGGCATGGGACCTACTGACGGCACCGCGACAGGCGCCTGGTCAGGCGCGCCTCGCAAGTCCAACTCGCCCTTGGTCCCTGGTTTGCCGGCGCGCGCATCAGACTTATACAGCACCCAAAGAAGCGGTCCTAGAATTAGGAGCGCCAATACAGAGAACGGTATGCCTCCCCGACGGTGTAGTTCTCCGGTCAGAAACCGCTGGTCAGTGTGATTGCCAAGCCAGTACAAGCTGACGATCCGCAGAGCGTTCTTGAAGATGGAAACTGGAATAACGCAGGAAACAAGTAAAGTCTTTTTCCACGGTGATCGGAGAAAGAGATGAGTTGCAACAATGCCGCCGATCAACAGCCCAAGCGTCGAGCGAATGCCGCTACACTGCTCGGCCACCTCGATGCCACCGAGCGGCGTAGATAGGACGAAGCCATTCTTCAGCACGGGCGTGCCGGCGAGTGTCATAAGCAGATAGGTCAGCTGGCAAGATGCCTTCTGAAGGAGCACGCTCGCTCCGTCGAGCAGCCGCACCGGAACCGGAACGATCAGCAGCAGAAACAGAATCGGAAAAAGCGCGGCCCGAACGGCTCGTGTGCCATAGCAAAGCGCGAAGAGACCGACGAGAAGCGCCCAGACGCAGGCCGTTGCAGCGCACAGAGACATCGTCGAGTCGGCCGGACAGAAGTACGACGTGAGCAAGGTGCCAGCAAGCCCGAGCACGATCACGGACATTCCCGGCAAGACTGCCCAGTGAACATGCGCAAAGACTGCGGCTCTTTCGCGGATTACCAAAGCCAGACTTACCACCGGTATCAGGACGATGTAAGAGTATTGGTCGCGGGCGAAAGAGAAACTGACGAGGCTGGCGAGGTCCCGCCAACAGGCGGCTAGAACACCGGTAACCAATACCAGAAAGCAAGCGCTGCGGAACCCCACGATGCGGGTTGCGATGCGGGTAATTTGCGATGCTAAACGTAGAATGGGAGAAGTCTCGGTTCAACCGACGTGCTTATAAAGCAAGTTTCCCACAAGCGTGGGGCACGTTGTCGGCGCATGCGAAAAGATTTTCTTTGCAGCGTTGAGCTTCCATCCCCACTGAGTCGCGGATCGAGCCGGGAACGCCCAATAGATGAGTCTGGACCGCTTCGCGGCCCAACGATCTTTAAAGGTGATTAGTCCCGGGTTGTCCAGATCCGAGCGGCCCATCTCAAATTCACGAAGACCCATGGAGATGGCTTCCTCGATTGCCTTCCACAGAAGAAGCTGCACGCCGCCGCAGCGATGGAATCTGTGATCGGAACAACCATATTTATAGGTGAGGACATCCCTGAGTTGCAAAGTCATGATGGCAGCGATCGGCTGGTCGTCCTTTGAGGCTACGCTGATGTTGCGTTGGCCGCCGAGACAGTCAATCAAGTTGCGAAACCAATCGAGCGGTTGTGGCGGCAACTGCTGCCGCCGCCGGGAGATTACCATTAACTGATAGAACTGACTCAACAATTCAGCAGAGCGCCTGTCTTCACAGCTCAGGGCCTCGCGTTCGGCGCGCCGGATCTTTCTTTGCACGCAGTCCCTGTGGAGTCTTCAAAAAACGCGCTCGCGACCTTCCCGAAGGTCCAACCTGTGAAAGACAAACTCCCGGCAAGTTTCCAGCCTCTGATGTTGAGAAAGAGCCCCGGCCGGACGTACCTCCACCCGTTTGCACCTCTGTCTGCGGAATTCCTCCGTCACGCCTTCTCTCAGGGGGTCCAGTTCCTCGGGGCCATTTACTAAAGGTTCGCAGTGGTCAGAAAACGGCAACGAAACGATGCGGCGTCCGGTGAGCCAACTATGAATAAGGCAAAAGACTATACCGCTCCTGAGTTCATCCTCTGGGCTCGAAGTCGTCAACACAACCGGCTGATAGTCGTAAGTCCGCAGCAGGACACGAAGCCAACCGGCGGTGTGCCAGACTGAGGCGGCTGGATGTGAGAGGATGAATCGAGGCCATCGGGGATCAGTCAGCGGATCGAGCGTGAAGAGCGGTTCTACCACGGTTTGATGTCGTCCTCGGGTACCTTGCCGAGAAAGGACTGCGGAGCCCAGCCATCGGGCCAGGCTCAGCAGGTTCGTAGCGGTAGCACACGGCTAGTCGAAGGCAAACCGATGCGCAATCGCCCGTGAAAGTCAGACATTGGGTTGAAATGGCCAAGGTAGATCTACACGCTGGCTGGAGCAGAAGACCTGACAGAGGTCTTGTCTACCCACCTGCAAGCGAGAGCAATCGCTGCCAAAACGAAGAGCAGCGACCACAAAGTCATTGGCTCGGGCATAGACACTGCCTGTGGCGTGCCCACCCCGATGTACTCCTGGGGCTCATTTTTACTTTGTGGAGTAGGTGTGTAGATCACCAGATTGGCGTCGTAGGCCAGCGCAGTGGTTGAGGCATAGTTGGCTGAGTTTTCGGCAGCCGTCAGGTAGCTGTTTACTGCCTGCTGCTCGGCTTGGCTCAGATCCGCCCCTGGCTCCCCATTCGGTAAGGTTCCCGAAGTGTTCGAAAAACCAGGGTCGAACAGGTCCCACAGGGCGTACTGATATTCCCCCGCGGTAGTACCCGACGAGCTGTTGATCTCGCTCACCAAGTACCCTGCCACCTCATAGGCTTGCTGCTGGGTGAGACCAGATGCCCCTGAGAACAGGGCACCGCTCAGGTTCGACAAAGTCTCCGTGGTGGCGTTCCAATTCTGCCCTACGGAAACGTTGTCGTTAGCGTCATCACAGATTAGGTTGTAAGTCGTACCGCTGACGGCCACCTGGTACGGAGCCACGTAATAGCTCCCCAGATAGTTGCTGGCCCCTTGGAAGGTTAATTGTAAGGTGCCAGCCGACAGCGGCTTCGGAGGCCCGAGCATGAACGCCAGAAGTATGGCGCACATGCCCAGGATACGTCTTGTCATTTCTTCACCCCCTTTCATTTGAGTGAGTGCTGCAGAATACAGTGACGAGCGTCGCCTCCCGGGGGGCAGTTTGGCCGGGCTGCTCACCGGAGGCAAGCTCGTCCGCTCACCCCATTCTGCAACTCTCCAATCCCGTCTGAACAGACTGCTCCTAAAGTCGGCCGACGAATTGACGAGACTCGTCGGTGTCCGCCTTTATTTCGCTAAACTCGCTAATGGCCGCAACTATGCGTTTTTGCTGATCGGACCGCAGTTCTGGGTACATGGGTAACGACAGAATTTCACCTGCCGCCTCCTCGGTGATCGGGAAATCCCCGGCTTGGTACCCGAGATCGGTGAATGCCGCTTGGAGATGCAAAGGAATGGGATAATGGATTCCCGTGTCGATGTTGGCGCTCGCCAGGTGTGCCTGCAGACCGTTTCGATTCTGGGCGCGGATCACGTAGAGGTGATAGACGGGCTCGGACCACGAAAACACAAACGGCAGAACGATTCCCTCGGGTCCGAACGAAAAGAGTTCCCGGTAGGTTTCTGCGGCAGCCCGGCGCAAACTGTTCCAACTCGCCAGGCGCTTGAGTTTCACGTCCAAGATACCCGCCTGAATGGAGTCCAGTCGCCCGTTGAAGCCCTCGATGTCGTGGTAATACTTGCGAGGTTGGCCGTGGTCGCGCAACATGCGCACAGTCCGAGCTATCTCGGGGTCATCGGTGGTCACCGCACCGGCCTCACCACACGCACCCAGATTCTTGCCCGGGTAAAAACTGAATGCGGCCGCGGTTCCCATCGATCCCGCGGTCTTCCAGGAACCCGATTTCGTTGACCGATAGCGGGCGCCGTGCGCCTGGCAAGCGTCCTCAATCACTTTCAGGTTGTAGCGTTCGGCGAGTTCCAGGATGGGGTCCATATCTGCCGTCTGCCCGTAAAGGTGGACTGGAACAATGGCGGCAACTCGCCCCCCGCTTCGCCGGCTGACGAGACTTCCAGTGGTGCTATCGATTTGACAGTGATTGTCGATGTGCTCCTCGAGTTGCCGCACGTCCATGTTGAAAGTGCGCGCATCGATGTCGACAAACTCAGGCTGCGCTCCGGCCTGGAGAATCGCCTCGACGGTGGCAGCAAACGTATTGGGAACCGTAACGACGACATCGTCGCGGCCGATGCCGGCGGCCAGCAAAGCGAATTTTAGGGCGTCGGTACCGTTGCTCACGCCGACAGCGAACGTCGTCCCACAGAACTCTGCGAAGTTTCGTTCGAAGCCCTCGACCGCCGGCCCACCGACGAACGCCGCCTTCCTAAGCGCCGTCCGAAACACTGTCACCAATTCCGCTTCAAGTTCGGAATGAGGAGCGACAAGATCGAGGAATGGAATTCTGTCTGTATTGTTCACGTGCATGTCGATTGCCTATAAACGCCTTTCGTGGATTAGTTGTTCAAACCAGTTGGGTTGCGATCGCTTCGACGCTTCTGAGGAGAGTGAAGGGCCTGACTTGGCGCCTCGGGCAGTGCTTGCTGGTGCCGAGTCACCGGTTGCCCGGCCCGCCGTACAGACTGGCAAGGGGTCAAACTAGCGTTAGTCCGTGCAACCGGCGGCTACAGCCTTCTTTTTGGGGCCGCCGGTTCTAACAAAGCGGAGTATTCGGGCCGGGTTGCCAGCGACGATGGCGTAGGCTGGCACGTCTTTGGTGACAACGCTTCCAGCGCCAACGAGGGCGCCTTCACCGATCACTAAGTTCGATAAGATGGTGGATCCAGAACCAATCGAAGCTCCTTGTTTCACCAACGTCGTTCCCACTTTCCAGTCTTGCTCGGTCTGAAGCTCACCTTGGGGAGTGGTTGCCCGCGGGTACGTGTCGTTAATGAAGGTCACGCCGTGGCCCACGAATACGTAGTCCTCGATGGTAACGCCTTCACAGATAAAGGTATGGCTGGAGATCTTGCAGCGCTTGCCGATGGTGGCGTTCTTTTGGACCTCAACAAAGGCTCCGATCTTGGTCTCGTCCCCGACGGCACAGCCGTAGAGGTTGATGAACTGGGACAGCTTCACACCGCGGCCGAGCTTGACGTCAGGGGCAATCGCGCAGTATTCGCTCATAACAGAACCGCCTTGCCCCGCTCCTTCAAGGAGTGGTCAGCGGCTTCCAGCATTTGCACCACGCGCAGTCCTGCCTGGCCGTCGTTTAGTGGACGCTCCTGCTGGCGGATGCAGTGCAGGAAGTGCCCCAACTCGCTGCGTAGCGCCTCACTCTGCTCGATCCTGGGAGCCCACATGTCTCCCGACCGGTAGCTCACCAGCAACTCGTAAACCCCTTCCCGTCGCGTCACCTGCGCGCCCTTGTCGTAGATCTTCAGCTTCTCGTCCGGGTCCAGGTCATTCCACACCAGCATCTTCTTCTCTCCCCCAATCAGTGTCGTCCTCACCTTCACCGGCGACAACCAATTCACATTGATGTGAGCGATCACATTTCCCGGAAAGTAGACGGTGATGTAGGCCACATCCGCGTGCCCGTTCAGGTGCGACTCGCCGGTAGCCACGAGGGCTTCCGGTTTGTGCTGGATCAGGTAATCCATGATCGACAGATCGTGCGGCGCCAGGTCCCAGATCACGTTCACGTCGTGTTGGAATAGGCCCAGGTTCACCCGTGTCGAGTCGTAGTAATAAAGAGCCCCGAGCGTCCCGTCGTCCACCAATTGCCGAATCTTGCGCACCGCCCCGGTGAACAGAAATGTGTGGTCCACCATCAAAGTACGCTTTTTCCGGGCCGCCAACTCGATCAGTCGTTCCGCCTGGGCCGAGGCGCAGGTGAAGGGCTTCTCCACAAACACATGCTTGCCATTCTCCAGCGCCTGCTTCGCCAACTCGAAGTGGGTCCACACTGGCGTAATCACCGCCACCCCGTCGATCTCCGGAGAGGTCAGCACCTCGCAACTGTCGCTGGTGGTCTCGATGCTCGGAAAAGCCTGTCGGGCCCGCTTCAGCGCCTGGCTATCCCGGTCGCAGACCGCCGCCACCTGCGCCCCCTCTAGAGTCTGCAGGTTGCGCACAATGTTCGGACCCCAATATCCGTAACCAATCACACCGATGCGAATCACGCTGCTGTCCGCCATCTCAGTATGCCCCTTCCCCCGTGAGCACCGCACGGGGCGTTTGCGCCAGAATGCACAGGTCGAGCCACAACGACCAGCCCTGGGCATAGCGCAGGTCCAGGCGGACCATTTCATCAAAGGTCGTCCGGCTGCGCCCACTTACCTGCCACAGACCTGTCACGCCCGGCTTGGCCTCCAGTAGACGCCGTCGGTGCCAGGCGTCATAGGCCTCCAGTTCATAAGGGATGGGGGGCCGTGGCCCCACCAGCGACATCTCCCCCTTCAACACATTTAAGAATTGTGGCAGTTCGTCCAGGCTCGTCTTGCGCAGCCAGCGCCCCAGTGGCGTCACCCGCGAATCGCGGGTGATCTTGTAGACCGGTCCCCTGGCTCCTATCCCCTTGTGAGGCTGGCCTTTCCCCTGAATCAAGCCTCTCACGTACTCTTGGTGTACGGCCGCACTGCTGTTCACGTACATCGAGCGGAACTTCAGAAAGCTGAACCGGCGCCCGTACTGCCCGATCCTCACCTGACGGTATAGAATCGGCCCCTTTGAACTCAGCTTGATGGCGGCGGCAATCAGGGCAAACAGGGGCGAGAACAGCAGCAGCGCCAGCGCACTTCCTCCCAGGTCCACTAGCCGCTTGATCAGCAAGGCCAGCTTGCGCCCCCCTCCCGGTTGGCGCACGTCCGGGTAGAGTACCGAATCCTCTCCGGCTTGCCAGCCCTCCCCATCGGTCGCTTCTGGAAACAAATGGAAGGAGATTCCCACCCCCTCCACCACCTCCGCCTTCAGGCACCCTTGCAGGCACGCCTCCACCTTGGCGTGAAGCGCTTCGACCGTCGAGGCGAGCTCCCCATGATTCACCTCCGTGAAAATCACCCCCAGAGTCCGATCCTGCCGGTACCACCCGTACAGATCCGTCTCCCGGATCGCTCGCCCCAGCGCGGCAGTCACCGTCAAGAACCTGGACCCGCCGTCCGCACCCCAAACCCCTGCCCCCTCGAGCAACATCAACAGAAAAGGCTGCCCCGAGCGCTCCGCCCGCTTCCGCTCCAGCCTCAGCGTCTGCACAAAGTGCTCCTCGGCTGCCCACATCCGCTGCCCTTCGAACTCCACCGCCGCCGGGCTGCGGGCCGCAGCCGCCGTCTTCACTTTGCCCCACAGGCTCAGCGCCTTTCGTTCCCCACTGGGGGTAACCGGAGGCTTGAAGATACTCATGCTGATTCTCAGTTGATTATCGCAGGAGAGAAAATCGATTCGAGCGTCGTCGCCTGTTCCTCAATTGGGGGCCCGGTTTCCCGCCCGAGCCTCAGAAGCCTGGGCTCAAGCCGCGCGGCGTCGGAACTCGGGCACTCGTTCCACTTCGCAGGCGTCCACTTCCGTGGCCACCGACTGCTGCAGCAGTTCCACCGAAAGCACCAGCCGGTATTGATTCTTCTTGCGCACCAGGATGCCCTCGAATCCCGTTAGCGGACCTGACTTCACCCGCACCCGATCTCCCACCTTCAAAAACGGATGCGGTTCCACTTGCAGCCGTGTCTCCACCAACTGGCGCAAGGCATCGATCTCTTCCTGGGTGACCACACCAGGCCGTTCACCGTCGCTCACGATGGAGTGGAATCCGGTCGTGGTCACAATCTCCAGCCGCCGATCCAGCCCACCCTGGACGAAGACATACGAAGGAAACAACGGCAACCACAACTGTCGCATTCGGTCCTTCCAGCGGTGGGTTGCCTGATACAGCGGCAGGAAGGTCTCGAATCCCTTCTCTCTCAGAATCTGCTGCACCAGTTTTTCGTGCTGATACCGAGTGTAGAGCGCATGCCACGCCACCGTGCTGTTCCCGCTGCTGCTTTCCATAAGCATATAGCTCCGCCCTTTGACTTACAGCCCTCTCAGGGCTTAAGCCTTTCATTCTCAATTACTCGGCTCGAAATTTGGGGCCTTTCCTACCCTTATCGGCCCCCCGAAAGAGAATCGTGAATCTCAGCCCGTCTATCCGCCGCAAGCGACGTCCTCATCGGCACTACCCGCAACCTAGTAAAGTCTTCGACCTCAAACCGACGAGCGGCCCCCGGATTCCGGATCGCAAATCAGATTTCAAACCCGGAAAATCGTCACATTTGTTCAGACATTGCCCGATTTAGACGTCAAGTGGGCCGCGGTCACACTGCTTTGCCCTTCAAGCCTCCACCGCTGCCGCGGGCCGCACGAAATGGAACTTGGTGATTTTCGCCGCCAAGGCTCTTACCCGCACGCCCCCCGCTTCCGTGATGGCGCGCGCAATCAAGCCCTGACAGACCACACGGGCCGCCCACCCACCAGCGCTCTCCAGCCCTAAGCTAAACCGCATCTCCACGGCTGTGTTCGGCCACGCCGATTGATCCGTCTCGAACAGCACTCCGGACTCGCTGATATTCACCATCGTTCCCTGCCGCCACGCTCCATCGCCCGTCGTCCGGTAACACAGCGCCGTCTGGATCGGGAAGCGCTGCGCCCGCTTTCGTTCACCCCCGCTAAAGCGTCGCATTGGTGGTTGGACACGATGTGTCGCCGTCAGCCGCCGGTCCTCCTGGTTCTCGCCCACACCTTAAGGAGGCGCCTCAAGGCATTCACCTTTCGGAGGGAGCAGCTGAAGCCCAGGTACCCGTTCACGCCGGGCAATATCATTCCCTCACCATTAGACCGAGTTCAGCGAAGCACCCGCAAGAGGCCGAAGGTCACTCACGACTGGAGAACGGTGTATCTGGAGCTACTCTACCGGCGAACAGGTCCTTCCAGTATGGACTCTCCTGCAGAAGACTGGGGGTGATATTCTCATCGGCGAATAGAGCGAGATCGTGTATGCTTTCTTCTTAATTCATGAATGATTACGGGCTCTTTTGAGCTGTTTGAGGCCTCGAAGGCACCCTGAGAACTCCTAATTGCAGGGCGGGGCATTGTCTTTCCGGCAACCCGGGCGCGGGACGGAAGGCGTCCCATTCCAGTGAGGTCTTCGACCTCAAAGCGACGGGCTCCCATCCGATTTCAGATCACAGATTCCAGATTTCGAGCCTGCAGATTTGTCACATTTGTCCAGATCTTGCCCAACTCAGAGGTCTAGAGGAGATGGTTTCCAGGTGCTCCGGATGGATTTTCGGGCCCGACGGCAGCAGGCGCACCAGCGGGGAAGGGTAAGCGGGAGACCTTTATGCGACGAGTGACTAGAAGCCGTCACCCATGTGAACAAGAGAGCCGATCGAGATTATGCGGTCGGTGGAAGAGTGCTCTGCAAGTCGACTGTAGTCAGCTGAGATGGAACCGTGTCACAGGATGTGTCATGTATAGGTAACACCGACTCAGTGTACACCTGTGAGCTCTATGTGTCGGGCCCGCCTTCAAAAAGGCAGCACTCGCCATAACTCCCTTGTATCTAATCACATAAACACCTCATCGAGCGGTTGTAATTCGGCTCGTAGCTTGCACAGGCTTCTGACCTTCCAGGGCGGACGACTTTACCACGACGGGCGACTGGAGGTACCTCCTGGTGATCAGCAGAGGTGGGGCGTTGCCATACGCTCAGAGAGTGCCCTTTTACGGGGCGACCATTGTAACCTCGCGTCGCCCCTCAAGCTTGGCCACCGTGCCACCTGAGTATTCGTTCATTCGGGTTGAGCATACTTCAACCTCGAAGCCAGCATATCTCGTAATGGCATTTGCGGGCGTCTTGTGCCTCTTCAGCGGCGCTGCATTGGCGACATCGGCCACCATTAATTATATTCAGGGGAACTACGCAACACCGCAGTCGCCCCAGACGACGGTGACGGTCACTTTCACAGCCGCCCAGTCCGCCGGCGACCTCAACGTGGTGGCTGTAGGCTGGAACGACGGCGCCGCTGCTGTCAGTGCGGTCACCGACGCGTGCGGTAACACGTATGCGCTGGCGGTGGGACCCACGGTGCAAAAGGGAGTGGCGTCCCAATCCATCTACTATGCCAAAAACATAGCGTCGGCCTCCGCCGGAGCCAACTCGGTTACGGTGACCTTCAACATTGCGGCGGTAAACCCTGATATTCGTATCCTCGAATACAGTGGAGCGGACCCAAGCAATCCGGTCGATATCACCGCCGCCGGCCACGGCAACAGCGCGACCAGCAGTAGCGCTACGGTGACAACCACAAACGCGACCGATCTGATCTTTGGAGCCAACCTGGTGCAGACCGCAACCACCGGTCCGGGCTCCAGGTTCACAGAACGGCTCCTGACCACGCCGGACGGCGACATTGCGGAAGACCGGATGGTCACGGCCACGGGCAGCTATCGAGCGACGGCGCCAGTCAGCCCATCTGGAAAGTGGATCATGCAGATGGTTGCCTTCCGCACTCCATCGGGGGGCGGAGATCCGACGTACCTCCTCAGCGCCAGCCCAACCAGTCTCAATTTCGGCGATGTTACCGTAGGAACCCAGAGTATTCTGCCGATCATCCTCACCAACACTGGCACGGGATCGGTGACCATCACGCAGGATACGATCACGGGAACCGGATTCAGCGGCAGCGGGCTCAGCCTGCCCTTGACCCTTTCCTCGGGCCAGAACACCGATCTCAGCATCACCTTTGCTCCCACGGCGACCGGAACCGTGACGGGCAGCGCTTCCGTAGTGAGTAATGCTTCCAATTCGCCCGCGGTGGTGTCGCTTTCCGGCGGCGGCGTGAACGCCCATTACGTGGATCTGTCCTGGACGGCGAGTACTTCGAGCGGCGTAACCGGATACAACATCTATCGCGGCATGACGTCGGGGGGCCCGTATACGCAGCTCAACGCCTCTTTGGTCACAGGCACCGCTTATACGGACAGCACCGCACAGGCCGGGCAGACCTACTACTATGTAACTACGGCCGTCGATTCCAGCGGAGCCCAAAGCGGGTATTCAAACCAGGCGTCGGCCACCGTTTCAAGTCCTTAAGGACCCGCTTCGCACCCTTTCGTCTTCTGGGCTCTCCAGGCGTGGACCGGGCGATCACTTCCCGGCGATCCGCCTGAGAAACATCTGGATAAAATCCTCAGCCTTCACGGCCACGGCCACACGCGCGTTTGGCTGCACGGTATCCACGGCCTCAATCCACAGACGCCCCTCGTGGGGCACGTTGCGTTCGACGGTATTCGTTCGGTTTGCCACCGTTTCTCCCCGTGTGAACTGCCCTCGTGTTTCAATATCAACCCGCATCGGATCGGCCGTTACCAGACTGGGTTCGATGGCAACGCCCACGGCCAATGGATCATACATCGGGACACCCTGGTAGCCATACTTCTCCGACAGGTCCTCCAGGAAGTTAAGAACGCCAACAACGAAGTCGTTCTCGGGGCCATGAGTGCGGGATAGTTGAGCCACGTGCGCGCGCGTCACCAATGTGCGATTACCCACGTCGAGTCCCACCATGGTGAGGGGCCATCCGGCATTGAAGACGATTTGCGCCGCCTCGGGATCGCCATAGATATTGGCCTCCGCAGAGGCGTCGACGTTTCCCCCCGAAATCGAGCCGCCCATGATCACCACGTCACGAACCAGCGGCACGATCGAGGGATCCTTGGACACCGCCAGGGCGATGTTGGTCTCGGGGCCGATCGGGACCAGCGTGATTTGATGTGGGAATTTGTGCACAAGTTCAATGATCAGGTCGGGACCGAAGCGCGCGTCGGCCCGGCACTTGGGCGATGGCAGTTGAATGTTGGCGAGGCCGTTCAAGCCGTGCCAGAACTCTGCCGTCACCAACTTCTGATCCAGCGGATGCTGGGCTCCGCCGGCGACGGGAATGTCGCATCGGCCGGCCAGCGACACCAGCCGTAAGGCATTGTCCAGGCCCTGGGCGGCCGTGACGTTGCCCGGGACGACGGTGAGCGCCTGCACGTCCAGTTCGGGGGAATTGAGCGCCAGCAGGATGGCCATAGCGTCGTCCGTGCCGGGATCGGTGTCGATGATCACCTTCCGCGGCGTCGAAGACGGGCCTCGATCCTGCGGAAAAGCAGCGAGGGACGGCGATGTAAGTAGGCTAGAGCACAACAGCGCACCTATCAGACCTGTGCCGAGGGTTGACACACCACGATCCTCCGGGCTGGTTTTCAAAACAGGCCTCTGCGAATCGGAACCTGTCGAGCGTTGTATCGTACCGCAGGTGTCCGGTCTCGATCTAGGAATTTGACGGACTGGCAGCTTCAGACTCTCGTTGCGGAGCGCTGTCCACAGGCAGCCGGCGCCGTTCAATCATCTGCTCCACCTGTGAGGCCACAGCTTTCATCCGTTGTTCGGGAGGCCAGTGCGCCCATCCGAACGGGAGGGTCAAGGCCGTCGCCGTGGAGGTCAGTGCAAACTCCGCTCCCAACCGTAGGTTCGGTGTGCCCACTCCACCAAGGACGCGCTTTTGGACGGCTTCCGCACCTGCCGCCCCCGAGGCAGCCAGGATGAAGAGGCTGGCGGCGTCGCGCCCTTGCTTCACCGGTGGCAGAACGACGTCAACTTCCGGCCGGATACATCCCGCCACGTATTTCCGAAGGGATTCGAGGGCCGCCGCGTCCGGCGGGACGGCACGGTTGTCGCGCGCCGGATGCACGGAAACTTCGATGAGCGACAGCGGACCTCCGGCCGGCGGCTTGCGGCTCAACTCCGAGTACAGTTCGCCCACCACCGAATGCACCGGCAGCACAAAGCGGAAGGTGCTGCCGCGGTCCACCTCACTTTCGGCCCATATCATGCCGCCCTGCCGCTGGACCAATTCGCGCGAAATGTAGAGGCCCAGCCCGAGCCCTGGCTCGGGGCCGCGTTTCCTCGACACCTGGTACAGGCGGTCAAAGACTCTGTCCAGGTCGTCCGCAACGATGCCGCAGCCTGTGTCGGCCACCGCCACCTCGACAAACGCGGGATGCCGGTCGAACGGCCGGGCCGTCACCGTCACGCTTCCGCCTTCGGGCGTGAACTTGGTGGCGTTCTCGATCAGGTTCGTGAGAACTTCGCACGTTCGCTGCGGATCGGCCCACACCACAGGGACGTCGGGCGGGAAGTCGGCGCGAAGAGACACCTGGCCGGATTCCGCCCGCGGCCTCAGCGTCTGGACGGTCTCCTTGATCAACCTGGTTATGGAAAATGGAACCGGCTCGACCCCCAGCTTGCCACTCTGCGCCCGCACCATGGCCAACAGATCGTCGATCATCCGGTTGAGTTGGCCGGCGTTCCGAACCACCACTTCCAAGTACTCGCGCTGGTCGTCATTGAGAGCACCGGCGAGATCCTCCAGCAGCAGGCTTGTGAATTGACTGATGGC
>Ga0335078_10007317_pt1 | contig 16378 bp, 11 predicted proteins | sample Lox_Sample_32_FD_206711 | JGI IMG/M metagenome (GOLD analysis project Ga0335078, IMG submission 206711) | Soil microbial communities from Loxahatchee National Wildlife Refuge, Florida, United States - Lox_Sample_3.2 | ecosystem: Environmental > Terrestrial > Soil > Wetlands | place: USA...
TTCCGTATGGTGCACGACCGTGATGCCGAGTTCAGCGTAGGATTGAATCTGCCGGTAATCTTTATCCAGCATGGTCGTGCAGTGGGGATCGCACAGGACGACCTTCTTCACACGCGCGTTCGTAAAAGCCTCGACCACTTTTTCTGAGAGTTGCAGAAAGAGGTATTCGTTGCCCGCGCGCCGCGCTGGCTCTCCGCAGCATGTTTCACGCGCCAGCACGCCCCAGGAGACAGATGCGGCATCGAGAATCTGTTTCATGGCCGTGGCCACTGCCTGGCCGTGCTGATCGAAACTCAAGCCACAGCCCAGCCAGAAGAGCCATTCCTGGCTGCCGTCGAAAATGGGAAACTGCTTCAAGGTTATGAGGCTTTGGCGTGTCTCCTGCCCGACTCCCCAGGGGTTGTGGGGAGCACGTTCCATGGTGGTGAACAGCTCGGCCACTTTCTCGCTGCTGATGCGCCCCTCGCTGACCAGGCCGCGCCGCAAATCCAGGATCTTCCTTCCCACATGCTCGATGCCCACCGGGCAGACATACTCGCAGGCGCCGCAGGAGAGGCACTGAAAGAGGTCGTCCTCTGAAATGTAAACCTTCCTCTGGGCTTTCTCCTTGGCTGTTCCAGCCACAAGATCGCCGCCGTGAAGCAGGCCCTGTTGCAGGTCGAGTATGATTTCCTTCGGGCTCAGCGACCCGCCCGCCAGATTGGCGGGGCAGAACTCCGTGCAGCGGCCGCATTCGACGCAGGCGTTAACGTCGAGAACGTCTTTGCGTCCGAGGTCCGGAAAGCGGATCATCCCCAGATCTTCGCCTTCCTGCCGCAAGGCTCGCGTGCCGCTTGTCGTTTCCGAACCCAGGAAGATCGTGAACGGGGAAAGCACCAGGTGCAGGTGCTTCGAAATGGGAATCACATCGAGCAGCGCGAAAAACGAAATCGTGTGCGCCCACCAGTTGATTTTCCAAGGCGCGGTCCCGACGGGGAACACTCCCCAACCCAGCAGATAGGTGACCATGAGCGCTGAGATGAGGAACGCAACCAGCCCGGATGTAGGGGAGAGTTTTCCGAGAGGCTTGGGACGCAATACGAATCGCCGGAACGACAGGCCAATCATGGCGACCAGAACTGCCACGGCCCAGACGGCGACGAACGCGCTGTACCAGTTTCGCGTCTCGGCGGCTTTAGACAAGCCGCGCAGTCCCAGCAGCATGTGCTGCGCGCTGACCCAGGCAAAGGCAAGGAATCCCCACAGTACAAGGGCGTGCAGTATGCCGGCAATAGGCCGGTCGCGCACCACCTTATACTGCAGCAAGACTTCTGTGAAAACGCGCCAGAGGCGCCGGGGAATGTGGTCGTGCGGAAGGTCTCCGTGCGCGGCAAGCAGCGTGCGCAGGCGCCGCTTAACAATTCTCAAGAATATCCAGATGCTCGCCAGGCAGATTGCGACGAAGATCGCCTGCCCGGCGCCAGGGAAAGCGGCCGGAATGAACGCCGCGGTGATTGGCGTCATCGCTGTGGTTACCTCATTCGCCTTTAGCAACCGGATAGCCCTTGTCTACCCAATCCGTCCCTAAGTTGTCCGCGATGTAAAGCACCTTCAGCTTCCTGAATCCGTGGTTGTGCAAAGCCTGATAGGCCGGCCGGACGTTCGGGCAGTGGCTCCAAGGGCAGCATCCGCAGTAAATGACGACGAACCGGTCTCGGGGAAGCTCTGCCATCCGCTTGACGAGCTGATCGAGCGCGGCTTGGGTGGCGGCCGGACCAAGGTTTTCAGAATCCGGGATGTGGGCTTGTGTATAGGGCATGCGAAACCCGACGTAGATCACGATGGGCCGTTCGCTCGGGAGCGAGGACAGAACCTTGGCAAGGTCTGGTGGACTGATCAGGGCGGCGGCAGGGATGGGAGAAGGGGCCGCCGATTTGCTCTGTGGGACACTGGACATGGCATCGGCGTGCGCGGCCAGGAGCCTCCGGTTCGACGCGCCGGCGAACAAGATCAGGCCCAGAACGGAAAGACCCGCTGATGCGGCGACAACTCTATTACGGTTCAGAAATGTCATGAGGGCTCGCTCCTGCCTGATTGCCAGTCTGAAACCCATGCCTGCAGCCCAACGAAAACTTGCCGGTCCGCTGTTTACGAGACTACTGGCCTTGCTTGGCTGAGTCCTACCCACACTCAGGTCCTAAAAGCAATATACGCTCGGCCAAGGTCGCGTTCAAGGGGCGCGGAAATTCGATAGTGAATCAATCTGACGTTCCACGGCCTTCTTGGCCGTGGCGGGGCGCTGGCAGGAGAAGGTATGAAAAAACCGCCCAAACCTGTCATTCCGAGCGGAGCGAGGAATCTGCATTTGGTTGTTTTCAAGCGGATAAATGCAGATGCTTCGCGGCGCTCAGCACGACAGACGGTTTTTCACACCTTCGGATGCCCGCACCCCCAGAGATTGCCCGATTGGTGAGTCGACCGCGATGGAGTCTGGTAGCGTGGACCCCCGTTTTTGGGGTCCGCGGTTTTTCCGTCGGCCCATCGACAAGCCCCGGACCCCAAAACCGGGAGTCCGCGCTACTAGATCAAGGTGCCACGCTGGCGGTCACCTTGGGACGAGAGGCGTGAACCTCGTCGCCGCGGAAGAAACGGCTGGGTGTGGCGCGCATTACCGCCATGGAGGAGAACGGCTTCGTATAATCGTTGCGCGCGTTCCAGAAAAGGAATCCTATCCCGCCGTTTCCCTTGGCTACGGTGACCTCGGTTCGAATATAAGCCTCGGAGTAGGATTTGGTGTGCCAGCCGAAAGCCTGAAGCCAGGGCCGCAACACGACTTTGGAATCCGCTGTAATCTCTGTGAAGCGTTGCATGGACCGTGAGATAAAGTGCTCAGGCGCGTCGCCCGGGTTGGAGTAACCGTCCATGCGGTAGAAGTGGGAAGGATACACCATGGGCGAAAGCACGTCGCAATACTTCGCCATGGCGGGAATATTCTGGCCGGTGTGCTCGAGGTCAACATTACGCTGCCACGCCATCACCCCGAAAACGTCGAGCGAAAACAAGACTCCTAGTGGATGAAGTTCGCTGTAAGCCCGCGCCACGAACTTGGCGATCACGTCAGTCCGCGCCCAATCCGGGTGCGAAGCCTGGTAGGCGAATCGGGCATCCTTCTGATCGCCTTCCGCGGGGAAGCGCACGTAATCGAACTGAATTTCGTCGGCGCCGGAATTCGCCGCCATCCGGGCCAACGCCAGGTCATACTCCTGGACCTTGGGCTGCGATGGGTCGGTCCAAACCAGCTTCCCGTTTTCCCTCCACGCGTGGCCAGTGCGGCGAGACTGCACGGCCAGTTCGTTGTGACTTTCGACAAGGCATTCATCGCGGAAGACCGCAATGCGCACGATCGCGTGGAGTCCCAGCGAGTGGATGTAGCGAATCAATTTGGCAAGGTTGCGGATGGGCACATGCTTCCCCTGCGGCGCAAGGGGATCGTCGAACGGAACGTTAAGCAGGCCGTCAAAGTCCTTGACGTCGAAAACAACGGTGTTTCCACCGGCTTCCCGCCAGCGGCGGATCAAGTCCAGTCCTTTATCACTTCCGGCCATGTAGCCGGTAAGATAGATTCCCCGGGTCTCGAAATCTCTTGGCACAGGAACCGGGTGCTCGACGAGGGGAGACGCGAAAATGCCGGGAATCGTCAACTCGGTTCCGGGCTTGAGGTACTTTCCGATCTTGCCAGCATTCGCTTGCTGGATGGCAGCCTCGAATTCCGTCCGGGTCATATAACAGGTCTGAGGCAAATAGTGCAGAGCCAGTGAAGGAAGGCTTTCCCCTCGCGCCACGGTGTGGAGTTCGGTCTTGGTCGCTCCCTCGAGCGGGCCCGGCGGGAACTTTTCCTTTTCTTTTGATTTCTGAGATATATTCTTGGTCGCAACCGCGGCGCGCGCCGTCAGGGAATTTGGACTCGGGCCCGCGGGTTGCGCCTTGGCTTGCACCTGTCCCTGCGCGAATAAAAACAGCGGCGTGCTGCCGGACATTACGGTGGCGAGAGCTGCGACGAGTGCGTTGGGTAGTAAACTGCGTCTAAGAATGGCGGACACGTTATTTTCCTTTTGCGCTGATAAAGCCGGGACGATAACAGCCTCCCGGGAATTGTCGAAGCACGAGTGGGCGATGTGGACATTTCGACTGATGCGCGGAGCCACGCGGCCCGCGAGTAGCGTCGCTGTTTGAGTGCACGCCGGTTGCCAACGTGGGAACTGGATCCTACGGCGGGAGAATCTCGCTTGGCGCTCCGCCTGGATCAAAGCGGGCCAGAGCCGCATGCAAATGCAGATTCTTCGCTTCGTTCAGAACGACATTTCATCCTGAGCCCGTTCGTTCGCTCGGGATGAATTGCGCGAAGGATCTGCTTTTTTCGCGCGCCGCGAAGAAACCCGCCCGTAGTATCACACTGCGCGTGATTTTTATGCGTCTTCGGAGCGGGCAGACGCCAACGCATACTCAGGAGGTGAAGATGAGGAGAAAAATACTCAGTTCATTGCTTGTATTGATGGCGGTTGGGCTGGCGCTGACCCGTGCGGGATGGGCACAGGCCGCGCCGCCGGAGCACCCCGTGGCGCTTCTCTGGCCGCAGGGCGCGCCGGGCGCGGTGGGTACGGAGGACACGGATCGACCCTCGCTGACTCTTTACTCCCTCCCCAAAGGCCAAGGTGCCCGCAGCGCCGTTGTGGTGTGCCCGGGCGGAGGCTACAGCGTGTTGGCCATGGATCACGAAGGCCGCCAAATAGCGGAGTGGTTGAATTCCCTGGGAGTAGACGCTTATATCCTGAAATACCGGCTGGCGCCACGCTACCATCACCCCGCCATGATGAATGACGCGCAGCGCGCCTTGCGGTACGTTCGCTCGCACGCGCCCGAGTGGGGAATCGCCCCGGACCGGATCGGCATCTGGGGTTTCTCAGCGGGTGGACACCTGGCATCCACTGCCGCGACGCACTTCGACGCTGGAAATCCTTCTGCCGCCGATCCCATCGATCAGGTGAGTTCGCGGCCGGATTTTGCCATTCTGGCTTACCCTGTGATCACCTGTAGCGAACCATTCATGCACCAGGGTTCGTGCAAGAATTTGTTGGGCGGCAATCCCGATCCTAAGCTGGCCGAGTATCTCTCGAACGAAAAGCAGGTGACCGCCCGGACACCGCCTACTTTTCTCTTCCACACGAACGACGACGAGGGAGTGCCCGCTGAAAACAGCGCGGCCTTTTATCTGGCCTTGCGAAAAGCCGGAGTGCCGGCAGAACTGCACATCTACCAGCACGGCCGCCATGGCGTGGGCCTGGCTCAGAAAGATCCGGTGCTGTCGTCCTGGCCGCATCGCCTGGCGGACTGGATGCGATTGCGGGGGTACGTGATGTGAGTTGAGGAGTCGAACAGTCGTGGAGTCGGGGAATGAAGTGGTGTCCAGATCCAACCCGCAGCGCCGGCCTTTAGAGCCCGCCCTGAGTGGAGCGAAGGGTCGGCTGCGGCTTGCCTGAAGGCCGACGCTACTTGAATCCTCGACTTTCTTGTTTGCCGTAAGCCAATACTCGGCGTATCATAGAGCCACTGAAAGCCCTTTGCCGAGCGAGGTTCCTTCCGCCGAAAGGAGTATGGATGTCGCCCAAGTATAGACAGCGGGGATACATGGACTCTGACCGCGACCGCGAGAGGCCTGAGAAGAAGCCGGGCCCAAAGCGGGAACAAATCGGGCCGAAGACTCCTAACATGCCGGGCAAGCGAGAGGTGTCGCGCTGCGCCTCCTGCGCCCTGGTGCTTCCGGTCGGGATTGACGTTCAAGGACGCTGTCCGAAGTGCGGCTTTGAACTGCACAGTTGCAAGCAGTGCGCCTTCTTCGATACGGCCGCTCGCTTCGAATGTACACAGCCGATCACGACTCGCATTCCAAGAAAAGACATTCGCAACCAGTGCAACTTCTTCTCCTTGCGGACCACCGTCGAACGTGAAACCTCCACCTCCAGACCCATGGACGCGCGCCAAGCCTTCGAGAACCTGTTCCGAAAGTAAACCCTGTTATTTCGGGTTCACGCGGTCCTTTGGCCCACCCATGCAAAAGTGAAGTTAGCGTCATCCTGAGCCAAGCGAAGGATCTGCAGTTACGGTGTGGAGCGAAGTCATGCAGATCCTTCGCTGCGCTCAGGATGAGGGCGGATCTGGTGAGCAGCGAGCTGGGAGTGGGGCGGGCGGGATTGCGACAAAATGTCACTATCTCCTTTGTTATCAATTTGTTACACTTTCCAACTCAACCCTCTTTCTCAGCCATTCGCTGCTTCTTTCTCCCCATCCGCGGTTTTAGTATTGCCCGCCAATTGATTGGAATGGTCTAATTTGGCCTCCGGCAGAGAGGATCTTCTTCCGCGAGCGGTTTTTGTTCCTTGCGCTTTGGCTCGGCGGTGAAGGTTGCCGGAGTTTCCCGCACCCTGCTTATCTGATTCTGCGTTAATGCGCTGAGATCAACCTTAAAGGAGACCTAATGGCCACTGTTACTATAACTCCGGAAGTCGGTTCCCCGCGACGAAAGGAGTTCCAGCGCGTTCAGCCCCCTGCGACTTTTACCGGCGCCCGAATTGAGCCTTTACAAAAGGGCCTTCCCAAGACCACGCAGTCCGTCTGTCCGGAATGTCTCGCAGTGATAGACGCCCGGCTCTTTGAGGAAAACGGCGCGGTTTATATGGAAAAAAGCTGCGTGGAGCACGGCGAGTTTCGGGACCTGATCTACTCCGACGCGAGGCTCTATCTCAAGATGGAGGAGTTCGAGTTCGGCGATAACCGGGGCCTTGAGAACCCGCAAATTGCTGACTCGGCGCGTTGCCCGGAGGATTGCGGCTTATGCTCGCTGCATACCTCACACACCGTACTCTCCAACGTGGACCTCACCAATCGCTGCAACCTCACCTGCCCCGTATGCTTTGCCAATGCGAATGCCGTGGGATATTTGTATGAACCGTCCTTCGAGCAGGTGCGTGGGATGCTGAAGACGCTTCGCGAACAGCGCCCCGTTCCCAACCGTGTGGTGCAGTTCTCGGGGGGCGAGCCTACGATTTATCCCCGCTTCCACGATGTGCTGCGCATGGCTACGGAAATGGGCTTTACCCACATCCAGTGCGCCACGAACGGCATCGAGTTCTCGAACGCGGAATTCGCTCTGAAATGCAAGGAAGCCGGCCTCCATACGCTTTACCTGCAGTTTGATGGCGTCAGCGACGAAGTCTATCTGCGCACGCGCGGCCAGCGCCTGCTCGAGAAGAAACTGGCATGCATTGAAAACTGCCGGAAGGCCGGCCTGAAGATCATCCTCGTTCCCACCATCGTGAAAGGCGTCAACGATCACCAGATCGGCGACATGATTCGCCTGGCCATCGACAACGTCGATTGCGTCAGCGGCTTCAGCTTCCAGCCGGTGTGTTTCACGGGCCGCATTAATCGCCGGGAGCTCGAGAGCAAGCGCTTCACGCAATCCGATCTCGCCCACGCCGTGGCCGACCAGACTGGCTTGACTGATAAGTACGAAGACTGGTACCCGCTCTCCTGCATTTCGCCCTTCTCGAAGCTCCTCTCGAATTTACAGAATTTCAATCGGCCCAATCTGACCTCGCACCCGCACTGCGCCATGGGCACCTACCTCTACGTGCACCCGCAGTCGAAGACTGCCATCCCTATCACCCGGTTCTTCGATATGCCTGCCATGCTGCGCGACATCGATCTGCTGGCCCGGCAAGCGGAGGGCGCGCGATTCAAGATGTTCACGAAGATCAACGCTTGGCAGAAGCTTCGCCGCCATTTCAAGGCCCAATTCGCGCCCCCGGGGCTGACCTTCGAGCGTTTCCTGCAAACCCTTCAGGGCATGACCGACCACGAGTACGGCCGTGGCAAAGGCGATGGCAGCTTCACTTACAAGACGCTGCTGGTGGCGGGCATGCACTTCATGGATTCCTACAATTACGATTTCGCTCGCGTGAAGCGCTGCGTGATCCACTACTCGGCCCCCAATGGGCTGGTCTACCCCTTCTGCATTTACAACTCCGGCCCCTGCATGCGCGAGAAGGTCGAGCGGCAATTCTCCGTGCCCCTCGATCCCAAACCCGCCAAGCTGAACGGCAACGGCTTGGTGCAGGTCGAGAATTAGTCGCCTCTGACGTAGGGGCGGCCCTTGTGGCCGCCCTCGGTGCGGCATGATCGCTGACGGATGAGCGGCCGGGCTGGCGCAGACCTCTGCCGTGTGAGGTCTGCGATTTCGCGAAGCGAAGGTCATGGCGACGATGGCCAATGCACCCTAACGGTTCGCTGCCGCGAACCTCGCAGACATCACAGACCGGATGTCTGAGCCAGCCTGCCAAATGCCGACCTGAAGGTCGGCGCACCAAGTCGGCCGGGCTGGCGCAGACCTCTGCCGTGTGAGGTCTGCGATTTCGCGAAGCGAAGGTCATGGCGACGATGGCCAGTGCACCCTAACGGTTCGCTGCCGCGAACCTCGCAGACATCACAAACCGGATGTCTGCGCCAGCCTGCCAAATGCCGAGCTGAAGGTCGGCGCACCTAGTCGGCCGGGCTGGCGCAGACCTCCGCCGTGTGAGGTCTGCGATTTCGCGAAGCGAAGGTCATGGCGACGATGGCCAGTGCACCCTAACGGTTCGCTGCCGCGAACCTCGCAGACATCACAGACCGATGTCTGCGCCAGCCGGTGCGGGGCCCTCCCGTGTGGCCGCCCTGGGCAACCACAAGGGTTGCCCCTACGACATGCCTGTTGAAACCCCCACCCACTCTTGGTACTGTATTCAGGCGGGCCGGAATCGCTCGCTGTGGTACGAGGGGGACTTTCTTCGCTGGGCGCGAGGAAAAGCAGATCCTTCGCTTCGCTCAGGATGACATGTCATTCTGAGCGAAGCGAAGAATCTGCATTCTGTTGCGGCTCCGCCGCGCTGCAGAACTACATTTTCGAGCTTGGAGGAGGAATCAAGATGAAGAATGCTGCCATACTTCTTACACTTCTGGCGCTGCTCTCCGTGGGAGCGTGGGCCGGGCAGGATCAGACGACAACGCCGAAGGCCGCTCCCAAGGCGGGGGCAACACACCCGACGACTGCGGCGCAAATGACCACCACGGCCTCGGGGTTGAAATACCGGGACATGGTGGTTGGCAAAGGCGCGCAACCCAAAGAAGGCGATACAGTGCTAGTGAATTACAAGGGTACGTTCTCGGACGGAAAGGTCTTTGACAGCAACGCGGGGAAAGGGCCGTTCAAGTTCCATTTGGGACGCGGCGAGGTAATCAAAGGCTGGGATGAAGGTGTGGCTTCGATGCACATAGGTGGGAAGCGCAAACTGGTTATCCCTCCCGATCTGGCCTATGGTGCGGGCGGGTACCCCGGCGTAATTCCCCCTAATTCCACCCTGACCTTTGTGGTTGAGCTGCTCGACGTCAAAGCACCGATGTAGGGCGCGCCGGTTGCGCCAAGTTGTTTGTCGCTGACCCCATCCACTGGAGGACCTCCTGGTTTGGGCGCAGCACCGGTCTCAGAAGTTGCCCTGAGCGGCGCGAAATGCCGGCAAATGCTCGCCTGAACAGACTGTAGCTACATGTCATGCTGAGCCCATTCGCTTCGCTCCGGGTAAACTCCGCGAAGCATCTGCAGTACCCCGCTGGCAAATACAGATCCTTCGCTCCGCTCAGGATGACAGCGAGGAAGACTTTCACGTAATAGGTATAGGCTAGAGCTGCTAGATGAGAATCTGAGACGCGCGGAGAGCCGCGCTACCCCCCGAACTTCGAACTGTGGTAGCCTGATCTTTGTGTCCCTCAGTTCGCACCTTCATCGCGGGACCTTACCTTATGGCTCTGATCGCTCCCTCGCTGCTTGCGGCTGATTTCGCTCGACTTGGCGAAGCGCTCCGGACCATCAAAGACGCCGGCGCGGGCATCGTCCATGTGGACGTGATGGACGGCCACTTTGTAGAGGATATCAGCGTCGGGCAGCCGGTCGTCCGCAGTTTGCGCAAGGCCACGGACCTGATTCTCGACCTGCACCTGCTCATCGAACGTCCGGAACGCTACGTTGGGGAGTTCCTCGCGGCGGGCGCGGACCGCGTCGCGGTGCACCTCGAGGCCACCACGCGCCTGCACGAAGTCCTGGGAGTGATTCGGACGCAGAGGGTCAAGGCTGGGATTGTCCTGAACCCGTCGACGCCCATAGATTCAATTGTGGACTTAGTGGGAGAATTCGATTATCTTTCAATCTTGTCGAGTGATCCGGGGTTGAGCGAGCGAGCCTTCATTCCCAGATCGCTGGAAAAAGTGCGCGCCGCCGCAACCTTGCGAGACCAGCGTCGGGCGGATTTTGTCATTCAAGTTGAAGGCGGCATCCGCGTCGAGCATATGGAAGCACTGGCGCGGGCCGGTGCAGACATCCTGGTGGCAGGTTTCGCCATCTTTAATAGCGAGGACCCCAAAGCACGACTGGGAGAAATGCTGCGGCTCGTTGCCGATTCGCGGTGGAACGTGTAGCGCAGACCTGATTGCCAGGTCTGCGGGTTTTACCAGGTCCTCGCAGAGCGAATCACCAGTAAGCCGGTGGGGGCCTTCGCGGCCGCCGCGGGGAACCACGAGGGCTGCCCCTACGTCAGGATCAGGAGTTAAGGCACTGTCGAAACAAATTAATAACATGAGCTGGAAGGGCCTGAGCGGGTTTCTATGCGTGGCCGCCTTAGGTGGAGTCTTCCTTCCGGGATGTCTTTTTCATCGCAAGCGCCACGCGGACATGGCCGCCGCAGTCAATCCCGGCGATCAGCCTGACAAAATTCTCTACGAAAAAGCTACTAACGAGATAACCCACGGGCGCTACGACGTAGGGCGCCTGACCCTTCAGACCATGATTAACACCTATCCGGATAGCGAGTATCTGGCAAAAGCCAAGCTCGCCATTGCGGATTCCTACTACGAGCAGGGCGGGATCTCAGGTCTGACGCAATCAGAAGCTGAATACAAGGACTTCATCACCTTCTTCCCGACCGCGCCCGAGGCTCCGATGGCCCAGTACCGGGTGGGTATGGCGCATTTCCGCATGATGGCTAAGGCCGACCGCGACCAGACGGAGGCGCGCCTGGCAGAAGCCGAACTCAAGGAGTTTATGGTGAAGTATCCGGAGGACCCCTTGACCATTCGCGCCAAGTCCCGCCTGCGTGAAACCCAGGAAGTTCTGGCGGAAGGAGAGTTCGAGACGGCAAGCTTTTACCTGGGGAGGGGAGCCTATCGGGCGGCCCGCGGGCGGTATCGGGAGATTATCGAGAAGTACCCCAACTTCAGCCAGGGAGATCAAGCTCTGTATGGAATGGCACAGTGCCTGGAGCACCTGAAAACTCCCAAAGAGTCCATTCCGTATTATTCGCGCCTGGTGCGTGACTTTCCTCTCAGTCCGCATGTAGACGAATCCAAAGCCAGACTGATGGCTATGAAACAGCCGGTCCCAAAGCCCACGAAGGCGACGCTCGCGCGCGCCCAGGCGGATGCGACCCGAGTGCACAGCAAGGGCCTGCTTGAAAAACTGTCTCTCGCCATGGCCGGGACGCCAGACACCAGCGGTACCTTGCGAGGCCCGGTGGAATTAGGAGCGGCGGCGAGCTCAGTCGAAATGGCGAAACGAACCCCCAATGCTCCCGTGATCACCAACGCTTCGATCATCGCTCAGCCGCTGAATGACTCCAGCCTGGGTTCCGGAAAGACCGATGACTCCAAACCAGCTTCGGACGTCCCCAACAATGCCGGAACTTCCGCGAACGAGGGCGCCCCGAAAACCGAAGAAAACCCGGCGCCATCCACCGCTAGCCCGACCGCCAGCCCAAGCGCCCCGGCCGTGGGCAAATCAAACGCCGACCCGGCCGCCGCCACGCCACAGGAAAACAAAGCGGCCGAAAGTCAAACGCCGACGAAAACCGAGCCTGATAAAGCCAAATCCAACCCTCAAGACCAGTCCCCCAACCCCGCGCCTCAAAAGAAGAAAGGCCGCTTCCACATCCTCAAGAAAATCGTTCCCCCGTTGTGAAAGCAGGATTCAAGAATGATGCGCGATGTAGCGAATCCCGCAATTGCGCGACTCTGCTCCGAGAGATAGTGTGAAAAGATCGACCGTCTGTCATCCTGAACGACACCGAAGAATCTGCGGTTCGCCGAGCATCGTGAAATCAAGAAAATGCAGATCCTTCGTCGCCTGCGGCTCTTCGGGATGACATCCGCCGTGGGTCTCTCACCGCTTCCAGCGATGGGGCATAAGGGGACGCGTAACGGGATCCCACCCAAAAATGTCGGGCGAACGCGCGACTCTTGACTTCCGACTCCTGCCTCCTGCGCTTCTTGACTTCCTCTCTCTGTGGTGATATTTCTTTCACGCCTCATTTGGCGATTCAGCATCGAAAGGGTGGCCCGGTGGCTCGATTGATCCTCATCGCGGACGATAGCCCTATTATTCAAAGGAGGGCGCAACGGATTCTTCAGGACGTGGGCTTCGATGTTCAGACAGTCTCGAACGGCGTCGCGGCAGTCAAGAAACTGCCTGGCATGCAGCCGGTGCTCGTGCTTGCCGACGTTTCCATGCCGGGCAAGGACGGCTACGAAGTCTGCGAATTCGTGAAGACCTCAGCGGGTTTGCGCCATGTGCCGGTGCTGCTGGTGGGCAGCGACCTCGAGCCCTACGACGAGCAGCGGGGCGCGCGAGTGCGAGCTGACGGCATTATCAAGAAGCCCTTCTCTCCCCACGACCTGGTTGCCGTGGTGAGGCGGTTGACCACTCCCGCGCAAGCCCCGGCTTTCCCGTCTGTTGCTGAGGAGGCCCCGGCCGCCGCCTCGCTCACACCCTTTCAAGAGGCGCCGGGCGAAAGCCACGCCGCCTCCCAGCGGACGGCCCTCCCTGGCGGGGAAGAAGAAATCCTGCCGGCTGCTGCTGCCGCGCCATTACCTGTGGCGGATGATCTTGCGGCCAAGGTTTGGCTGCAGTCCGATGTAGATCCCGGAATTGAGCCGGGAAATTTCCCGGAGCCTGCGTCGGCGGCCGGCGAGTCCACCCCGGGATTGACGCCTGGACCGGCCTCCGACTGGGGGGAAGAACCAGCCGCTGAAGGCACGCCGGAGCCGGCCCTCGCCGCCACCGAAGCCAGCCGGAAAATTGAGGAGGCAACACCTGAAGAAATCGAGGAGTCCGTCCCGGCTCCGCAACTTATCGACTTAACTGCGCCGCAGGGTGCACTTGATCCTAACCCTGTGTTTGCCGGGCGCCTCTCCGAGCCTTTTCCGGTCCCTGCGCCTCAGCCGGAGCTGATTGCTGCGGAAACCAATCAAGAACCCGAGGAGTCGAACGCCCAACACTTGGGCGAACTGAGTTCATTTCCTCAGCTGGTCGATCTGACGGCAGCGGACGCGTTCGAGGAGCCGGCCGCGTCCATTGAAGAGGCCCCTTCAGAGCCCGCCCCTGATTTCTCGCCGGAGCTGGCCACGGCCGGGTTCGAAACGGCGCGCGAAGTCGAGGATTTGAACTCCCTCTCCCGACCTCTTGATGCTTCCACTTTTCCGGCAGCGCAGCAACCGGATGAGGTTGCCGCTGCGCCGAATGCAGAACCGATCCCCGACATAGCGCCGGAGACCGCCACCGGCAGTTCTGAGGTGAGTCAAGAATGGGGCGATCTGATATCGGGACCGCCGGCCTTTGAGACCTCAAGCGCCCCCTACGCGCAATGGATATATAAAGTCGTGCACAAAGTTGTCAATCGGATGGCCCCGCCTGTCCTCGCCCCGGACCAGATTGAAGAACTTGCGCGCATACTCGCCCGCGAAATAACCTCGGAACTTGACGGACCCTCAGGACAAACCGACTTTTCCATTGAAGGGCCGCCGCCGGACTAGCTTCCTACTAAGGCTGGGCTGAGCGTGGATTGTTTATCGCTGACCCCCGTGGTACGCCTCGGAACCCGGGTTCCCGGTGGTGGGCTACTTTGAAAATCTTCGGCCTTGACTGACTCCTAGCGCGTAGCATATAAAAGCCATGCCATAGGAAAGATCGGCATAACCTCCGAACGAAGGAGGAGTGGATGATAGTCTTGCAATTGTTCTACGCCCTCGCGTTCGTGTTGCTTTCAATCATCTGTTGCCTATTCTGTCTCGCCAGTCCAAGACTGCGAAAGTACGCTATTCAGACTCTCGTGGCTCCGGTTGCCTTCGGATTCTGCGCGCTGGCTGGAATGGCACTTGTCGCCATTGCCTTGAACCTGGGCGGGGTATGGCCTTCTGCCCCCAAACCGGTTCTAATAATCGCTCTTTACGCTCTTTACTGCGCTTTTGGGTTCCTCGGAGCATGGTCGGCAATACGGATTACAGGTCGCTTGCTGCGTACGGTTTCAAAGTAGCCCGGACTTCCTTGACAATTGAAACTTGGTAGGCTAGAATGGTTTCTGGAGCCCCGCCGGGGGGCATGTTGAGGCAGGTAAGTGCAGGAACTGAGAACTGAAAACTGAGAACTGAGAACTAGAAACCGAAAGGACTCATCACCCATGCGCTGGAGTCAAACATTCATTCCCACATTGCGCGAGGACCCTGCGGAAGCGGAGGTTCCCAGTCACCGGTTATTGCTGCGAGCGGGATACGTACGGCAAGTGGCGGCAGGGGTCTATGCGCACCTGTTTCTTGCTCAGAAGTCACTTCTCAAGGTGATGCAAATCATTCGCGAGGAGATGAATGCCATCGGCGCCCAGGAGTTTCATCTCCCGGCGCTCAATCCCGCCGAGCTTTGGAAAGAGTCCGGCCGCTACGAGGCTTACGGCGAGACGTTGTTTAAGATTACCGACCGCAACCAGCATGAAATGTGCCTGGGCGTGACGCACGAAGAGGAGATGACTAACATCGCCCGCAGTGAGCTGCGCTCCTACAAGCAGTTGCCTCAGATCTGGTATCAAATTCAGGAAAAATACCGCGACGAGCCGCGGCCCAAATCCGGCCTCTTGCGCCTGCGCCAGTTCTGGATGAAAGATTCATATTCGTTCGACCTCGACGAAGCCGGGCTGGATGCGAGCTACCAGAAGCACTACGACGCGTACCGGCGCATTTTCGACCGCTGCGGCCTGAAATATGTGATTGTCGAGGCGTACTCCGGGACGATGGGCGGCACGCAGTCCCACGAGTTTGCAGCGCCCACGGACGCGGGCGAGGATTCACTGGCCATTTCGGAGTGCGGCTACGCCGCGAACCTGGAGAAGGCTGAGGGGCAGGCGCCGCCGGTGGAGGACCCATCTGGAGACCAGCCGCCCGAGCCGTTTCCCACGCCCGGCCAGAAGACGATTGACGCTCTGGCAAAATTCACGGGCGAAAGTCCGGCGCGGTTGATGAAAACGCTGGTTTACGTGGTGGATAGCAATCCGGTGATCCTGCTGCTGCGGGGAGACCACACCCTGAGCGAGACGAAGCTGGCCAGCGCGCTGGGCACGAACGTGTTTCGCCCGGCAACACCCGAGGAGGCTTTCGCGCTGCACGGAGCCCACTTGGGCTCGCTAGGGCCGGTAGGGCTTAAAGGCGTGAAGATACTGGCGGACCGCGCGCTTGAGGGAAGAAAGAACCTCATCACGGGCGCCAACCGGGATGAGACGCACTTCCGCAATGTCACGCCGGGGCGCGATTTCGAACCCGAATATCGTGACCTGCGGGTGGTGACGGTGGGTGACCTCTGCCCGCGCTGCGGGCGGCCGATGCAGATTCGCGTGGCGGTGGAATTGGGGCACATCTTCAAACTGGGCAAGCGTTACTCGCAGACGATGCACGCGACCGTATTGGAGGAAAACGGCAAGGAAACGCCGCTGGTGATGGGGTCGTACGGAATCGGGGTGGAGCGCATTTTGAGCGCGGCCGTGGAACAGAACCATGATGCGGAGGGCATGTATCTGCCGCGGGCGATCGCGCCTTTCGACGTCATTCTGACGGCGGCCAATATGGACGATGCCCAACTGGTGGGGGCGGCGCAAAAGCTCTACCAGGAAATGCTGGCTAATTCGATTGATGTGCTGTTCGACGAGCGGGCGGAGCGGCCGGGAGTCAAGTTCAAGGATGCTGATTTGATCGGTGTGCCTTACCGAGTGACGCTCGGCAAACGGAAGTTCGCGCAGGGCTTGGCGGAGATCTTCCGGCGCTCGACAAAGCAGGTTACGGATGTTAAGCTGACAGAGGTTGTGGAGCGTCTGCGCGCGGAGTATCTTGCCTAGTGGGACGCTCGAACGGCTGTGCACGTCGCCATCCCACCCCTGAGCCTGGCGCAGGGGAGGAATCGCGCTTCGGGGCCGGGTGGGTCTCAGGGTTCCTCGCTCCACTCACTCGC
>Ga0335078_10007318_pt1 | contig 16374 bp, 15 predicted proteins | sample Lox_Sample_32_FD_206711 | JGI IMG/M metagenome (GOLD analysis project Ga0335078, IMG submission 206711) | Soil microbial communities from Loxahatchee National Wildlife Refuge, Florida, United States - Lox_Sample_3.2 | ecosystem: Environmental > Terrestrial > Soil > Wetlands | place: USA...
AAAGGTGCTCATCGAAATACGACTCGGCAACCGCCCGGTTCTTCTGTGGAATCCCCGAAAACATGGCGTCGGTAAAAATCTACATCCAAGCATTAGCACACCGGCCTTGGTTGTGCTAATAATAAGACAGGAGACAGGACGGAAACGTTCCGGGTTCTCCGTAATATCCCATCATGGGTCAGGCAACATTGCCTGTTTATCTCCCTCGTTTTGAGGCCCCACATTGGCGAGCGTTGGTTGCAAAAGCGACCGCGTGATGACGCCCTGAAAGGCGAGAATCGAACGCCGGTAGTGTTCGGTTTGATGACCCGAAGTGAACTCCTGGAAGTGTGAGTTTTTGCCATGACACATACCCCGCCTTGGAGCCGGAGAGAAACTGCTCGCCGCCCTGCTCAATGGCTGCTCGACTGAAAACCAAATGGCGGGCTGAACGCAGTCGGATGAAACGCTGTCGAAACGAACAATGCCGCGTAGCGGCGCTGCTTGCCCAAAAGCGGGCGGGCGCGACGCGGCCAAGACGTAACACCGACTGACGAAAGGAGCGAATCGAAATCCATGAGCACCCACATTGACTACACTCAAATCGCCGCCAAGCTCGATTACGCGGCGCTCGAAAAGAAACTGGAACAGTTGGCGCAACGCGAACCGCCGAGAAAACGGAAGACCGCCGTTGATGTGCTGGAACCGTTGCGCGAGCGATTGCTTGCCCTGCATCACAAAGGCTGGAGCAGCGCCCAACTGGTGGACGAACTGAAAGCCGTCGGCATTCCAATCAGTCCAGCGCGATTGCGCGACTGTTTGAACGGCTGGACGAACAACGGCAACGGGGCCGGGAAATCACACGGACGCCGCCGGAACAAACGCGCTGGCGGCAACAGCCGGTTGTCCACGACCACGAGCCAAACCGGACGGAGCAAGAGCGCATCCGGCGACGGCCAACCGGCGCTTAAACTGGCCGGACATTGAACGGCGCGAAGTCGCGCTTCCCACCGCAATAAATCATTGCCGCTGACTGGCGGCAAGAAGGCTTGCAGGCCCGTTCTTGTCATGCCGCTTGCGAAGGCAAGCGTCACGCCAGCAACGCGCCTGCTTCGCTGTGAAGGATGCAGTCGCATACGGCTGTCCGTGGCTGTGCGCTGCCGGGGCGATATGCCCGGCACTGCTCGCCACCGACAGCCAGGCTGATTGAAAATGTAAACATTGATATGCTCATCGCGTAGCCAAGGAGTGGCCATCGGTTCACGGAGGGATGCTCAGTAGTTAGAGCGTGAAGATACAAAACAAATTTACGCTGGCCCTCACCAGGAGGGAATTTTACTGGCTCACCACCGCAATCGTTCTGGCGCTACTGCGCGTGCTCAAATGGCTGCTTGAACCATGAAGCGGCAGTCGCCGGTGAGTCAACTGGCCGGAGCCGCCGCCTAGTGCTGTCAAGGTATTGCTCGAACGGCTGCGCCGCGCTATACGCGCCCTGACGGGTTCTGCGCTCCACCTTGACAGCGGCGGCGTTCCGGCCCGGCTTGCTCTTAGGTTCCGGCTTTGGAAAGACCAAAGCCGGAGGCTTTGTCTTCTCAAAACATGATGCGCTGACGGCGCAGTGACCGGCAGTTGCCGGAAGGGTGAAGGAGTGACGGCTAAAAGGAAAATCAGTGGCCGTTGGTTGCGCCGCCGTTCTGGTGTCCGGCCACGAACGTCTCGACCACATCCACAATCTTTCGTTGCTGCTTGCGTGGCAGTTTACTGACGGCCTCGAAGACGCGCCGTGCCTTGCCGGTGGGACCGCTGCCGCGTTGCTTGGCCGTTTGGCCGAAAAGAAACTCAACTGAGACACTCAGAGCGGCAGCGACTTTTTCGATCTGCTCAGGGCGCAGGGCAACAGGGTATCTCTCCCATACGGCATAAGCCTTTTGGGTGACGCCCAACCGTTCCGCCACCTGAGCTTGAGAGAGTCCGGCAGCTTCACGGGCGGCGTGCAATCGCTGGCCGAACTTCGTGCGTGGCTCTTTTGACGGTCTGCCTGTTTGCATGACGCAATCATACGGCCCGGTCGGAATAGTTACTGGAAATACTTGCATCGTTACTATCAATAGTAGTAACTTGCGGCCATGTCAAAACTTTCCGAAACGAGCTTGACGACATCCGGCGAAAAAGCGCCAGCCAATCCCGCCGCCCGGCCCGTGGTGTTGCGGCTGGTGTCCGACCCGGCGACGGCGATGCAGTTGGAAAAGCTGCGGATCGCCCTGACACGGCAAATCAGCCATTACGGTTGGCGCTTGATGATGACGGCGCTGGAGGCGGCGTGCGAACACGGCGCGAGGCATCAGCCGGGCAATCCCCAGGCCGTGGCCTTGTGGCGCTGGCGGGCGCAGACGCTCCGGCAACTGGCGATGCAGGAGCAGCCACCGACCGAGCAGGCGAAGCCCGCCAGAAAGAAAGGAGCAAAATGAAAGTGGATTTTGAAGCCATCAAAGCGGCGACCGACATCGTGAGCGTCATTGCCGGATACGGCGTGCAGTTCAAAAAGGCGGGCCGGGATTACGTGGCCTTGTGCCCGTTCCACACCGAGCAAACGCCCAGCTTCCATGTCACGCCGGAAAAGGGACTCTTTCACTGCTTTGGCTGCGAAGCCAAAGGCAACGTCATTCAGTTCGTGGCCATGAAGGAAGGCATCTGCGAGCGCGAAGCGGCCGTCAAACTCCTGGCGACCGTGCCCGGTGTCAGCAACGGTAACGCGCTGCCGAAGAAAACCGGGACGGCAGAGCCGAAAAAAATCCTGAAGCCGGGTGACGCGGCCAACCTGTTGCAGCGGGTCGTGAACTTTTATGTCAAGACGCTGGCCAAGGACCGGGCGGGCCTCGACTACTTGAAGGGCCGCAAGCTGGCCGAGGCGACCACGCTCGGCACGTTCCAAATCGGATACAGCAACGGTTCGCTGCTCAAAGTGCTGCCGAAGGATGCCGACATTTTGGACGGACTGAAAACGCTCGGCGTGCTCAAGGCTGACGGACGCGAACACTTTGAAGGTTGCGTCACCGTTCCAATCTTTGACGACCGTGGCAACGTCTGCGGCATCTACGGGCGGCGCGTGACCGACGACGAGCCGAAACACCTTTATCTGCCCGGCCCGCATCGGGGCGTGTGGAATAGCGGCAGCGCCAAGACCAATCAAACATTGCTCATCACCGAGGCGATTTTGGACGGGTTGGCATTGTGGCAGGCGGGCTTTCGGAACGTGATAGCGATTTATGGGACGAACGGCTGGACGCCCGACCATGAGGCGCTGTTCAAGGCCAATCCCATCCGCGAAGTGTTCCTGTGCCTCGACAACGACGACGGCGGGCGAACTGCGACCGAAAAACTCAAAACTGAAATCCTGCCGCCGCTGGTCAAAGCCGTTCACGTTGTCCAATGGCCGGAGGGCGTCAAAGACGCCGCCGAGTTCTTTCTTAGCCGTAACGCGACTGACTTTGAAGCGTTGCTGAAAATGGCAAATCCCCAACCGGAGCCGGGGCGCGAAGCGCCATTGGGAGCAGGCACTGCCTGCGAAGAAATTACGATGACGCCGACGGGCTTTGTGGCCGTGTATGCCGGGCGGCGATATGAATGCCAGGCCATCGAGCAGCCCAATCCGGCCCGGTTGAAAGCCACGGTCAAGGCCGTTGCGCCCGGTGGAAGGTTCCACATAGACACGGTGGATTTTTACCTGAGCCGTCATCGCCGCGTGTTCATCGGCGAAGTGGCGAGGCTCTTGCGCGAGAGCGCCGAGACCATTGAAGCCGATATAAACCGGCTCATCGGCCAGTTGGAAGCCTACGCCCAAAAGCACGCCGAGAACAAAGAGCCGGCCATCGTGCTGGTGTCCGACGAGGACAAGGCCGAGGGCATGAAGCTGGGGCGTAATCCCGATCTCGCCAGCGAAATCCTGCGCGACGTGGAAAAGCTGGGCTTGGTGGGCGAGCAGAACAACAAGCTCATGGGTTATCTGGTGATGACCAGCCGCAAGCTGGACGACCCGCTGGCGCTGCTGATCCTGTCGGGCAGCGGGGCGGGCAAGTCGCTGTTGCAGGACACACTTTTGAAACTCTGTCCCGATGAAGACCTGGTGAAGCTCACGTCGTTGACCGACCGGGCGTTGTTTTACAAGGGCGAGAACGCGCTGAAAAACAAAGTGCTGGCCTTGGAGGAAGTGGCCGGAGCCGAAGGCGCGTATTACGCCATTCGCAATCTCATCAGCGCCAAAAAACTCGTCATCGAATCCACCATCAAAAATCCGCTGACCGGCACGCTGACCACGCAGGTCAACACGGTGCATGGGCCGACGGCGGTGTTCCAGACCACGACCCAGCCTGACGTGGACGCCGAGACGCGCAGCCGGTTCATCATCACCAGCGTGGACGAATCGCCGGAGCAGACCAAGGCGATTTTGGAGGCGCAACGCAACCGGCACACGCTGGACGGGCTGCGCCGCCGCAAACTGCACGAGAGCGTCATCAAACGGCATCACGCCTTTCAACGGCTGTTAAAGCCGGTGCCGGTGGTCAATCCCTTCGAGCCGTTGCTGTCGTATGCCGAGGACCGGCTGGCCGTGCGCCGCGACAATCCCAAATACTTGAACCTGATTTTAGCCGTGACGTTCCTGCACCAGATGCAGCGCCCGGCCAGGCACGACGCCGAGAGCGGGCAGGACTACATCGAAACCACGCTCGGTGACATTGCCATCGCCAACCAACTGGCGGCGGCGCTCTTTGGGCAAACGCTCGATGAACTGTCCCGGCCCAGCCGCGAGCTTTTGAAACTCATCCGCAAGCTGGTGGACGGGTTGGAAAAGGCCGACCGGCAACGCGATGGAAAAATCATCGGCGGCAGCACCGCGACCTTTACGCGCCGGGCCGTCCGCGAGTTCACCGGCTGGAGTGACTACCAGGTCAAAATCCACATCAAGCAGTTGGAAGAACTGGAATATCTCGTGCCCATCAGCGGGCGGCGGGGCCAGAGCTTCAGCTACCGGCTGGCATGGGAAGGCGAGGGACTGGACGGCGAACGCTTCCTGCCCGGCCTGGTTCCGGTCGAGGAACTGCGGCGCAAAGCGCAAGTAGTAGGGCTGTTGGGCGAACAAGTAGGGTCAAAAACCGAAGTAGTAGGGCAAAAAAAGCAGGTAGTAGGCCCAAAAACCAAGTTGGAGGGGTCAAGTAGGGCGCAAGTTGGGTTGGCCCGGAACGGAGCAAAGCCGCGTGAACAAAGGGTCAAGTCGCCGTCGGCGGCAAAGTTGGAGGGAAACGGCGGAGCGCATATAGACGCGCACGCACAGGAGGGCTGTCTGATATGAGTAACAATGCAATCGCTCCGGCCTTCGCCGAACATCTGGCCGCGTTCATGGAACGGCTGAAAGTGCTGCGTTACTCGCCCGCGACGCTGGTAAGCCGCGAGCAATCACTGCGCAAATTTTTTCGCTGGCTTCAGGCGCAGCCTGGTGGGGTCCAGGCTCAGCCTGGCGTGCGCGACGTGACCAAACAGACCGTGCGCGACTTTCAGGAATGGCTGCTGGGCCGTTACACCACGCACACGGCGCACGTGCATCTGATCTCGTTGCGCCGGTTCTTCGAGCATCTGGAAAAAACGGATGCGTTGCTGGTCAATCCGTGCGAAGGCGTGCCGCTGCCGAAGTTGGAGCAACGGCTGCCCCGCAGCGTGTTCACGCCGGAGGAAGTCAAACGCATCCTCGACGCGCCCGACACCAGGACTCCAAAAGGCATCCGGGACAAGGCCATCCTCGAAACGTTTTATTCGACGGGCATCCGGCTGGAGGAAATGTCGCGCCTCACCGTTCATGACGTGGACTTGTCCGGCTACATGCGCGTGAACCGGGGCAAGGGAGCCAAAGACCGCGTCGTGCCGCTGGGCGTCAAAGCCGCCGAGTGCGTGCGCGACTACTTGGAGCGCGTCCGGGTCGAGTGGGCCAGGGACAACCCGGAGGAACGGGCGTTATGGCTGGCCGGTTACTGGCCGCATCATCCCATCCGAAAACAGATCATCTCGGTGATGTTGCGCGACTATGCCAAGGCCGTGGGCATCACCAAGCAGGCCAGCCCGCACGTCTGGCGGCACACGTGCGCCACGCACCTGGTCGGCAACGGCGCGAACATCGCCTACGCCCAACTGCTTTTGGGCCATCGCACGCTGCGCACGACGCAGATTTACACGCGCGTCAGCGTGCCCGAAGTCAAAGTCACCCACGCCGAGGCTCACCCACGGACGGCGGAGCCATCGGCCCAGGAAATCAAAACGGCCAACGCGCCGCTCGAATCGTTGCCGATGAAAATGCGCGCGCCCTACCGAAAATCGTGAAGGCGACCCAACTCGAAATCCTCATCGAACGCTATCGCCAGCAGTTGGAAATCCTCAACTTCTCAGGGCGCACCATCACCAATCGCGTGATGCACCTGCGCCGCTTCGCCAAATTTTTGCAGCAGCAGAACATCACCGAGGTTGCCACCGTCACCGGCGGCACGCTGGCCGACCATCAGCGCGACCTGTTTTACCTGCCGACCAGCCGGGGCACGGTTCGCAGCGTCAGCTACCAGAACCAGGCCATGCACGCGCTGCGGAGCTTCTTTCGCTTCCTGAAAACCGAAGGTTACGTCGCCCAGGACGTGGCCGAGGCGCTGCCGCTGGCCCGCACACCGCACACGCTGCCCCGAACCGTCCTCACGCCGGAGGAAGCCCGCAAGGTCATTGAGACGCCGGACACGGGTTGCCTTCTCGGTTATCGTGACCGGACGATTTTGGAAACGCTCTACGCCACCGGCATCCGCAAGAGCGAACTGATGAACCTGACCGTCAACGACGTGAACCTTGAAGAACAGTTGTTGCGCATCAACGGGGGCAAGTTCAACAAAGACCGCGTGGTGCCGCTCACCCGGCTGGCGTGCTCGTTTTTGGAAACCTACTTGAAGGCCATCCGGCCCGCGTTGCTGCAAGGCCGCGTCAGCGACCGCGTGTTCATCTCGCAGCGCGCCCGGCCCGTCAGCAAAAATGCCTTGGGCGAACTGGTGGAAAAATACGCCCGCATCGCCGGTGTCGCCAAACACGTCACCTGCCACATCTGGCGGCACAGTTGCGCGACGCATCTGGTGAAGAACAAGGCCAACCTGCGCCACGTTCAGGAGATGCTGGGACACCGCGACCTGTCCACGACCGAACGTTACCTGCACCTGACCATCGCCGACTTGAAAGAGGCGCACCGCCAGTTCCATCCGCGTGAACGAGGCGACGCCTCGACCCATTTATGAAACGCATTCAGGCATTGCACCGGGTGGCCAAAACTGGCAGAATCCGGTCATGCGCACGGGCCTGGCATCGTCGCTGAAACCGCTGGGAGCTTTCCTCTTAGCCGTGCTGCTGTGCGCTGGGCTGGCGCAACGGTCAGAGGCCATCACCGCCAGTGCTTCCGCGTGGTCGCCCGCCACTTCTTCCGCATCCGCTGTCGCCGAAAAAACCGCATATACCGGAATTTTGGTGGTGGTGGTGGAACCATGCACTGGGCTTTTCGGGGAGGATGATCCCGTCAATGAGATAGACCCGTCTGGGCATGATGGAGATTTCATTAGCACATTAGTTGCGGTTGGGACTGTTGGAACACTCGCGGCGGAAGAGGCAGGCCCGACAATAGAAGCTGAGACTGGGGCGGAAGCCGAGATTATTGAAGCCGAAACGGCTGAACAAGTTAGTGCAGCGCAAGCTGAACTTCAGCAGGCATTTCAATCAGGAGGCACTGCTGTGGGAAGGGCATTTAATAAATTCGGACAACTTGCCGAAGATACGGCAGAAAATACCATAAACCTTGCGGTGAGAAATACAGGTGTCAAAATTATTCCAAGACCACTTGCAGGTAACGGAACTAGATATTTGGATTTTGCATTACAACAAGGAAGTAAACTTCTCAAACTTGAAGTAAAATATAACCTGCCTAAAAATGGGGCGGCGCTTACCCGCCTTACAGCGCAAGTTCAGGAATCCGTTACTGCCGGAGATGGTGGAACAACAGTGGTCTGGAGTCTGCGTCCGCCACCGCCAGCCACAGTCCAGGCCGTGCAACAGGCTCTTGGCGCAAATTATTCCAAAGTAGTATTCAAGTCTGGAATTGGCGATTTGTTGACCTATCTGAAAACTTTCTTTTAGCATGGTAAAGTAAAGACATGAGAAGCGAACTAGGTAAAGAATGTCGAAAATTATTCCGTAAAATGATGATGACGGAATTTCCGGAATATCATGAAGACAAAGGACAAATTATTCCGCCGGGGAAATACGTTTGGACGTGTCAACATCCGTCCGGCATTTGGTTGCATATTATATTCATGATTGACCCCAAAAAAGATACGTTTACCACCGAGGCTGCTTGGAATTTCGATGGTAAACTCCCGCGTTTCTCGTATGCTGGGGCGGACGAGATTTACCAACAACCTGTCTCATTTAGGGTCAACTTTCTCTGGAATGAGAAAGATTATTGGTGGCCATTGGTTTTGCGTCCTGAAGAATATGAGCGAAGCGTTTTTCGCTATAAAGAGGACCCAATTGAAGAATGTCTGCCGTTAGTTGCTCCGGCGGTTTGGGACGCGGCGGAGAAATTGAAAGATTACTTGATTCCTGTCTTTGAAAAGATTGCGCAGCAACATGGGAACAAGCCTGTTTCCAAGGCATGAGAAGCGAGCTTGGAAAAGAATGCCGAAAATTGTTCCGCAAAATGATGGTAACGGAGTTTTCGGAATACAAAGAGGACAAGGGACAAATTATTCCGCCTGGGAGATACGTTTGGACACGCCAACATCCATCGGGCATTTGGTTCCATATATTGCTAATAATTTCTCAGAAGTCTGATAAGTTTACAATCGGTGCCGCTTGGGATTTTGACGGCAAGTTACCAGGTTCTTTGCCCGGCGTGAGCGACATCTTCGACCGCCCACGCCTATTCAGGGTGAATTTTATTTGGAGTGGCAAAGATTATTGGTGGCCGCTGATGCTCCGTCCTGAAGAATATGAACGCAATGCCTTATACAAAGATGATCCGATTGAACAATGTCTTCCATTGATTGCCCCGGCGGTTTGGGATGCGGCTGAGAAACTGAAAGACCATTTGGTTCCCGTGTTTGAAAAAATCGTGCGACAGCATGGGAACAAACTCGTTCAGCAAACGAACAATTAGGGCAGACCACGCACCACCACTTAAAGGGACAAGGGGCTTACACTTCACAAGCCTTTGATTTTCGGTTTATTTCGGGCTGTTTCGGTCTTTTCCGGCCTCAATGGACGTGACGGCGATGGAGGCGACGAAGGGCGTGTGGCGGTCAACGTCGGCGTAGCGTTTGGCGAGGGCGCGAACGGCGGCCAGGTCGTTTTCCTGCAACTTGTCGGCCAGCAGGCCGAGCCGCCAGCCGAGCACCACCACGTCAGCGGTTGAGAACGCGAGCGAGAGTTTTTGCGGCGGCTCGTTCTTATCGTCCTGGGCGTCCGGGTTGGCTTCCAGCGTATATTCGATCAACTGGCTGGTGTGAAAGCCACGTCGCTTGCCTTCGTCCAGGTGAAACTCGATGCAGGCGCAATACTTGCCGGAGGCGGCGTAACAGGAATCTTTGTCGAAGCTGGGCATAGGCGTTAAATGTGCATACCGCCGGAGCGGCGTTGTTGTTGTTGCTGCTGGCGAATCTGTTCAATCTCCCGGCGCAACTTTTGGCCGGGCGTTTCCTTGACGGCGGGCGCAATCTTTTCGGCCTGTGCGACCGACTCGGCAATTTTTTGTTCCGGCTTGACCGCTTCCGTTGGTTCAACGCCCAACCGTTCGGCAAACCATTGGCGCAGTTCCTCGACGACTTGAGCCAGGCGTTGCACCGGAGCCAGGCGCGTCAAGCGTGTGGCGCGAGTCTGGCGCATCCGGCGCACGATGCGGAAATCTTCGCGCCCGGCCAATGCTGACGGCTGGTGGTCGTGTGCAGGCACTTTTTCCTTTAGCTGTTCTCTGCGAACGAAACCGAGCTTGGCCAGGTCATCGCGCAACGCCTGCAACTCGACGGCGGCCTTGCGCTCATGGGAATCCGTGACGCGGCGGGCGAGCAAATCGGCGTCATCGGTGAAGACGTGGCAGTGCTGGCGGCCACGGGAGATGGAGACGTAAAACTGTTCCCGGTTGACGGCGGCGAACGATTTTGAGGACGCGACCAGCAACACGTCATCCACGGTTTTGCTTTGGGACGAGTGCGACGTGACAGCGTAGCCGTGCGTGAAGGTGTTGTAAGCGCCGGGCAGCACCCGGCCATCGGCCAGGGCGATGCGGCCGTTTTGGATCTCCCGGACTTGGACACGTTCACCGTTGATGAACTCTTTGCCGTGGTTGGCCTGGAGCAGCAGCCAATCACCAGCGGCCACTTTCAGTTCGCGGGCCTCGCCCACGTCAAAGGACGCGGCGGCACCGCTGGGAATAAAATCCACTTCCAATCCATCGGGACGGCGCACGCGCAAACCGTTTTCGACCGTGGCAACGACTTCGACGGTCTCGCCCCGTTCAAACTTCCGGGTCTTGCGGACGAAGCGCAGGCGCTGGCCGGGTTCAAACTGGCTGGCGTTTTTCTTTTGGGCTTCCGTCCACGAGAGCGAATCAAAAACCGTGACGGGTTCGTCCTGCTGGCCGATTACACCGTCAGCTTTCAGGGTCTCACGCACCTTGTCCGTGACGGCCTCGATCTCCGACCAGGTGGGCGAGACGAGCAGCGCCGACTTGCCCTGCTTGGTTGATGCCAGGTAAGCATCAGCGGCACGCTGGTAAAGCTGGCCGTCATCCGTCAACGCTTCGGTGACGGCACCGAGTTCGAGCAGTTTTGCGAAGGCTTTGTCGGTTTGCTTGGCGGCGGCCAGCTCGACGATCTGCCGGAAGGCTTCGGGCTTCTGGCGGCGGATGGTGGAAAGCTCTGCGAAATGGTAGTTGGAATACTGCTCCAAAATGCGGAGCGCATCGCCACGGGTGACGCTGGCGTGCTGGCCGGTGTCACCGGAGAGAATCACCCTGAACCCGTTGCGGCGGGCCACTTCAAACAGCTTCGCCATATCGTCCAATCCCACGGCTCCGGCTTCATCCAGCACAACGACCGAACCGCGTGAGAGATTGGAACGCACTTCCAAGTCACCCAGCAGTTTTTGCAGCGTCATGGTTTGGCCCAGGTAAATATCCTTGCGGAGCGTATTGGCGGCGGAGGCGGTCGGGGCGCAGAAGACCGGGTCATAACCACGGCGGACGAGCGCGCTTGCCAGTTCGACCAGGGCGGTGCTTTTGCCCGAACCGGCCAGGCCGCGGAATCCGGTGAACTGGTCGGGGCTGGTGAGGACGTGCGCCAATGCCTTGCGCTGGTCCGGGCCGAGGCGTGAGGACGGCTCGTAGTCGGCGGCAATGGGCTTGAGCGCGTCAATGCCGGCGTTGACGCTGCGAATCAGGGAAAGCTCTTTGGTGAGAATCTCCCGTGTCGAAAACTCGGAACCCACGCGGACGAGGTTCGTTCTCTCATTGAGTTCATTCTTTAGCTGTTTCAAATCCAACTGGCCGCAGCCGTTGACCAGGGCGGCTTCCAAAATCTTGTGCTGCGGGGCGACCGAATGGCGTTCAAAGACGTGCTGCAAACCGTGCGTAACGGCCTCATCGGTGCCGACCCGTTGCGCGAAATCTTTGGGCGAACCATTGGCATCGGCGACCACTTTACGCAGCGCCCGTTTTTCAAAAAAGCCGATCTCGCCAAGCTGTTGTTCGCGCACCTGTTCATCGGAAGCGCCCTTGAGTTTTTTGGGGCGGGACTGGTGGACGACGTGGGAAACTTCCTGTTTGGAGAGCTTGCGACCGAGCTTGGCTTCCTGACGTTTAACGGCCATGTCCCGTTGCTGGGAGCGTTTGGAAAACCGTTCGATAAACTTGGCGTCCACACCCCCAATCTCAAAGGCCGAACCCGTGCGCCAGGTGGAGTAACCAAGCCGGTGCAGACGCTTGGCCAGTTCATTGCGATAGACGGCGGTGCCGTAGTTGAGCGCGCCGAACATATCACCCGTTTGCAGTGCCTTCCATCGGTTCTCCCTGCTGTCCCAAGTGGCGTTGAACAGGACGAAATGCGTGTGCAGTTGCGGGTCAAGCGCGCGTGAAGTGGTATGGACGAACGCGGCGCCGACGAGGTTGCCGGTGACGCGATCCTGCTCCTGAATGCCGCCCTTGCGAATGCGAGTGGCGGCGAACAGTTCCAGTTCCCGGAGTGCGATGCCGGACGCTTCGTTGTGGGCCTCGATGATGCGCCGGTCATTCATGGTGACGGCCAGGATGGACACCGATTTGGGCGGCGAGCAAACGAAGTCGAAGTAAATGCGGCGCTCCCGAAACTGTTGCGGTGTCAACTGCTGGCCAGTCTCCGGGTGCTGGTTATCGCAGAGCCGGAGGAAGGCTTCACGAGTGACGACTTCACCCGGTTTTAATCCCAACTGTTGAGCGCCGGTGCCAATCCAATGACCGGCCTGGGATACACCCTGGGTGTAATAATCATTGTGGGAAAGGTGCTCATCGAAATACGACTCGGCAACCGCCCGGTTCTTCTGTGGAATCCCCGAAAACATGGCGTCGGTAAAAATCTACATCCAAGCATTAGCACACCGGCCTTGGCTGTGCTAATAATAAGACAGGAGACCGGACGAAACGTTCGGGTTCTCCGTTAATCGCCCTCGTATCGAGATGGCCCCAATGGCGAGAATCTGTCGCCGGTAGTGACAGGTTTGATGACCCGAAGTGAACTCCTGGAAGTGTGAGTTTTTGCCATGACACTTACCCCGCCTTTGGAGCCGGAAGAAGCTGCTCGCCGCCCTGCTCACAGGCTGCTTGGACAAAAACCAAATGGCGGGCTGAACGCAGTCGGATGAAACGCTGTCGAAGTGAACAATGCCGCGTGGCAGGGCTGCTTGCCGGAAAGCGGGCGGGCGCGACGCGGCCAAGACGTAACACTGACTGACGAAAGGAGCAACCGAATCCCCATGAGCACGCACATTGACTACACCCAAATCGCCGCCAAGCTCGACTACAAGGCGCTCGACAAAAAGCTGGAAGAACTGGCGCAACGCGAACCGCCCCGGAAACACAAGACCGCCGCTGACGTGCTGGAACCGTTGCGCGAGCGATTGCTTGCCCTGCATCGCAAGGGATGGAGCAGCGCGCAACTGGTGGACGAACTGAAGTCTGTCGGCATTCCGGTCAGTCCGGCGCGCTTGCGCGACTGTTTGAATGGCTGGACGAACAACGGCAACGGAGCCGGGAAATCACACGGACGCCGCCGGAACAAACGCGCTGGCGGCAGCGGCAGGCTGTCCACGGCCACGAGCCAGGCCGGACGGGGCAAGAGCGCATCAGGCGACGGCCAACCGGCGCTGAAACTGGCCGGACATTGACGGGCGCGAAGTCGCACTTTCCAACCGTATTGAATCGTTGCCGCTGACTGGCGGCAGGAAGGCTTGCAGGCCCGTTGCTGCTCATGCCGCTTGCGAAGGCAAGCGTCACGCCAGCAACGCGCCTGCTTCGCTGTGAAGGGTGCAGTCGCACGCGGCTGTCCGTGGCTGTGCGCTGCCGGGGCGATATGCCCGGCGCTGCTCGCCACCGACAGTCAGGGCCGATTGGAAATGTAAACATTGATACGCTTCATCGCGTGGCCAGGGAGTGGCCACCAGTTCACGCCGACACGCACAGTAGTTAGAGCGTGAAACTGAAAACCAAAGTCACGTTGAAGCTCTCAAAACGAGAGTTCGGACTGCTCATCATCGTTGTCATGGCGCTACTGCGCGCCGCCAGATGGCTGCTTGAACAGTGAATCGGCAGTCGCCGGAATGCGAACTGGCCGGAGCCGCCGCCTCGTGCTGTCAAGGTTGTGCTCCTGCGTCGCCTCCACCTTGACAGCGGCGGCGTTCCGGCCCGGTTTGCTTTTAGGTTCCGGCTTTGGGAAAGACCAAAGCCGGAGGCTTTGTCTGCTCACAAGGAACACGGGGCGCTGACAGCGCAAGTGATCGGCAATCGCCGAAAGGGTGACGGAGTTACAGCTAAAAGGAAAATCAATGGCCGTTGCCGCTGCCGTGTTGTGTGACGAACGGTTCCAGAACCGCCAGGACTTTTTCCTGCTGACGGCGTGGCAGCTTGGATACCGCCTCGAATAGTTGGCGAGCTTTGCCTGTCGGCCCGGACGTTCGACTGTGTGTAGCTTGCTTGTTCATCAGCGACTCGACGCTGACGTTGAGCGCAGCAGCGAGTTGTTGGACTTGATCTGGCCGCAGGGCGACCGGGTGGCGTTCCCAATAGGCGTAAGCGTGCTGGGTCATGCCGAGCTTCTCGGCCACTTGTGCTTGCGTTAATCCCGCCGCTTGGCGAGCCGCGAGCACACGTTCGCCGAACGGCGTGCGAGGATGCTTGGAAGGTCTGCCGGTTTTCATATCGGCAGCATACGGCGTGTTTTGAGGACTAATCGAAAACGCTTGCATACTTATCAATAATGACGATATTAAACGGTCATGCGAAATTTTGCAACCCCAGCCTTGACGACATCCGGCGAAAAAGCGCCAGCCAATCCCGCCGCCCGGCCCGTGGTGTTGCGGCTGGTGTCCGACCCGGCGACGGCGATGCAGTTGGAAAAGCTGCGGATCGCCCTGACCCGGCAAATCAGCCATTACGGTTGGCGCTTGATGATGACGGCGCTGGAGGCGGCGTGCGAACACGGTGCGAGGCATCAGCCGGGCAATCCCCAGGCCGTGGCGTTGTGGCGCTGGCGGGCGCAGACGCTCCGGCAACTGGCCATGCAGGAGAAGGCGGAGCCTTCACCCAATGCGGCTTCGCCGCGATGCAAACGGAAAGGACGGCGATAATGAAAGTGGACTTTGAAGCCATCAAAGCGGCGACCGACATCGTGAGCGTCATGGCCGGATACGGCGTGCAGTTCAAAAAAGCGGGACGCGATTACGTGGCGCTGTGCCCGTTCCACACCGAGCAGACGCCGAGCTTCCACGTCACGCCCGAAAAGGGACTCTTTCACTGCTTTGGCTGCGAAGCCAAAGGCAACGTCATTCAGTTCGTGGCCATGAAGGAGGGCATCGGCGAGCGCGAAGCGGCCGTCAAACTGCTGGCGACCGTGCCCGGCGTAACCCAGGGCACGGCCTTGCCGAAGAAAACTTTGCAGACGGCCACCATGCCGAAAAAAATCCTGAAACCAGGCGAAGCGGCGAACCTGTTGCAGCGGGTGGTGAACTTCTACGTCAAAACGCTGGCCCGGGACCGGGCGGGACTGGATTACCTGAAAGGCCGCAAGCTGGCCGAGGCGACCACGCTGGGCACTTTCCAAATCGGTTACAGCAACGGCTCGTTGCTCAAGGTGCTGCCCAGGGACGAGGACATTTTGGACGGGCTGAAAACGCTGGGCGTGCTCAAGGCGGACGGGCGCGAACATTTTGAAGGTTGCGTCACCGTGCCGGTGTTCGACGAGCAAAGCAACGTCTGCGGCATTTACGGCAGGCGCATCACTGACGCCGAGCCGCCCCACCTGTATCTGCCCGGCCCGCATCGGGGCGTGTGGAATGGCGGCAGCGCCAAGACCAATCAAACCTTGCTCATCGCCGAAGCCATCCTGGACGGGCTGGCGTTGTGGCAGGCGGGCTTTCGGAACGTGATTGCGATTTACGGAACGAACGGCTGGACGCCCGACCACGAGGCGTTGTTCAAATCCAATCCCATCCGGGAAGTGTTCCTGTGTCTGGACAACGACGACGGCGGGCGCACTGCGACCGGGAAACTGAAAAGTGAAATCCTGCCGCCGCTGGTCAAGACCGTGCATGTCATCCCGTGGCCGGAGGGCGTCAAAGACGCCGCCGAGTTCTTTCTTAGCCGTAACGCGACGGACTTTGAAGCGTTGCTGAAAATGGCAAATCCCCAACCGGAGCCAGGGCGCGAAGCGCCATTGGGAGCAGGCACTGCCTGCCAGGGCGAGGAAATTACGATGACGCCGACCGGCTTTGTGGCCGTGTATGCCGGACGGCGATACGAGTGCCAGGCCATCGAGCAGCCCAATCCGGCCCGGTTGAAAGCGACGGTCAAGGCCGTTGCGCCCGGTGGAAGGTTCCACATAGACACGGTGGATTTTTACTTGAGCCGTCATCGCCGCGTGTTCATCGGCGAAGTGGCGAGACTGTTGCGCGAGAGCGCCGAGACCATTGAAGCCGATATGAACCGGCTCATCGGCCAGTTGGAAGCCTACGGTGCTTGCGCACGGCCACCATCAGAGGTGGTGCTTGTCAGTGATGCGGACAAGGCCGAGGGCATGAAGCTGGGGCGTAATC
>Ga0335078_10007319_pt1 | contig 16373 bp, 11 predicted proteins | sample Lox_Sample_32_FD_206711 | JGI IMG/M metagenome (GOLD analysis project Ga0335078, IMG submission 206711) | Soil microbial communities from Loxahatchee National Wildlife Refuge, Florida, United States - Lox_Sample_3.2 | ecosystem: Environmental > Terrestrial > Soil > Wetlands | place: USA...
ATCCGTCGATGTCGCGGCGCAGGCTTTGAAGCCTCTGGCGGATCGCGAGCGCGTTCTCCGCAGTCTTGTCTTTTTCATATCGGCGTACATCGCGCTGCAGGCCTTCGGTGAGGATGTCAAAATCCTGATCGCCAACGTGGACATGCCAGCTTTGCGGCAGATGCTGCAGGGATTCCGGAGTTGAAGATCCCGAGCTGTCGAGTTGGTGGGTCGCGGTTTGGAGCCGGTCCAGTTCCGCTCGATATTGATCTGGAGTGAGCGCGCCACCCGGCGTAGTGTCGGCCCGGCTGAGAGCCGACACAAGGAGGATCCAACTCAGGATGTAGATTCGGCTTTGCCTCATGCGCCGACTTGTGCGGGAGAAGGTGGCAGCGGCGGTGAGTCGATGGTCATCATCATCAACTGCAGATCGAACGCCTCTTTGCGCACGCGCTGATCGTAATAGACGAGCGAGAATGCGATGGTGACCAACGGGCCGACCAGACATTCAGAAATGAAAGCAGTAACCAACAACGCGGCCTGCCATCCGGGCCCCTTACGCTGGAGGGCGAACATCGAGCTGACGCCTGCTGCAGTTTCGACTGGCCAGCGCAACAGGAGACCCACTCCAACGCCAAGGACGATGAAGAGGAGCCAGATAACAAAAATCCGCCATCGGCTGCCCTGGGTCAGGTCGGAACTGCGCGACATCGAGTCGAGCACGCCCTTGTTCTCCAGAACCAGCGCGGGCACGGCGAGCGACCACATGATCAGCAGAATAATTCCTGGAACTAGCAGAGCGAGGCAAGCCAAACCGGCGAAGACACCAACCAGCAGCGACAACCCCACGACTGGCAGAATCTGGCTCTTCACCCGCTGGTACGAATCGACTACGCTGGCGGGACGATCCAGATGGACCTGCGAGACAGCGACGACCGTTGCAGCCTGCGATGCGGCGGAAACAGCCAAGCTCAGCAACCCTGCCCCTATAGTCCACAGCAACGACAACAACAAATCCGGTAGCTTGGGGTTCGGAGACTGGAAGATGAGTCCGACACACTGGTAAGCCAGTACCACAAGATGCGGGAGCGCGAAAATTCCTAGAAACAATCCAAAGTGGCTGCGGTATAGCGAGAAGGTCCGGTCCAGCAATTCTCCCGTACTCAACGGCCTGAGTGCGGTGGTCATGACTCCTCCGAGCGCTGCGAACTTGCCCGGAATCGTAGCATAACGCGGGACTTATCGTGTGGAAAACAAGACTTACCCGCAACTTCTAGGACGCCGGTACCCCGGCGTTGATTTCTGCGGCTTTGCCGTCGTGATAGACGACCACGATCGGTTTTCCGCCGTTGGGGTAGTGAACGGTTTTTTCGTAGGAGGTATCGCCGGCATCGGGAATTCCCATGCCGACCGCGAAGACCGCCTGCAGTTCGTTCATGCCGGGCTTAACCTGGTGCTGATCGACTGCCTGCCACACATCCGCAGACCAGTGCTTGTACAGATCGTGGGGATCTTCGATATAGAACATTTCGTCGGAGTAGATTTTGTACTCGCCGTTGGACTCATATCCGATGGGAACGGTGTAGGCCTTGCCTTCCTTTTGAAAAACCGCTAGCGCCTGCCGCTGCTGTCCCTTGCCGATGGGTATCGCGGTGACCACATCGGTAATGGTGAGCTTCTCAATCGGCCCCAGAAGGCCGGCTTCGTGCGCGAAGTCGACGTGCTTGGTGGCGGCATCGTAGGGATAGTAAGTGTACCGATAACCTTCCTTGACCCACTCCGGCTGCTGCGTGAGTTGCTTAGCGCTCTGGAGATCGTACGGATAGAGCTTCTTGGGATTTACGTAGTAGTCCGGGTTGGAATAACCGACAGCTATCGGATGTTTCAGGCGTTCGGCCGCGACGCGGTCTTCGTGACGCGCATAGAAAATATAGGCCGCGCGCGCAGTCGCGATGATTAGCAGCGCGATCAGTACGAGCTGAACTCTCTGCCTGGTCTCAGGACTCATGAACAGAGTGTATCAACACGGCGGGATCCAGCCGTATTCGTTGTAAACTGAAACGGGGATACTGCATGCCAGTCACTGAACAAGACGTCTTGAGCGCATTGAAGAGTTGCTATGACCCGGAGATTCCGGTCAACATTGTGGACCTGGGCTTGATTTACAACGTGAACTTTGTCACCGCACCCGACGAGAAACAGGACGTCACGGTCGATATGACCCTGACCGCACAAGGCTGCCCGGAGCACGTCAACATCAGCATGCAAGTGAAATCGCGTCTGGAACAGCTGCCGGGAATCCGGAATGCAGCGGTGAATGTCGTGTGGACTCCGGCGTGGACGCCGGAACGGTTGAGCCCGGAAGCAAGAAAGCAACTGGGGATTGAATAAGTCGGACCCTGGACTTCAGGCCTGAGCGGTGTGGTAAGTCGACTTCTTCCGCGTTACCCGCCGATTTCTTCCCACGCATCAACGGCAGTCCGGCCCGCGGCCTCGGTAATCCGACGACCCGCTTTGCCCGCCATTTCCATTACCTGCATGCCGCGCTCGAAGTAGTCAGGCAAGACTCGCCGGACTTTTTCAAATTTTTCGGGATACTCTGATGCCAGAACGGCGAGACCGACGCCCGTTGCCAACACACCGCCTGCGTACTTCTTCTTCATGAACAGAATTGCTCCCGCCCCAATCGCCGTGAGCACAACCGCCTTCTTCCAGCTGTCCATGCTCTTCTCTAAGACTCCCATGATTGCGATTGTACTCCAGTATCTCTGTATGCACGGCGCATCAAGAGGCCGCGCCTGGGGGTTAAGCAAACTAGTTTTCTCGCGGCTTTCCAAACGTTCCATTGCCGCGACGGTATTCCTGAGCTTCGATGCCCAGGCGTTTCATCATCGATTGCAGCGTGGTTCGCTTCATTCCCAAACGGCTGGCCGCACCATCATCCCCAGACAACACTCCGTTTGTCTCGCGCAGGATGCGAATGATGTGATCCCGTTCCATCTCAGTCAAGTGATCGTCTTCCAGGACTTCCACGTCTTCCAGTTCAGAAGGCGGAGGAGCGAGAGTGTGCTCTTTGCTCATGATCACCATGCGTTCAATCATGTTCTCCAGCTCGCGCACATTGCCGGGCCACCGCCAATTCCGCAGAATCTGCATCACCTCGTCCGGAATCCGGTCGATATGCTTCCCCATCTTCTTGGAGTGCTTCTGCACGAAATGCTCGACCAGCACCGGGATGTCGTCTCGCCGGTCACGCAGCGGTGGCATCTCGATGGGAAACACATTCAGACGGTAAAAGAGATCCTCACGGAACTTTTTGTCGGCGATATCCTGCCGCAAATCGCGATTGGTGGCTGAGATGATGCGAACATCCACGTGCAGCGTCTGGACCCCTCCTAAGCGCTCGAACTCGCGATCCTGCAGGACTCGCAGCAACTTCGGCTGCAATTCTGGAGGAAGTTCGCCAATCTCGTCGAGAAAGAGCGTACCCTTGTCGGCCAGCTCGATACGTCCGATCTTCTTATTTACGGCACCCGTAAAAGCGCCCTTCTCGTGGCCGAAGAGTTCGCTCTCGAGCAAGCCGGATGGCACCGCGGCACAATTGAGCTTCACGAAAGTATTGCCGCTTCGCGCGCTCAAAGAGTGCACGGAACGCGCCAGCAGTTCCTTGCCCGTTCCCGTCTCTCCCAGCAACAACACCGTCGAATCCGTAGGAGCCACGATCCGCGCTTTCTTGAGAACATCCCGCAGCGCTGGGCTTTGGCCGATGATCGCCTCGAAACCGAGTTCCGTCTGGATTTCACGCTCGAGATACATCTTTTCCTGGGCGAGCTTATCTTTCGCCTCTTGTAAGTGATCGGCCATCTCACGCAGGCGCGCAATGTCCATGCATGCACCGGTGATCCCCACCACGTTGTGCTCATGGTCGAATAGGGGTTCGATCGTTATATCAAAGATAAAACTCTTGCCATTGTCCGGAACGGCAACCTCTTCGCGTGCGGCAATACCAGATGTCAGAACTCGCTTTTTTATCGCAGTGAGTATCGCGGCGCGTCTCGGCCCGATGACGTCCTCGTCGGTTTTGCCCAGGACGTCGTGCTGCCAATAGAGCTGCGGATTATAAATCCAGGTGTAGCGCAGGTCGCGGTCCTGGTTAAAAACCGTGATCGGCGAGTCTTTCAGCGCCACGCGGAAGCGCTCTTCGTTGCGCCTCATTTCTTCTTCGGCTCGATGACGTTCCGTCGTGTCGCGGAGAATTCCCTGGAGTCCTCCGTCCGGCAAGCGCCTCCCAGTAACCTCTCCTGGAAAGGTAGAACCGTCTTTTCGGCAGAAGGTCCACTCACTCCTCGCGATCGCGCCCCCTTCGAAACGAGCAAGCTCAGGTGCGATCCGCGGAATGTCTTCTGGGACGATCATATTAGCGATCGAGAGCTGCAGAATCTCATCTCGTGTGTATCCCAGCATTGCCTCGCCCGCGGCATTGACATCGAGATATCGGCCATTCGCGTCGGCCAAGAAAATACCATCCGAAGCCTGTTCCACGAGCATGCGGAAATGCTCTTCGCTCTTGCGTAGTGCTTCCTCAGCCTTCTTGCGCTCCGTAATGTCGATGGCGGTCACCTGCACCATGGGCAGACCACCGTTGTCGGTGCGAACCAGGCAGTCGAATAACACCCACACGGAACTCCCATCTTTGCGCCGCAATTGCAGTTCACGACTGCGAAAGGGTCGTTTCTCACTCAGCTCACGAAGGATGGGTTCACGATCATTCGAATCGAAATAGAACTCCTTCGTTTCACGGCCCCGGATCTCGTCTGCGGAGTCATAACCCAGGATTTGCGCCCACGCCGGGTTGCAATCCAGCACTCTTCCGGATGCTGAGGACAGAGCAACACCGGCAATGTTCTTTTCGAACAGGAGCCGATAGCGCTGTTCGGAGCTGCGCAGAGCTGCCTCGGCGCGTTTGCATTCCGTAACATCGCGTGCCATGCCGCGCACGATTGGTTCTGCGACCCCCTCCGTGCGAAGCGTGTTGTGGTATTCCCAGATCCGCCGTTCGCCGGTATGCGTGACGACACATAAGAATCCTTTATCCGTACCGCGAGTCTTGATTCTCTCCAAATAAGCTTCGAACTGGTCACGAAACTCGGGCGCGATAAATTCACGCATCGGAATCTTCAGCAGTTCGCTAACTTCATATCCCAAAGACCGGGCTGGCGCCGGATTCACAGATAGCAGTCTTCCCGACAAATCATGTGTACACACCAGATCTTCGCTATGTTCCACCAAGTCTCGGTAACGATCTTCGCTCTCTCGCACCGCGAGCTCCGCATTCTTGCGGTCGGTGATGTCGCGGGCAATCGCGACCAGGTACTTGCGCTCCGATTCCACGCAGCGCAGGCTCACTTCCACCGGAAAGGTCGACCCATTTTTTCTGCGGTGAGTCGTCTCGAACAACGCGAATCCCGACTCTTGCACTTTCTGAAGCACGCTCCCTCGCGCGTCGGCATCGACGCTCGGGTTGATATCAAACACAGTCATCGACAGCAGTTCGTCCCGTGTATAGCCCAGGTTTCTGCAAGCTTTCTCGTTGACGTCGAGAAACCGCAACGTCTCCGCGTCAACGACTTCCACCGCATCACTGGAGTGGTCGATCAGCGTGCGGAATAGCTCGAGGGACCGGTCAGCCTTGCGTTGTTCGGTGAGATCCTGGAACACAACCGCCACTCGGTCGATGCCGCTTGGCCCCTCGATCGGCAGATTTGTAATGACGAGGTCTCTCTCACCAAGTGCCGGATAATTGCGGCGCATCTCGTAACGCACGATCTTGCCCGCAAAACACTCGTCGAGTTTTCCTTTCACAATCGATTCGAAAACTTGGGGATTCAGACCCTCCGCGACGTGGTGCCCAATCAGCTGCTTCGCAACGATTCCGCGATTTTTCAGGAAAGCGCGGTTGGCGAGTAGGTATCGGTAGTCGCGGTCAACCACGGCTATCATTTCTTCTAACCCTTCGACCACTCGTTCGAACTCGCTCAGCCTGGATTCGTGACGGCGGTAGAGTTGCGCCAGGAAGCTCGTGCCGGTTCCGATTCCACAAAAAAAGATGAGGCCGACGATCTCTCGCAGCCGGCTCGGACCAAACACAATCAGCGAAGTCCAGAAGAACGCGGCGACGGACACCGCTGATAGCAATGTCGCGAGAACTCCCGGACCAAAACCGGCCAATAACGCGACCACAATGATCGCGGGAACGAAGATGACAAACGGGGGGAAGGAGCCAAGTCCGGCGCTTATCGCGAACCGGATGAGCGTTGCCACGGCAACGACAATCACGGCGAATGCATAGCGTTGAGCCCATGTCCGCAATCCATTTGCGGCCCTTAAAATGGCCCATTTTTGATCGGCAGAACTCATAGCCAACCTCGAATGCCTCTGATTTCCCTGGGAATTCACACTGCGGCGCGCGTCCTAGGAACAGACCAAAACCAAGACACAACACCGCTCCACAAGCAACTCCCGAGCACTAGGAGCGCTTCGTGCTTTTCCAGTGGCTCGCTGGCCTTTTGGGGAAAGCAGCAAACCACTGATCCGCCATCATGGCGGCTAACTACGTCAGTATCTGTGACCGAAGTCACACCGGGCGCGCTATTTCCCGAAACGGAACGGGCTTTTGACCCGACAAAAGGGCGAGCCGTTGGGCTCGCCCCCTTGAACTTCGCCGAACTTACTACTGTAGGGAACTCACCAAGTCATTTTTCAGCACGCTAATTTCGACTCGCGCAGCGCTGACGTGTTTTCCTTCGCTACTCGCATTTCCCATGCTCAACTCATAAATCCGATAGACAGGAATCTGATGGGTGAGCACCAGGTAACGGACGACAGAGTCTGCCATCTTCTGCGAACTCGCAATCCCCGCCTGCCCTTGTCCCGGAGCAAAGCCGCGCACCTCGATGATGTAGCTCTTCTGGTCCTTGAGTGGTCCAGCCATCGAGTCAAGAGCATCTTTGGCACTCTTACTCAATACGGTCTGGCCGGGACGGAAACGGATCTCCGTCTGGGCGTTTCCCTTGTATTGATCAATGTTGGCGACCATCTGCTCCGCTGAGCCGACTCGGGTCGAAGCCTGGGTTGCCGCAGTCTGCGCCAGCTGTGCCTTGTTGCCCGCATCCGTTGCATGCTGATCCGCAAGGTCGGTCTTTTCAGACGCCAGTTTGATGCCTTGCTGCGCCCGGCCATCGATGTCTTTGATCTTTGTGCCGTTCTCGGCAGTGATCTCATCCAGTTCGTTGATGCGATCCCGGATCGGAGCAACCTGCCGCTGCACGTATTTCTTGTTGGCGAAGGGATGCGTAATCAGATTCCCCACGTTCGGATCATCACCGTCCCAAAAATCCTTGGGCTTGGGAGCAACTAGCGGCTCGCGCTCGCTCTGAGTCGCCGAAGCTTGTCCGTTCGAATTCGTGTTCGCTTGTTGCGTCCATGCAGGGAGCGAAATGCATACCAGCAGAAGCAGGGTTAGAAACATGCTGTTTTTCATCTGGACCTTCCCGTGGGAGAACGAAGTCTTGGAACCGCCCGATTGGGCCTTATTTTGACGTCCTAAATTGTGCATCCAAACACCACAAGTCTGCAAGCTCTTTTATTGGCCATTTCCTTCAAAACGCCCGCCCCTAGCGGGTTTTGACGAATTATTGGCGTCTGGAAAGGCGCCGGGAAGCCCGGCTTCAGACCCCGACCGGTCGGTGACTGGCGTCACTGCCAGATCCCGATCATCCGCCCAAACTATGGTGTGGAGCGTCTCCCGAGAGGTACTCTCATGCCCCGCAAACACTCATCCCTCGAAACCATCGAAGACTTCCTCGCCCAGAAGCGGATCGCCATGGTGGGCATTTCGCGCCAGCCGAGAAACTTCAGCGTGACGTTGTTCAAGGAACTCGTCCGCAGCGGCTATGACGTTGTACCCGTAAATCCGAAGACTCCGAACGTACTCGGCCAGTCGTGCTTCGCGCGCCTGCAGGACATCCAGCCTCCGGTGCAGGGCGCGCTCCTGATGACGTCTCCCGAAACCACCGAACACGCAGTCGCCGACTGCGCCGAGGCTGGCATCCCCCGCGTCTGGATGTATCGCGCCGCCGGAGCTGGAGCCGTCAGCCAAAAGGCGATCGATTTCTGCCAGCAACATGGGATTCAAGTCGTCCCCGGCGAATGTCCCTTCATGTTCCTTCCACATTCGGATGGAATCCACAGGGTTCACGGCATCTTCCGCAAGATCACGGGACGTTACCCGCGTCGCAAACCGCGCATCAGCGAACCGGCCTGACGCCAGTGTGAAACGCAGTGGAAAATTGCGCTGCCGCGAGAAGACTTCCACATCCCATCACTGCTTCGGAGCCGACGCCGACGCCACCAGCGCTGCCAGAGGTATCTCCAGCGTGCCCGCCTTGCTCGAACCCATGTCATATAGCCCGGAGCGGAAATACACGGCCGAGGCGGGCACATCGATCTCCACATTGAACCCGACTCCATTGGCCTGGGCTTGCTCGAAGTGATCCTTCGGCACGCGCACCTGCAGCAGCCGCACCATCCAGTTCAACGGTTTTCCGTCCCGATCGTAGGCCAGGAGCGTAACTTCCACGTTGCCATGATGGAAACCATCCGCCGAAGTTTCGAGCGCTAGGTCCTCCGGCGGAACCGTGAACGTCACGCTATATCGCGTGACCGCCCCTCGCAGGTCCTGATTGTCGCCGGCGCGGCGCGAAACCACTCCTGCTTCGAGAGTACCGGGCTGAGTTGGTGTCGGCAGGACTTTCATCGTGTACAGGATTTGGGTTGAATCGGGTGTCCCGTGGTCCATCAATGGACGCAGAGGATCTCCCTTGTGCTCCGTCTTCGCCACAGGAGATAGGAAATCGTCCGTAGCGTAGTACCCGCGCCGGTATGCCAACTCGTATTTTCCACCGGTGAGCTTGATCGTGATGTGGCGCAAACGGCCATCCATGTTTCGATTGGTCGGCGAGTAGGTCAGCGTGTAGTAATACGTTCCCGTTTTGACAACATGATCCAGCACATCGTTGAATCCATTCGTGTGGATGAAATATTGTCCCCCGGTATTCTTCGCCAGTTCCTGCAGGCTGGCTTCGCTGGCCACGCGCTCGGTCGATTCCGTATCCAACTCTTGCACCTGATGTTGCGTCGCGGTACGGGCACCGGTTACGTCCGGTGCCCTCGGGGCGGCCGAATCGTACATCCGGTTGGGAGATAGCCCCATTGCTCCCACTCCAATCGGATAGATCGCAATGCGCGCTGCTGTCAGCAAATTGGCGGTTTTGGCGATTTCTTCGCCGAACTGCCGCAGCACGGCATTCTGGTCCACCGCCAGATTGTTCAACGGGAACGATCCCGAGAACCAGATCACATTCTTCCGCCCTGGTATCGCCTGGAGATACATCGCCAGCTGCTCGATGGCTTCGAGCGTGAGCTTCACTCTCACCCCGATCTGAGAGTTTGTATTCTCGGACTGAAAAGCAGCCAGCGCATCCGCCGCGGCCTGCACACTCGTCGCTCCGCCATATGGCCCCGACCCTTGGGCAATTGCATTCATCTGAGCAACGAGAGTCTGGCTGGCGTTCTGTTCGGACGCGGTCTGGAGCAGCACTGAGGGCTCCGGATTCCCGGCGCTGTTTTTCCCGTTCACCGCCGCCATCAGCAGAGCTGGATCCTCGGTAAATCCCTGCACAAACCGCAGCCGGTTACTTAGCGTGAAGATCGCAAGCCGCGTTCCCGGACGAATGCTCTTGATGTACTTGATCATCTCTGTACGGACATAAAGCTGGTCTGGCATCTCTGTATTTAGCGAGTCAAGCAGCAAGATGTTGGCGGCGTCGCCGGTCTTGACCAGTGGAGCATTGGAAAAGACATTCGGCGGAAGGTGTGCCATCCGTGACAGTTCCGGGACATCCGGCATTCCAGCGTGCTCCTCGAACGAGCCGATCGTTTGCGGCTTGCCATCCTCCAACACTTCGAACTTATCCTTCGTGAGCCCGGTTACCGGCTGATCATTATTGGTTACGACTACGTCAACCAATACCGATCTTACGTTCGACTTGAAAGTCGGCTGTTGATCCGTGCTGGTGGCGTTCTGATTCTGGGCAACGATGGGAGAGATCGCGAAGACGGAAACGATTAGAAATAAGAGCAACCGCAGTCTGTTCATGCGAGTTTCCTCAATTCTGAAAGCGTATCACTGAATCCGGAACCGTGTCTGTGACTATAAGGTGAGATGCAGGTCAGAACGGCAGAGGGTACTCCAGCGCCCGCGAGTCGAAGATAAGGGTCAGTATTCCCACGTCTCGCAACAGCGGCGAGACGTGGGGCATCCCAGTCTCCATTTTGCCTTGCGGCAAGGACTTCCGTTCTGTACTCGCGATTCGGGACTCAGGACTCGGGACTGACTAGTCCTTGACAGCGCGATCGGTGATCTCGAGTCCCTTGTCGATGATGGCGAAGGCCTCACGCAATTGCTGCTCGTTGATGCATAGCGGTGGATTCGTGTAGAACGAATTCCAACGGACGATCGTGTAGAGGCCCTGCTCGCGGAAGAACTTCCCAAGCGCGGCCATTTCTTCGGACGTGCCGTTGAAGGGAGCCATCGGCTGCTTCGTCTTGCGGCTGCGAATCAATTCGATGATGCCGAACAGCCCAATCGACCGCACCTCCCCGACCGACGGATGCTTGGCCAGCATTTCTTTGTGCAGCTGCTTCATCACCGCACCCATCTTCTTTGTGTTCTCGATCAGCTTGTCTTCTTCGTAGACGCGAATCGTGGCGAGCGCCGCCGCGCATCCCATGGGGTGCGAGTTATAAGTCAGGCCTCCGAAGAAAACTTTGTCCTGGAAGTGTTGGGCAATATGATGCCGCATGCCGACCGCTCCGAGTGGCAGATAGCTGGCGGTGAGCCCCTTCGCCATACAGATGAGATCGGGCACAACTTTCCAGTTGTCAATGGCAAACCACTCGCCCGTTCGGCCGAAGCCGGCCATGACCTCGTCGGCGATCATCAGGATGCCATACTTGTCGCACAGCTTGCGAACTCCCTGCATGTAGCCGTCAGGCGGAATGAGAATGCCGTTCGTGCCAACAACGGTTTCGAGAATAAACGCCGCGATCGTCTGCGGGCCTTCGAGCTGGATGATTTCCTCGATCATCGCGAGAGAAGTCTCGGCCGATTCCCATCCGCGTTCGATGCCATGATAGGGATCGAGCACGCGAACGACGCCGGGGATGCCGGGCTCGGCGGCCCAGCGGCGAGGGTCGCCTGTCAGCGTGATGCTGCCCGCTGTTGCGCCGTGATACGAACGGTAGCGCGCCATGATTTTGTGGCGTCCGGTGAAGAAGCGGGCAATTTTGATTGCGTTCTCGTTCGCCTCGGCGCCGCCGTTGGTGAAAAAGAACGTGTCGATATCGCCCGGGGTGATTTCGGCGAGCTTAGCGCCGAGCCGAGCGCGTGGCTCGGTCGCCATGAAGGGATTGGCGTAACAGAGTTGTTGCGCCTGCTCGTGGATCGCATTGATGACGCGCTCGTCGCCGTGTCCGATGTTGACCGACATCAACTGGCTGTTGAAGTCGATGAAGCGCTTCCCTTCGGGAGTCCAGAAATAAATGCCCTTGGCCTTGGCGACCGGGATGGGATCGACCTTCGACTGCGCCGACCACTCGTAAAGAGTGTGCTTCTTGGTGAGATCGACCATTTCCTGGCCGGTCATCGCGGGGTTAGCAACGGTGGTAGTCATACGCTCCTCTTAACTTGAGAGAACTTGTTCACCACGGAGGAAAACCGGGAAATTCTATCTCTTCCTCCGTGACTCCGTGTCTCCGTGGTAAGAAAACTAGAACTTTCTCGAGTGCTCTTTCGCCCAGCGCTCGACCACAACTTTCTTGTCGGTGTAGAACTCGATGGAATCGCGGCCCTGGCCGTGGAGATCGCCGAAAAAGCTGTTCTTCCATCCGCTGAAGGGGAAGTAGGCCATTGGGGCGGCGACTCCGATGTTAATGCCGATGTTGCCCGCAGGCGCTTCGTAGCGGAAGCGGCGCGCAGCCGATCCGCTTGAGGTGAACAGCGATGCCTGGTTGCCGTAAGCGCTGCGTTCGAGGAAGGCGAGCGCTTCGTCCATATCGTTGGCGTGGACCAGACTCAGCACCGGACCAAAAATTTCGGTGTCGGTGATCTCGCTGGTCGCTGGTACATCGTCGAGGATTGTCGGCTTCACGAAGTTGCCGGACTCATGACGAGCAATCTTTGCGTTGCGTCCATCCACTAAAACTCTTGCGCCTTGCTTCTCACCTACTCCGACAAGGTGCTCGACGCGCTCCTTGCTCTGCGGCGTGATCACCGGGCCCATTTGGATTCCGTCTTCGAGGCCGTTGCCGACTTTGAGTTTCGCGGCGGCATCGGCGATCGAATCGCGGAACAACTTCTGCGCTTCGCCGATCGTGACCGCGACGGAGACGGCGAGGCAACGCTGGCCCGCACATCCGAAGGCGCTGTCGGAGATGATCTGCGTTGCCATGGGCATATCAGCATCGGGTAGGACGATCACGTGATTCTTCGCTCCACCTTGACACTGGCAACGCTTGCCTTGCTCCGCTGAGCGCGAATAGATGTAGCGGGCAACGGGAGTTGATCCAACAAAGCTGATCGCGCGGACTTTGGGATGATCGATGAGGGCGTCGACGGCAGCTTTGCCTCCGTTGACCAGATTGACGACGCCTTTCGGCAGGCCCGTCTTCTCGATTAGTTCATAGATGTAGCGCAATGTAAGCGGCACCCGCTCGCTCGGCTTGATGATGAACGTGTTGCCGGTTGCGATGGCGTAGGGTAAGTACCAGAAGGCGATCATCCCCGGAAAGTTGAAAGGCACGATGGCGGCGACGACGCCGAGCGGCTGGCGGATCATCATTTCGTCGATGCCGCGCGCGACGTCTTCGAGGTTGTATCCCTGCATCATCATCGGGATGCCGCAGGCGACTTCCACGTTTTCAATCGCCCGGCGCATCTCGGCCTTCGCTTCCGTGAAGGTCTTGCCGTTTTCCATGGTGATGATGCGGGCGATGTCGTCGATGTGTTCTTCGAGCAGCACTTTCAATTTGAACAGCGGCTGGATGCGATCTTCGGGCGGAGTGCGGCGCCATTCGGGAAACGCAGCGGCCGCGGCCGCGACGGCCGCGTTGACGTCTTCGGCGCCAGCTAGCGGAACGCTGGCCAGGATCTCGCCTGTAGCGGGATTGACTACATCACGCCAGTCGGTCACGTGCGCGTCGGCCCAGCGGCCGTTGATAAAGTTGGTCAGCTTGAGGGCGGGAGGGGCGGCTACGGTAGTCATGATGCGAATACCTTTCGCTGTCGCGAAGAATGGCGCAAGTTGGCGCGTTGAACTTCAGAACCCTTGATCCCCTTCATCATACTCGCAGGTAGGGATCCTTCGACTGCGGTTGAACTTCGCGCCTGACGCGCGAAGGCCAATCCTTGCTCAGGATGACAATCTTCGAAATCTCACACTAACTGTGCGACTGCGCCTTTCTTGTCACACACGCCTGCAATCGCCGATTCGAGTACGCCGAGGGCTTCGTCCATTTGATCGTTGGTAATGACTAGCGGGACCAGGACGCGGATCACGTTGGAGAACGTGCCGGCAGTGATTGTGATCAGGCCGTGCTCGTAGCAGTATTGCGTGATCTTCTTGGTTTCATCCGGCGCGGGGACTTTCGTGTCTTGCGATTGCACGAGTTCGATTGCCTGCATGCCACCGAGGCCACGGACGTCACCGATGATGGGCCAGCGGTCTTGCCACTCGCGAGCGCGTTTCTGGAAGCGGTCACCGAGTTCGTCGGATCGACGGAGAAGTTTCTCGCGCTCGAAGAGATCGAGAACCGCCAGAGCTGCGGCGCAAGAAAGTGGATTTCCGGCGAACGTCCCGCCGAGGCCGCCGACGCCGGGAGCATCCATGATTTCAGCACGGCCCGTGACCGCAGCTAAGGGTAAACCTCCGCCGAGGGATTTCGCGGTGACGATCAGGTCCGGCTCAATGCCGTAACGCTGGCTGGCGAACAGCGCGCCAGTTCGCCCGAAGCCGGATTGCACTTCGTCGGCGATGAAGAGGATGCCGTGCTTGTGGCAGAGATCGACCAGCACCTGGAAGTAGTCGGGCGGAGGGGCGATGAATCCTCCTTCACCGAGGACTGGTTCGGCGATAACCGCAGCGACCTCTTCTTGTGCAACCACTTTCTTGAATGTGTCTTCGAGATGGCGTGCGCAGTAGAGATCGCACGACGGATACTTTTTTGAATAGGAGCAGCGATAACAATAAGCGAACGGAACGCGGTAGACCTCGCCGGGAAAGGGCGCGAATCCGGCCTTATAGGGATGCGTCTTGCTGGTCAGGGCGAGCGTCATCATGGTGCGGCCGTGGAAAGCGTCTTCGAAGGCAATGATGCCGGGGCGCTTGGTGAAGGCGCGCGCGATTTTCACGGCGTTCTCGACTGCTTCCGCACCACTGTTGACGAAGATCGTCTTCTTCGGGAAGTTGCCGGGCGTGACTTCATTCATGCGCTCGGCCAGGCGCACGTAGCTCTCATATGGGGTTACCTGCACGCAGGTGTGTAGGAAATTGTCGAGTTGATTTTTTATGGCATCAACGACCGTTTTGCGGCGGTGTCCGACGTTGAGGCAGCCGATGCCTCCGCCGAAGTCGAGGTAACGATTGCCGTCGACATCTTCGAGCCAGGCGTCTTCGGCCTTGGCGACATAGATCGGCGTGCCGTGAGAAAGGCCGCGGGGCACGGCTCTGGCGCGGCGCTCGTGGAGGGCCTTGGAGCGCGGGCCCGGAATCAGAGTGCGTAGTTCGATAGTGGACATCGTTGGATCCTAGTGACCAGGGATCAGTGGTCAGTAAAATTCGAGTTCTTCACTGGCCACTGGTCACTGACCACTGGCCACTTTGCTAGTACCAGCCGATTGGCGTTTCGTTCAAATTGATGTGGACCTGTTTCGTTTCCAGGTATTCCTCGATGCCCCAGGGGCCCAGCTCGCGGCCAAAGCCGGATTGCTTGAAGCCTCCCCAGGGGGCTTCCACATAGGTGGGCTGCATGTGGTTGACCCAGACGATGCCGGCGCGAAGCGCTTTCACGGCACGCATCGCTTTGAAGATGTCACGGGTCCAAACAGCAGCCGCTAGCCCATAGGGGGAATCGTTCGCGATCTTCATGGCGTCTTTTTCGTCGTCGAAGGGGATGACGGCAGCGACTGGTCCAAAGATTTCTTCGCGGGCGATGCGGGCGCTGTTCGTAACGTCGTAGAAGATTGTCGGCTGCACGTAATAACCTTTAGCAAATTTTTCTGGCCGTGCTCCGCCGGAGGCCAGCTTGGCTTCTTTCTTGCCGACTTCGAGATATTGATTGACGCGGTCGTATTGTTCTTTGCTGACCAGAGGACCCATCTTGGTTTCGCGGTCGAGCGGCGGCCCGAGTTTGATCTTCTTGGCTTTCTCCGTCATCGCTTCGACGAAGTTCTTGTAGATGGATTTCTGGACGAGGATGCGACTGCCCGCCGAGCAGACTTCCCCTTGATTGATGAACACGCCGAACAGAGCGCCGTCAATGGCGGCTTCGAAGTCTGCATCGGCGAAGAAGATGTTTGGAGATTTGCCGCCGAGTTCCAGCGTGACGCGCTTTACGGTGTCGGCCGCCTGCTTCACGATGATCTTGCCTACTGTGGCGCTTCCGGTGAAGGCGATTTTGTTCACGTCCGGGTGCTGAACGATGGGAGCGCCACAGGCTTCTCCGAAACCTGTGACGATGTTGACTACGCCTGCAGGGAGGCCGCAGTCGGCGAAGTATTTCGCAAATTCCAACGCGGTAAGGGGCGTCTGTTCGGCTGGCTTGAGGACACAGGTACAGCCCGCAGCTATAGCCGGCGCCAGCTTCCATGCAGCCATCAGGAGCGGGTAATTCCAGGGGATAATCTGCCCGGCGACGCCGACTGGCTCTTTCATCGAGAGCGACAGGGCATTGTCGGGGACGGGATTGACCGAACCGGTAATTTTCGTTGCCAGGCCGCCGTAATATTCGAAGCATGTGGCAACGTCGGCAAGGTCGAATTCGGCCTCGACGATGGGCTTGCCGGTGTTGCGGCATTCGAGTTCGGCGAGCGCGGCGAGATTTTGGCGAACCTTGTCGGCGAGGCGGAACAGGACGCGGCCTCGTTCCTGCGCTGTGGTTGTGGACCACGGGCCTTCTTCGAATGCAGCTTTGGCCGCGGCTACGGCGCGGTTGACGTCGTCGGCGCTGGCGTCAGGAACCTGGGCGATGACTTCTTCCGTGGAGGGATCGTAGACGGG
>Ga0335078_10007320_pt1 | contig 16372 bp, 14 predicted proteins | sample Lox_Sample_32_FD_206711 | JGI IMG/M metagenome (GOLD analysis project Ga0335078, IMG submission 206711) | Soil microbial communities from Loxahatchee National Wildlife Refuge, Florida, United States - Lox_Sample_3.2 | ecosystem: Environmental > Terrestrial > Soil > Wetlands | place: USA...
GCCGCCGGGGAGCGCGTTGCCTAAGACCACGGTAGGGGTGGTGAGCACGCTGGTGCCCAGCAGCCCCAGGCCCGCCGCGCTCACGGATTTGTTGCTCAGGTTCACGTCCACCGTGGAGTTCGCGTCAGCGCTCTGGCCGCCGCCGATATAGACCCCTATGGTGGTGGCGTTCGTGGTGTTATTGTCGCCGAGACCGACATTGTTTGCCTGCCGGTCGATTTCGGCCAGCAGCCCCTGGTATTCGTTATTCAGGGTGGCGCGGTTGCCGGTGAAAGTATCGGAGGCCGACTCGGTGGCCAGCGTCTGCAGGCGGTCGAGCATCTGAGAGATATTGCTCAGGCCGCCATCGATGATCTGTAACTGGCTGACGCCCTGGTTGGCGTTGAGGACGCCCTGGTTCAGTTCGGCGATCTGGTTGCGATAGCTGTTGGCCACCGATAACCCGGCCGCGTCGTCGGCCGAGGAGTTGATGCGGTAGCCGGAGGTCAACTGCTGAATGGTGTTGCTTTGAAATTGATTGTTGACGTTCAGGTTCTGCTGCGCGATGAGAGAATCGATATTCGTTTGAATGGAAATCATCGGATAATCCTTATGTTTGAGATTTCCCGGCCTCTTGCCGGGGCGGCGGCGTTCGCTGCCTACGGTCTTCATATCGAGCGGCTGGGCGGAAGGTTGCGTAAAGAATCTCCACTGAGGAGTTCCCGGCGCAACCGGCGTCGCGGCGCGGCGCGCCGCTCCTAAAGTTACCCGCGCTTGCGCCGATAAGGTAACCAGGAGCCATAGAGATCCCCGTTATGCGAGTCGACGAACACGGCCTGACCGATCAGGTTTCCTCTTCCACCACCCGCGCGGCGGAATCCCAGCGCATTCAGGTGGGCACTGCCGCCACCTCGGGCGCTGCGACCGCAGCCGGAGACCGCGTGGATCTTTCCGGCCTCGCCGGACGGATTTCGCAAACCATGCAAGCCCTGGCGAGCCAGTCGGCACAACGTGTCGGCCAGTTGCAGAAAGACTATCGCGCCGGCCGCTACCAACCGGACGCGCAGCAGGTCGCCAGCGCCATGGCGAGGTCCTGAAGTGCGGGAGCGAGACTTACAGGGATTGCTGGCGGCGGCGCAGTCGCGCGTGCGCGGTGCCGACGCCCTGCTGGCGCGGCCGCGCACCTGCAATCTGGAGGAATGCGTCACGCTGTTTCGCGAAGCACAGGGCTATCTGGAATGGTTGCGCGACAGCCTCTCGCAGGCAGGACCGGCCGGCCCGAGCTTGCGTCCCACGGCCGCCACCCTGGCAAGCGAGATTCGTCAGGCCGGCATCCTGCTCGAGCAAGGCGCGATGCTGGGCCGCCGCTGGCTGGCGGGCCTGCGCGCGCTGGCCCCCGAGTACACGGCATCGGGCAACGCCGTGCCGCTCCGGATCCGGGGGCGCGTCTCGTTGTTAGGATAAACGCCATGATTTCCGCGAGCTCGCTCAATTCCACAATGCTCGGAGCGGCCAGCGCCCTGGAGGCATTTCAATATGCCTTGAACGTCACGCAGAACAACATCGACAACGCGTCTACCCCGGGATACGCCAAACAAACGGTGGCGCTGCAGGCGGACCCCTTCGACCCGGCCGCAGGCCTTGGCGGTGGCGTGGTCCCCGGCCCGCTGATCGACAGCCGCGATCTATTGGCCGAAAGCGACGTGTGGCAGCAGGCTGGCGCCCAGGGCGACGCCAGCGCCCAGTCGAGCGCCTTGACCGCGGTCCAGAATGCCGTGCCGGTATCGGCGGGCGGCGGAATCCCGGCCGCTATGAGTACCTTCTTTGACGACATCTCGGCGTGGAGCGCCGCGCCCACCAGCGGCACCGCCCAACAAGGCGTGATGGTAGCGGCGAACACCTTGGCCCAGAGCTTCCAGACCACCGCCGCCGCGGTGTCCAGCGCATCCCAATCCGTTACCCTGGACATCGGCAGCACGGTCGGCCAGATCAATAGCATCACCGGGCGAATCGCCACCTTGAACGCCAGCATCCAGAACGGCGGCGCGCATGACCAGGGGATTCAAGCGCAGATCTACAGCGCGCTCGAGACCCTCTCCGGGCTGGTCAACATCAATGTTCTCCGACAGCCCGATGGCAGCGTGAACGTGATGCTCTCGAGCGGCGCCGCCCTGGTCATGGAGGGCCAGCAGTACGCGCTGACCACCGGAAACGCCGCCCCGCCTGCGGCGTCCATCGATCCCCAAGCCCCACCCGATATTGACGTCTACGCGGCGGACGGCTCCGTGGTTAACGGCCAGATTTCGTCCGGCTCCCTGGCCGGCCTGCTGCAGGTCCGCAACGTGACCATACCGGGCTTGATCGGCGATGCCAACCAGCCCGGCGCCCTGAATACGCTGGCGGCTCAAATCTCAAGCGATGTGAACGGTATCGTCGCGCAGGGATCCGTCTTGCCGGGGGCGTTGCCCACCGGACTCGCTCTGTTCACGCTGCCGGATCCGGCCCACCCGGCAGAGGCCGCATCCACCATGGCGGTCAATCCCGGCATGACCGCCAGTCAATTGCCGCCCGTCGACCAGAACGGCGTCGCCAATGGCGTGCCATTGGCGTTAGGGGCTCTGGCCAACTCCGCCCCCGCGAATCTCGGTTCGGTGGGCTACACCACGTACTATGGAGATGCGGCGGCGCAGGTCGGAACCCAATTGAACCAGGCGCAGAGCAATCAGACCATGACCGCGCAGACCCTGGCTCAAGCGCAGAGCATGCGCCAGAGCGAGTCGGGCGTCTCGCTCGACGCCGAAGCCATCAACGTCCTGCAGTTCCAGGCGGGCTACCAGGCCGTGGCCAAAATGGTAAACACCCTCGCCACTCTGGCCCAGTCGGTGATCGACATGGTTCCAGGCTGAGACTGAACACCCACATGACCCCCAGTATCAATCCCAACTCCGAGATCTTCCTCGGCAACCTGCAACAGATCCAGAACCGCATCAGTACGGCCGAACGGCAGCTCTCCTCCGGGTTGCGGGTTGCGGTGGCCTCTGACGATCCCGACGAGATCTCCAGCATCCTGCAGTTGCGCGCCCAGATCGCGGGCGTGCAACAGACGCAGGAGAACCTTTCCAACGTGACCCCCCAGGTGGAAAGCGGGGAGAACGCCATCCAGCAGGCCATCCAGGTGCTGGATACCGCCACCTCGCTGGCCACCGAGGCCTCCGGAAGCACCTCGAATGCCACCCAACGGCAGGACGAAATCCCCCAGGTGCAGGGAATCCTGGAACAATTGGTCAGCCTGAGCCAGACCGCCGTAAGCGGCCAATACATCTTCAGCGGCGACCTGAGCGGTCAACCGCAGTACACCCTGGCAGCCAACGGCGACTCCGTGCAGCAGATGACTCAGCCCGGCCCTCCCGGACAAATCCTGGACGCCAACGGCCTGCCAATTTCAATCGGACTGACCGCCCAGCAGATCTTCGACGACCAGGACGCCAACGGTAATCCCACGGCGGCTAACGTCTTCGCGGCTGTTACGGGCTTCCTGAGCGCGCTGCAAAATAATGACAGCGCGGGCATCCAGGCCGCCGTGACAAACATACAGACCGCGTCGGCGCATCTCAACGATGAGAGCAGCTTCTATGGCGCGGCGCAGAATAACCTGACCGCCGCCAGCAGCTCGGCCGGCCAGACGCTCATCCAACTGCAACAGCAACTCAGCAACGAGCAGGATGCGGACGTGGCCCAATCCGCCCTGGATTTGAACACCGCCACGACCGATGAACAGGCCGCCATGTCCGCGCAGGCCATGCTCAAGCCCCAAAGCCTGTTTAACTATCTGGGGTAGCGCACGCGTCGCCGCCGGCTTGGGGTTTGCGACGGCGAACCCGCGGTCGCCGGTTGGGCTCATCGGTGGGTTCGCACCAGATCCGCCGATGGTCCCGTCGGGCGCGTTCCCTCGCCTGTCCGTCGCCGGAAACCGTTGCGTCTTGCCGCGTGCGGCGCAATCCGCGGCAAGACCGCGCACGGCCGGCGGGCTAGCTAGCGGGGAGCCGCGGGTCCCGGCCACCCGGTGCCGCCGCGGAATTCGACGCCGATGAGATATTCTCCCTTGATGAAGTGGCAGTAGCGAACGGTCCCTCTTCCGGATATGTGCAATTTCGGGTCGTCGCAACTGACCAGCGAGCGCGCGGAAATCGGCTCGGAAATCCGCAACTGCAAACCCTCTGCCGAAACGTTCATAATGGTGGCCGCAACCACCCTTTCGCGGCCGGAACGCTCTTGCCATCGGAGGCGCAGTTCACCGCTGGCGGAGTAGCGCACCTGCCGCCGCACATTGGTTTTTCGAGAGGTGGCGTGCAGCGCCTGCTGGGCCCAGAAGGCGGCCTCCGCGTAAGCTTCGGCGAGTTGGGAGGTGCGGATGCCGGACGCCGCCGCCAGTGCCGCTACAGCGTCCCAATCGCCCGCCTCGTAGCGGCGCGCCATCTGATAGACGTCCCGATAGCGATCGCCAGCCGGCGCGGTTTCAGTCAGGGCGCCGGTAACGGCGGCATCCGCGTGGACTTTGGCCAGCGCCTCCCGGAGGGGGAGATCGATGAGTCCGTCGAGCAGCGAAAACAGGCCCATCAGGAACGCGAGATTGGGTTGGGCGATGCCCGCCAGCCCGGCAATGCGTTCGCAGAAGCGGGCGCGCACCAGCGATAAGGTAACTAGCTCGCCCGGCTTGTCTTTCGCCATGGTGGGCAGGGCCGCCAGCACGGCCCAGTGCCGGATGCCGTCCTCGCCAAGCACCGCGATGGCTTGCCGGATCGAGCCGACTTCAGTGGCGCGCGCGAAAAGCGCGGAGTTCACGTAGAGCAGGAGGCTGTAAGAGAGCGACACGTCGCTCGAAACCAGCGCCTCTAACCGGCTAAAGTCCGGTTCGGGCTGCTGCACCTCCGCCAGCAGGCGCAGACAGATCAGTTTCGACGCCGGGATGCGCCGCCCCCGCACGGTCTCCGGACGGGCGAAAAAGTAGCCTTGAAAGTAGTCGAACCCAGCGCCCAGGGCCCACTGGAACTCTTCCTGAGTCTCGACCTTTTCGGCGACCATGGCGATCCCCAGGGGCCGGTACTTCTGCACGAGGCGCTCCTGGTCCGGCCGCGACGTGGCCAGCAGATCCACCTTAATCAGTTTGGCCAAGCGGGCGAGCGGTTCAAAGCGGGCGTCGGGGACAAAATCGTCCATGGCGAAGGCATAGCCTTGTTGGCAGAGCTTCCGGCAGGCGGCCAGAACCTCGACATCCGGTTCGACCGTTTCCAGTACCTCAATCACCAGAACATCGGGCGGCAGAACGGAGTGCAATCCGCCGAGCAGAAGGCTGCGATTGAAATTGATGAAGGCTTTCTTTTCGCCCAGCAAGCCCTCCAGCCCGGCCGCCAGGAGGGTGTTGCCAATCAGCCGGGTGGTGGCAGCCGCGCCGTCCCCGCCATCGAAGATGGTGCGGCCAGCGTCCGAGCGAAAGAGTAACTCGTAGGCGTAGAGCCGCCGCTCCCGGTCGAGGATGGGTTGGCGGGCGATGAAGACGTCCATTTCCTTTACCGGTCTGCCGGAGCATGGTCTTCCGACCGGCCAGTCCGAGGGCGGAGCGCGCAGCCGGCGCGGTTATGCGGCACCGCGATCGCCCCATGATCCGGATGGTGAATTCCCTCCAGCGGCGGACGCCGGTTGGATCTGCCGCAGGGACCGCAACGCGCTGCGCCACACCCGCGGATCCGGGTCGCGCGCCATGTGGCGCAACACGTCGGCATAGCGCGCTTCCCCGGTTTGGCCTATAACCCACGCGGCCGCGGCCCGAAAAAGAGCTTCGGGCCGGCGGACCATCTTGGCCACGTGCCGCATCACTTCGCGAGTCTCTCCCAGGCGATGTAAACCGACCAGCGCATTGCCCACCACGCGGTGGTTGGAATCCTCCAGTGCCTGACGAAACAGCGGCCTGCAACTACTGGCCGAGCAGCTCCAGAGGCCCTCCACGAAGTTGGCGCGCACCCGGGCGTCGGTATCCCCCATCAGCCGGTCCATAATGCCCCGGGGTGGCACGATTTGTCCGAACATCAGGGCTGCTTTGGAGCGAATGCGGCTGTCCGGATCCCGCAGGAACTGGATTAGTATTGGAATCAGCCGGCCTCCGCTGCCAAGTTTCTCCATAATCGCCAAGCCCCGCTGGCGCGCTGCCTCGCCAATTCGGGTGTGGTCCAGCAGGCTCCTGGCGAAGCGTGCGTCGAAGCGCGGCTCGTGCTGCATCAGGGCCTTGGCGATGCCTACCGAGGCTTCCAGCGAGGCGGCCGGATCGCATAATTTCGCGGCCGTCGTCTCAAGGGTGCTCAACAAGCGTGCCAATAAGGGGGCTGCCTCCCCCCAGCTTCCCGGCTCGTACAGCGGTAGGAGAGTGTCCACCACGCGTTCCGGCGCCTTGGCAGCCAGTTCTCGAATGTTGCGCGCCGCCCATGCGGGGTTGGCGTTGTAATGGGTCAACCAGTGCACCACGGCTTCGGCCACATCCTCCGGCACGACGTTCGGAATCGCGGCAGCCTCCGCCACCAAAGCCGGCTCGTCAAGTTCCGGTTCCGACCTGGCCAGTTGCTGGATGGCCTCGTCGAGCGAGGAAAGCGGGTCCGCCGGAAACGGGGCGCTTTCCGTCTCGGGGCAGGGTTCTACGGGCATGGGCCCATCGGCAAGTTCCGGTTCCAGGACTTCGAGCCGCCGGGAGCCTTCGTCCAGCGAGGAGAACGGATCCGCGCCAGACGGGGGACTTTCCGCCTCAGGGTGCGGTTCCGCGGTCGAGGTTTCGTCGTTGAGCCCTAGTCTCAGAAGCACCGGTGGCGGCTCATCCTTGCCGTTGGGCGACGGATGGCGGGGCCATCCATCTGCCCCCTCTATCGGCTGAAGGAGTTAGGAAGTGTAGGGTGACCTGCAGGCCGCGATGGAAGCATCCCGGTGAAGTCCGTTATCCCTGTACCCGCTTGGCCCGCCCGGCCCAGAACATCTCGCGCAACTCGCGCTTCACGATCTTGCCCGTGCCCGTCTTGGGCAGCGGCGTCTCCAGGAACTCGAACATGCGCGGGATCTTGAACCTGGCGATGCGTGCGGCCAGAAACTCGCACAGTCGCTCCGCCGTCAACGCCTGTCCGGGCTTGAGCACTACGAAAGCCGCCGGGACTTCGCCCCATTTACTGTCGGGCGCCGCCACCACCGCGCATTCCAGAACCGCGGGGTGCGCGAAAATGGCCTTTTCCACCTCCAGCGAAGAAATATTCTCGCCGCCGCTGATGATGATGTCCTTCTTCCGGTCCACGATGTGGATGTAGTTCTCGTCGTCCCACACCGCCATGTCGCCGCTGTGAAACCAGCCGCCGGTCATCACCGCGGCGGTGCCGGCCGGGTCTTTGTAGTAGCCGTCCATCACGCCATCGCCGCGAATCACGACCTCGCCCACGGTTTGCATATCCCGTGGCACATCCTTCATATTGAGGTCTACCACCCGGATCTCCACCCCCGGTATGGGCCAACCGGCCATGGCCTGGTGCCCCAAACGGTCGGCTTCGTCGGCGTATGCCACGGTCCCCTTGCGCCGCGCCGAACTGGCCACGGGACACGTCTCCGTCAGTCCATAGCCGCCCATGGCCGCGCAGTGGAATGCCCGTTCGAGGCGTCCGATCAGCTCCGGCGAGGCCGCCGCGCCGCCGACATGAATCTCCTTCAGGCTGGAGAGATCGAACTGCCCGGCGTCCGGCGCGTTCAGCAGCGCGTTCGCCATAGTCGGCACCAGCGACATAGCCGTAGCCTTTTCGTCCTGAATCAGCCGGAAAACCAGGGTCGGGTCGAACCGCCGCACCATCACCTGCTTGAGGCCCATCATGGTGGAGGCCTGCGGCCGGCCCCACCCGTTGGCATGGAACAAAGGGATGGTATGCAGTTCCACGGCCGTATCGTCGTGGTTGAACGTGCCGGCCACCGCCAGCGCATGCAGGTATAGCGTGCGATGCGAGAGCATCACTCCTTTGGGCGTGCCCGTGCTGCCGCTGGTATAGAACAACTCCGCGATGGCGTTTTCATCGAATGAGAAAACGTCCGGCCGCTCGATCCGTCCGCGCGTCAGCAGTTCCTCATACGTGAAATCCGCCAGCGGGCCCGCCTCGCCGATGCCCACGTAACGCCGAATCGCCGGGCACGCCTTGCGAATGTGCGCCACCAGGGGCGTGAAGTCGTTTTCGAAGATCAGCATTCTGGCTTCGGCGTGGTTCAGGATGGCGACCAGTTCCGGCGGCGTCAGCCGCACGTTGAGTGGCATCACCACCGCCTGCGCCAGCACCACGCCATAGTAGCCTTCCAGCAGCGCGTTATTGTTGAAGCTCAAATAGGCCACCCGGTCGCCCGGCCGGATGCCTTCGCCGATGAGCCCCGCGGCCAGGCGTTCCGAACGCTCGCCAAACTGGGCGTAGGTGAACCGGCCGGCACCCGACACCACGCCCACTTTTTCCCGATAGAGATCGACGCCCCGGTACAAGCACCGCACCGGCGTCAGAGGAACAATCATGATGCCTCCTGTTAAGACACTGCTATTGTACCGGAGGGCGGGCTTCAGCCCGCGCGGGGCTTTAAGCCCCGCCCTCAGACCTGAAGCTGGCGAAGGAAGGGAACGCTGGCCCTCATCAGGTCCAGGTTCATTTCGACGAAGTAATTCTTGAGCCCGCCCGTCCTGGCCGCGGCAAAGATCTTCTTCCAGTCGAGGGTGCCTTGCCCCACCGCCATCGTCTTTCTGGTTACCGCCGACCAGTCTTGCACGTGCATCGACACGAAGCGGCCAGGGTACTTTGTGAAGTACTCCGCTGCGTCATAGCCCCGGCTGATCGTGGAAACCTGGAACTGGAACTTGACCAGCTTTGGATCGAGCCGCTCGAGCAGAAGGTCATAGGTCCGCTTGCCGCCCACCATGGATAGCTCAAACCCCTCGTTGTGAAGGCCCTGCTGGATGCCGGCCTTGGCCGATTGTTCACCCATCTTGTTGTATTCTTCGGCCGCCCGCTTCACATCGTCGAGAGTCGGGTTCCGCGGCCCGTCCAGGCTGGGCACCATCATCTGCCTCAGACCGAGATCGCTCGCCCAGGCAATTCTGCCCGCCATATTCTCCCGCAGTTCCTTGACGTCGAAGTGCGAGCTTTCGCACGTGACCCCCAGATCGCCCAGAATTCTCCGCATCTCGGCGCCTTTGTATTTGGCCAGCCCGGCAAAGCCGGAATCGGCATAACCCACCGGCGAGCACAGCTCGATGGTCTGAAACCCGGCCTCGGCAAGCTGCTTGATGGTGCCGGGAAAGTCTCTGGCGATCATGTTCCTGACCGGATAGGTCTGGCATCCGATCGGCATGCCCAGCGGATTGGCGCGCAGTTCGTGCGCGCCCGCGGACAGGAACCCGGCCACCGCGCCGCCGGTCGTCGCACCCTGTAAGAACTCTCTTCTCGAAATTGCGGGCATTGCCACCTCGTATTTAACCAACCTGCGGTATTGTCTCACGATTCAACGGCCATGAACGCTTCCCCTGCTTCCCTTTCTTTGCACAAACGTCACGTCAGGGCACCGAAACTCGCCCGCGCGCTAGAATTCACGGTGCTTGCCGGAATATAATTCGTTCTCGGAGGGTGTATCACACTACGCTTGAAGGACCCAACCCCGCTGCGGTTTCGCTCACTGCGATTGGTGCTCGTGTTGTTGTCCGGGTGCCAGAGACCCTCCACACCCAATCCCGCCGTCGGCGAGCCGGCGTTTCGAAAGCCCACAGCCACCTAGATTTAATTCAGATCGAGGTGCGCTGAACTCGGCGAGAAAATCCCGAACGGCCACATGGCCGCGCAATTTCGAGTCTTTAACCGTTGCATGAGCCACCATGGTTCATGTCCGGCTGCCGACAGGACCGTTTTCGGCTACCCACCCGGGCAGATGTAAGTCACATACGGCTGGACGGACGTTTACCGGACGGACTTAGAGCATATTGCGGATTTCGCGGCACATCCCAAACGCCGCGATGATCCTCCTTAAACGTGGCGGCCGGATCGCATCGCTGCATTCTCTAAATTCAACAGAACTTCCGCCGTCTCGAGCGCAAGCGAATGTCGATAATCCAACTGCCGAGTGTCGCGGTGCTGCGTGGCGCTACCATGAAGGTAATGGCGCGGAATTACAACGAGCTTCAGGCAAAGATGAATCCCGCGAGCCGCGCTGACAACACGCGGCGGGTGCGCGAGGTCCTACGCCGAATTGCTGCGGACGAAGTGCGCCGCGCCATCGAGTCCCGCCAAGCCGACACGCACCGGGAGTGATCCGTTTCCAGGGCCGCGATCATGCACGCTTGCGGCTTTCAGCTCGCGTGGCGATCGCAGCCAGCGCTCGAAGGGCGTCATTGACCGACTTCGAATCGGGAAAAACCTCGGCCAACTCAGGATCAATCAGCACGACGTTGATTCCACGGCGGCATCGGTCGAGGTATTTGCCGCGGATACCGCCGGAAAAATCGTACTCCTCCCTCATCTCTCTTGTGCGCCGTCTAAAGGTAGGTTTCTTCATATGAACCACAATCAACAGGTTTAGCTCGCTGGACATCCCGGCGATGACGCCGTGCTTTCGCCGGTTCGCCGAATCCTTCCTCCGATCCCAGTCAAAAGCAATTCCATACATCTCCCGCCGAGTTTAGCATCCCCTGACGGAAGCCGATGGCTCCCGCCCTACTTCCCCCTGCTGATCCCCAGCGCCCGAATCCGCTTATGCAAATTCGTCCGCTCCATCCCCAGCGCCCGCGCCGCGCCCGACACGTTCCAATTGGCCTCCTCCAGCGCCCGCAGAATATGATCACGCTCCGCCGATTCCCGCGCCTCTTGCACGCTGGACCGCGGTCCGGGGTCTCGCTGCACCCGAATCTCCACCGGAATCGCCTCGCGCGTCAGCCGTTCGCCCGCCGTCAGGATGGCCATGCGCTCGATGGCGTTGCGCAACTCGCGCGCATTACCGGGCCACGGATAGCTCTCCAGAATCGGGTAGACCGAATCTTCCAGCTTCTTTTGCTTGAAATTGTTGCGCGCGCAGAAATCGTCCAGGAAATATTCGGCCAGCAGCTTGATATCCTGCGGCCGCTCGCGCAGCGCCGGTACCCGGATGGGCACCACGCTCAGCCGGTAATACAAATCCTCGCGAAACTTCCCCTGCGCCACCAGCACACTGAGATCGCGGTTGGTGGCCGAGATCACGCGCACCGCCACCCGAATGGTCTGCTCTCCGCCCACCCGGTGGAACTCGCCCTCCTGCAACACGCGCAGCAGCTTGGCCTGCGAGGCGCCGTGCAGATCGCCCACCTCGTCCAGGAAGATGGTGCCGCTGTCGGCCAGCTCGAACTTGCCGCGGCGCGCCCCGGCCGCGCCGGTGAAAGCGCCCTTCTCGTGGCCGAACAATTCGGTTTCGATCAATTCCGTGGGGATCGCCGCACAATTCACCTTGACGAACGGTCCCGCGGCGAACGGGCTGTTCTGATGGATGTGCGCCGCCAGCAGTTCCTTGCCCGAACCCGATTCGCCGATCAGCAGCACGCGCGCATCTGAGCGCGCCGCCATGCTGGCCTGCTCCACGGCGCGCTGGAATGCCGGGCTGGAGCCGATCATCTTCGGGCTGATGCCCACCAGCTCCCGCAGGCGCTCGTTCTCCGCCCGCAGGCTGGAGTGCTCCAGCGCGTTCTTGAGGGAAAGCAGCACCTTATCGCGGCTGAGCGGCTTCTCCAGAAAATCGAAGGCGCCGGCGCGCGTGGCCTCCACCGCGTCCGCGATGGTGCCGTGCCCGGAGATCATCACCGCGGGCGCGGGATTGCCGTTCTGCCGCACCGAGCGCAGCAACTCGATGCCGCTGCCGTCCGGCAGGCGCACGTCGAACAGGAACGCGTCGGCGCGCTCCGCGTCCGGGTGCGCGCGAAACTCGCGGATGGAGCGGCTCACCGCGATCGAGTAGCCTTCCCGCTCCAGGATCATTCGCAGCGAGCGGAGGATATTCTCTTCGTCATCCACGATCAGAATGCGCTTGGATGCCATTGGACTCCACGGGCAGCAGCACGCGGAATGCGGCGCCGCCCAGTTCTCCTTTCACCAGCACGATGTCGCCGCCCGTGAGCAGGGCGCCCTTGCGGGAGATGGAAAGTCCCAGACCCATGCCGCCCTTTTTGAACGAAATGGAAGGCTGAAACAAAGATTGCCGGACCTGTTCGCTCAGTCCCGGGCCGGAATCGTGTACTTCCACCAGCGCGTTGCCGCTGTTAACTCCGGTAATGCCCAGGATGCGCCCGCCCGCGCCGGCGGCTTCCGCGGCGTTTTCCAGCAGGTTGGTGAGGATGCCTTTCACCAGATCCTGATCGGCCAGCGCAGTGGGATGCTTGTCGTCCAGCCGCAGGTCGTAGGTCAGCTCCGGGTGCCCGCTCTTTAAGAAGGCGATGCGCTCTTCCAGCAGCGCGTTCAGATCCAGCGGCACCGGCTCGACCGGAGGCTCGGCGGCGAATTGCGAGAACGCGCGCACGCGGCGCTCCAGGCTCTCCACCTCCTCCACCACGATCTGCGCGCCCTGCTCCATGAATGCGCGGTCACTAGCGTCCGAACGCGCCAGCATCTCCTCCACGGTGAGCCGGATGGGCGTGAGCGAATTCTTCACCTCGTGCGCCATCTTGCGCGCCAGCGTCCGCCAGCTTGCCAGTTGCGTCAGGTACACCAGTCGCTCGGTCGAGTGCTGCAGGCGCTCCGCCATGTCGTTGAAGGCGCGTATGGCGCGGCCCACCTCGTCGTCGCGGCGCGCTTCCACACGCGTGGCCAGGTCCCCCGCGGCGAGTTGCGCCAGGCCCGCCGTCAGTTGCTGGATGGGGCGGCTGATGCGATGCGCTAGGTACACCAGCAGCACCATCGATGCCACCCAGACCGAGGCCGCCAGCAACAGCCAGGTATAGGTGAACCCCCGCAGCAGATCGCGCGATTGCCGCTTTTCCACGATTTCCCGCGCGGTGCGATATTCGCGCGAAAGCTCGTCCAAACCGACGCCGCCCAAGCCGGTGGACCATTGCCATACCTCATCGCCCCGCCGCGCCAGGTATTCGATCCGGTCCCCGCCGTTTCCGGAGATGAGGAAACGTTCGGAATCTCCGCTGTCGAAAAAGGCCTTGACGGGAGCAGGCCATTGGGCCTGCTGCGCCGCCGCGTAACGCAGGGGTTCCACGCGGCCGCCCAGCGCGTCGCTTTTCAGAGCGTCGCGGGCGCGCTGGTACAACTCCTTGCCGGTCTTTTGCAGGGAACGCGACAGCCGGTCCAGTTCTCCGGTCGAGGCATAGCTCAGGCTGCGATCCAGCAGCGAAGTGGTAATCCAGAGGGTGGCCGCCAGCGGGACTAGGGTGGCCGCCAGAAAGACCCCGATCAGCCTGTTGCGTAGCCGGTTCACAGGGTTCGCGCGGCGCGGCCCACCAGCCTCTTGAGATCGCCCAGGCGAAGCGGTCCGGCGTCCGCGCTCCACTGCGGCTGCTGATCGCGCGGGCGGCGGCTGAAGATCTCGATCAGCCGTGTGAGGTTCAAGCCGCTCTCGCCGATCACCGCAGCTTCGTCCTTCGGTTCGGCCGCACGCAGTTCGAACCGCAACCAGAAAGGACGGTCCTGAGGCAGGCCCGTGGCGCTGATGGCCACGTTGTCCAGACACCAGGCCTCCGCGGCGCTCGCCGACAGGTGCGCGACCGTCCGCTGCCCTTCGCCCAGCTTCGTGACTGAGAACTTCTCCTCCCACAGGTCGTAGCTGAATATGAAGCGCTCGGGCTTGCGCCGCAGACTGGTCGTGAAGTTGTCGGTGGTAAGGGTCAACTGCGTCAGGAACACCACCGCCGCGCCGTCTTTCAGACGATCCAGCGGCTTGCCGGCCAGGAAATGCAGTTGGGGCGCGGCCACATGCAGATCGTCGCCATCCCAGGTGACCGTCATGCGCTCGGCGGCCCCCAGACAAGACAAGGGTATAGCCACACCGGCCAGCAGCCAGCGTCTGCGGCTAATCGTCACCGCTTCCTTACGGTCGCGGCTCAGTCTGTCCGCTGCGGCTCGCGCCATTCAATAGTTCATGCCCACCATGAAAACAGGTTCAATATGGCCTTCTTTGATCGGGAACGCCAACGCCGCGTACATGCCGTTCTGCCGGATGCCCACGCCCACCGAATGCCGCAACACCGCCGTCTGGCCCTGGTCCCATATTGCCCCACTATCGTAAAAAACGTCGAAGAGCCGGTACCGGTACTCCGCGGTATTAGCCACCATGCGGTTCCCGCCCAGCGGATCCAGTTCAAACCGGTTCCACCCGCGGAGCAAGGTGCTGTTACCCAGCATAAAGCGTTCAAAAAGCGGCGCTCGCCCGGTGATTGCCCCGCCGGTGAGGGTGTCCACAAACTGGCTGTGGCCCCAGGAATAGACGTATTGCGCGTCTCCCAGGTGACGGGCGTAGGCGAAATCGCTGCCGAGAAGATTGGTGGCCGCGCGCAGGCTGTAACCTGCGTCCCATTCTTGCTGGTTGGCGTCGGAACCCTCCACGCGCCGATGATAGCGCAGAGTAGTCACCATCGCGTTGGCGGATTCGGTCCGCGCGGCCGGAAACTGCGATTGAAACCGCTCGAAACTGGTTCCCACGGTGAGGTTTACGACCCCTGACCCGCTTCTCGCCAGCACGAAAGTCACCAGCGGTTCGATATTCTGGCGGGTCCGGTAGGTCCCGGAAGTGTCGCTCGGGGCGCCCGCCTGGTCCAAGGCATTCGCGGTGGCCTCGTTCCACTGTTCGTGATAGCTCTCGAAATCCAGACGGAAGTGGGCGCGATCGCTCCCCAGGCGCTTGTCTTCGTAGCGCGCGATGATCCCGGTGTAGCGCTCCGCCAGATCGTCGCCGTCGCTCACACCGCCCAACGTGAACGCCTGCGATCCCACCGTGGCCCTGCCTGCCGCCAGTCCGGAAAAGCCCCCGTCGGAGCGGTAAACAAGCTTCGGCACCGAGGCTTCGAATTTCGCGGGCGTTCCCCGCACCACAAAAACCACCCGCACGTGTTCCGGCTTCTGTCCGCGCAGCAGGCGATGCGTGACCGCCCGCACGTGCAGCTCGCGCCGGATACGCGTGGCCAGATCGTCGAGCGCCGCCGGATTCAGCTTGGTGCCCACCAACCGGGTCAGCTCGCCGCGCAGACCGGTACTGATGCCGGCTGGATTGTCGCCGGCCAGTTCCACGCTCTCCACCGTGTAGCGCGTATTCACGTTCACCGCCTGTTCCGGAGTGCCGGCCACCAGCAGGCTGCTCCATAGAATCGAGGCGAGCCAGACGAATCTCATGGGCGGGAGCGATGCAGGTGGTTGGCCAAAAGGAAGTGGCTGCAATAGAACAACTTAGATAAATGACGGCTGTGACTGTGCTTCACAGGTGTGGGAGGACACATTTTGGCGGGCAAACGCTGCCCGTTTTTATAAGGCTTTGGCCAGCTCGGCGCCAAAAGCGGTCTTGGGCGCTGCGTCCTTGCCGCGCCGCGGCTTGCGGCCGTTGCGCTGCTGCTGGGGACGCTCCATGGTCGCCGGTTTACTGTCTTTACCCTTGGAAGGCTGCGCCGGATTGGCCCGCAACAGCCGGTCTTCCAGAGGCGCCCGATCGAAGCGGCGGATGATCGCCTGCATCTCGTCGGCGGTAGGCGCTTCCACAAATGCGAAGCCCTTGGATTCTTGCGTTTCGTGGTTGCGGATCACTTTAACCGAATCCGCGACCAGATTCTCGGCCGTCAGCCACGCTTTAATGTCGTCGGCAGTGACCCACGTGGGCAGGTTGCCTAGAAATACGGTGAAATTCATTCAGTGATTCGTTTACTCCGTTGGTTGGATTTGTGGCACTTCAAGGGAAGGATTCCGCTCTGCCACCTAGATAGTATCAGACCGGACCCGTGGAGCGCAAACCCGGTGTACTACTATCCGTGGGCGGATCTGGCGGGTCGCGCAGGGGCGATGCCTTGAGCCGGGGATCCTGCCGATAGCCGCAGTATAGGTGCACCGCCTTCCAACCGGCGTCACCGCAACGCCGGCGAAACACCGCCGCCGTTACCGCCGGTCGAGGAAGGGCCTTTTCGTGAAGTCAAGACGGGCGTCTTGCTGCCGCCCGGCGAGCGCGTGGAAACTTCACCGGGAAGGCGCTCGCTAGACTAAAAATAACCAAGGGCTACGCCCTTGAGATCCCGAGGAGGGAGTTGAGCATCTGAGCGAGGACACCGTTGATTCCACCGGTCGCCTGGACAGATGATTTTGGTATCCAGCCAAAGCACTGAGGAGGCGACCGATGGAAACCTTCGCGAAGCTTT
>Ga0335078_10007321_pt1 | contig 16371 bp, 11 predicted proteins | sample Lox_Sample_32_FD_206711 | JGI IMG/M metagenome (GOLD analysis project Ga0335078, IMG submission 206711) | Soil microbial communities from Loxahatchee National Wildlife Refuge, Florida, United States - Lox_Sample_3.2 | ecosystem: Environmental > Terrestrial > Soil > Wetlands | place: USA...
AGGCGTCACCGGCAGTCCCACTAGGCTCGGCTCGTCAATCGTGTATAACGGCTGCTCGGAAGAATCGCGATGATAGTACGGCTTTGTGTATTTTGCGTCACGTGGAACTTCCACCGTGAACCGCGCCGTGTTCGGAGCCGGGCTCTCAAGCCGCTTGTAGCTCCATCCGGGCGGCAGGGAGGGTTCGATATCGGCGACCGTAACTGACGATTCCGGCGGAAGCTTCACGCTCACGGAGAAAGTGAACGATTCACCGGGAACAACTGTCCCCTCGGAGTTCGAGTTCGACGCACTCTCGTCGGCCTTGATTTCGATGCCGCTCGCCAACCGGATCGCGCGCTCGAACTGCTCTGCCTTCACCGCCAAATTCGCTAACAGGTCTTGGGCAGTCGCAGGCGTGAGCCCTGCATGTTCGACGCGCCAGATGAGGTGGCGAATCAACCCGTAGCCCTCGCAGAGGGGCGCAACCGCCGCCTGAGGGTCGCCGCGATCAGCCGCTTTGCTCGCCTCGGCCACATATCCCGCAACCGCCGTGAGCTGCTCTTTCAACTCCGGCAGCTTCGCCTGCTCGTTGCCCAGCCGCTCCGCCAGCGCAGGCAAAGAGGTGTCGATCCCGTCGAAAAAATCCCGCTCCTGCGCGCCAGTTCCATTTCCCGAGCCAGACTTTGTTTGCTGCGGTGCAAGCACCGAATCCACCAGCTTGTAATAATGCAGGCCGGTCCGCATCTTAAAGTCTGCCGCGCCTTGCGAGAGCTGGTTCCGCAGCCCTTGCATGGCGAACTGCTGGTAGCTCATGCCCAAGGCCGGATCGACCACGCTCGTGTCGAGCGCGAGCGTAGCCCCCGACAAGCGCTCCGGTTGCGCTTGTGAAGGCGCAAATGGCTCGTTCGGTCCAATATTGCCGACATAGAGCTTTCTTGCCTGCCACGGCTCCGGCCCTATCCCCGGAAACATTTTCGGATCGGCCGCCGCACGAAACGCCTCGCGCGTAAGCATCGCAGCCGCCTGGTGATGGCCGTGACCATCGCGCGGACTGCCCTGGAAACGCGAGACAATCACGTCCGGCCGAAAGGTGCGAATCTCCCGCACGATGTCGCCCAATACCGGCCCATGCAGCCCGCCCCATTTTGCCAGGCTCTCTTCCGCCGTTTTGGAAAAGCCGAAGTCAACCGCGCGCGTAAAGCGCTGCTGCACGGCGTAGTAACGGTCCGAAGCCAGCAGTTCGAGGGTGCGGAGCGCGCCCAATTCGTCAAACAGATCGCTGCCGAGGCGGTTTTGTCCGCCCTCGCCGCGGGTTAGTGTGAGCAGCTCGGCGCTCACTCCGCGCCCGCGCGCCTCCAGTACAAGCATGCCGCCGTCCTCATCGTCGGGATGCGCCGTCGTGTGCAGCATGCGGGCCGTAGTCGTAAGCCTGAGCAGTTCCAGTTTCAAAGCGGCGATTCCTGTGTCCTGCGCCAGCGGTTGGTCAGCAGCGCCCTGCGCCTGACCAACGGCGAAAACCGCAAAGATCAGCAATGAGAATGTGATGATGCGCGCGCAGGGCGAGAGGCAGCGGCGCTGGCGGTAATATCGGCGACGTCTCATGAGACATATCACTTGTATGCTCACGGCCGCACCAAAAGCAAGCCGGGCGGACTTTCACGGGGTTTGCAACCTGCACCATAGTTACCTGCGTGCGAGCGGGGTACAATTAGTTTCTCACTTCCGCTTTTATTAGCGCAGCATTCCGGCGGGCGCCGCTTGCGCTCGCCAGCATAAAGGACCGAGGCCATTATGACGCAGACACCCAAGCCCGCCGCGAGCTCTGATCCAACCTCCAGCATTACTTCCGCGGAAAACTGGAACGCCTATGTCGAGGATTTCGCCAAATCCGCTCACCAGACCGTCGACTGGATCGCCGGTTTTCTGCGTGAAACGCGCCGCTATCCGGTGCTGCCCTCGCTCCAGCCCGGCGCGCTGATCGATGCTTTGCCGGCGCATGCGCCGCAGCAGGGCGAAGCGTTTTCGGCCATGTTGCGCGACTTCGAGCAGCAGGTCATGCCGGCGGTGACGCACTGGAATCATCCTGGATTCTTCGCCTACTTCGGCACCACCGGCTCTACCCCGGCCATTCTTGCCGATATGCTCAGTGCCGCGCTCAACACCAACGGCCTGCACTGGAAGACATCTCCCGCCGTCGCCGAGCTTGAGCACGTGACGCTGGCCTGGCTGCGCGAATGGATTGGCCTGCCGCCCGAGTTCTTCGGCATCATCTACGACACCGCCTCCACCACCAGCATGCATGCCCTCGTCGCCGCCCGCGAATTGAAATACCCCGAGGCTCGCATCGAGGGCTCCACGCCCAACATGGTGGTTTACACCTCCGAGCAGTCGCACTCTTCCATCGAGAAGGGAGCGATCGCCATCGGCATCGGTCAGAACAACGTGCGCAAGGTTCCGGTCGACGCCGAATTCCGCATGCTGCCCGATGCGCTCGCCCGGCTGATCGAAGCAGACCTGAAGGCCGGGAAGCGGCCGATTTGCGTCGTCGCTACTGTCGGCACGACCTCCTCCACAAGCATCGATCCGGTCGCTGCAATCGTCGACATCTGCGAAAAGCACGGGCTCTGGCTGCACGTTGACGCCGCCTACGCAGGCAGCGCCGCCATTCTTCCCGAGTACAAATATATTTTGCGCGGAGCCGAGCGGGCGCATTCGCTGGTGCTGAACCCCCACAAGTGGATGCTCACCCCGATCGATACCAGCGTCTTCTACACCCGCCGTCCCGATATTTTGCGACAGGCCTTTTCGCTCGTGCCCGAGTATCTGCGAGCCTCCGGCGATCCGCGCGCCATTCACCTCATGGATTACGGCATCCCGCTCGGTCATCGCTTTCGTTCACTCAAGCTGTGGTTCGTCATGCGCTACTTTGGACGCGAGGGCATCGAGCGCATTTTGCGCTCGCATATCGCCCTAGCCAAAGAGCTTGCCGATTGGATCGATGCCGATGCACGTTTCGAACGGGTAGCCCCCGTGCCCTTTTCCGTCGTGTGCTTCCGCTACAAGGGCTCCGACGAACAGAACAAGCAGATCATGGATGCCGTGAACGCCACCGGCAAGGTGTTTCTCTCCAACACGGTTTTGAACGGCAAGGTTGTTTTGCGCATCGCCATCGGTAACCTCGGCAGCTCGATGGAAGACGTAAAAACCATTTGGAAACTGCTGCGCGAGCAGGCGGCAAAAGTATAAATGTTTGTGGCTGGGGAAAAAATTGGCGTATCTTTGACGACTATTTCGCGTGTCACCCTGAGGAGCGCTGCGTAGTTCGGCGCTACGCCGCGAAGCGATAACCAGTGTCGTCCAATCGGCGCTATGCCGCCGACATAGCGCGCGAAGAGCGCGAAAGATGTTAGCCCCAGGCGTCAGCCTGGGGTGGCAAGTGGAGAAAGAGGCAGCCCGCGTAGCGGGCGTAAGAGCTCTTACACGCGCCCCGCGGGAATTGCTGCCCTATCCGGGACGGATCAATTCCAGGTCAGGAGAATCGCCGCCGTGAAAATCGATCAGGTTGAGGCCATTGCCATTTCCATTCCGCTCAAGGCGCCGGTTTCCGACGCCGTTCGCACCCACACTCACCGCGATCACCTGATCGTCAAGATCCGCGCCGGCGGCCTGGAAGGCGTGGGCTTTGCGCTTGCCTATGACGGCAGCAAGGCAATGGTTGAGTTAATCAATGCCATCTATCGTCCCATGCTCGTGGGCGCGAGCATGTTTGACAGCGAGCGCCTTTGGACCGAAATGTTTCGCCAGTCCATCCAGTCCGGGAGGCGCGGCGCCGGCCTGCGAACCATTAGCGCCATTGACATTGCGCTGTGGGATTTGCGCGGCAAAGCCGCCAAAATGCCGATCATGCAGTTGCTGGGCATTCATTCGCAGCGGCTTCGCTGCTATGTCACCGGCGGTTACTATCGTCCGGGCGACAGTGTCGAGCGCTTAATTCGCGAGATGGCCGGCTACATCGAACAGGGATTCTCGGCGGTGAAGCTGAAAGTTGGAGCGCTGCCGGCGCGCGAAGACGCGGCCCGGCTGTGCGCTATCCGCAAAGCTCTGGGAGACGACGTTGACATTCTGCTCGATGCCAACGGCGGCTGGCCCGATTCGAATACGGCCATAGCGGCGCTGCGCCGCCTGGAAGAATCAAGACCCTATTGGATCGAGGAACCGGTGCGTCCGGATTCCATCTCCGCCATGGCGCGCATCGCCGAGGCCATCGACTGGCCGGTGGCAACCGGCGAGTTGGAGGCCACGCGCTGGGGCTTTGCCGAACTGCTGGAGCGCAAAGCAGCGGACATTTTGCAGCCCGATGCAGCCGTGGTCGGCGGCGTCACGGAATGGCTGAAAGTCGCGCACATGGCCGCCGCCTTCGATGTGCCGATTGCTCCGCATTACCATTGGGACCTGCACACCCAGCTCGTCGCCTCCATTCCCAACGGAATCTTCGTCGAATATTTCGTGCGCGAATCGGGAGTAAAGGTTTTTGACGACATCATCGCTAACCCCTTGCAACCGAAAGATGGATTCGTGGCCCCGCGCACCAGCCCTGGCTTCGGCATCGAGTTCAACGAAGGCGCAATCAAGGGATACATGATTGCCAGGAGCATCTAGCAGGCTGCGGAAAAGATTGTAGGGTCATCCCGAGGTCGCGCCGGTTGTCGGGCGATCAATCAAAGACACATTTGGGGTGTCCTGAGCGAAGCGAAGGATCTGCTGTTAGCGCCTGCTGAAAAAATGAAGCAAGATCCTTCGGTCGCACAAGAACACAGTCCCGGCACACACTTCAGTACCCGGTAAGGAGCCATCATGAACGACGACGACAGAGCGCAGTCGGAAACGAAGAATATGGCAGAGACACTCGGCGGACTGATCGTCACCCGTCGCCGCCTCTTGCAGCAGGCGGGCAGCATCATGGCCGTGGCTGCGGTTTCGCCGGTCATCGCTGAAGCCGCGCAGCAGGTCTCTGCCACGCCCGTCCAGCCGCCCGCGCCGCCCAGCACCGCCATCGGCCGGCTCAGCGCTTACATGGCTGAGGCCCGCGGCCATGCCTTATCTGACGAGGTCGCCGAGAAAGCAAAGCAACACATTCTCGATACCTTTGCGGCCATGGTTTCCGGCGCGGAGTTGCCGCCCGGGCAGGTGGCGCTCGCCTTCGCCCGCTCGCAAGCCGGCGCGGCGCTGGCCACCGTGGTTGCCTCGGATGTTGCTTGCGGTCCCATCGAGGCGGCGATGGCCAACGGCATGCTTGCCCACTCCGACGAGACCGACGATTCCCATGCGGCCGCTCATTGCCATCCCGGCTGCGGCATCGTCCCCGCCGCGCTGGCCGCCGGCGAACAGTTTGGCATCAGCGGCACGCACTTTCTGCGTGCGGTCACGCTTGGCTGGGAGGTCGGCACGCGGGTCACCATGAACCTCGGCGGCGTTCCCTGGGAAAAACAAACCCACCGCAGCACGCACAGCATCGCCAACACCTTCGGCGCCGCCGCGGCTGCCGGCTGTGCCGCGGGGCTCAACGCGCGCCAGATGCGCTGGCTGCTTGACTACGCCGCGCAGCAGGCGTCCGGGACGCTCGCCTGGCAGCGTGACCGCGACCACATCCAGAAATCACTGGTTTTTGCTGGCTTCCCGGCACGGAACGGGGTGAGTGCGGCTTTGCTCATTCAGCTGGGCGGCACCGGAGTTGACGACATCTTCACCGGAGCTGACAACTTCTTGCTGGCCGAAGACTCCAAAGGCGGTCCCGATGGCCTCGTCGACAAGCTTGGCGAGCGCTATGAAATTACCCGGACCAACATCAAGAAGTGGAGTGTCGGCTCGCCCATTCAAGCGGTACTTGACGCCATCGAGATCATGCAGAAGAGACATCCTTTCGAGGCCAGCCAGGTACGCACAGTGGTCGTGCATCTCGGCACCAGCGCGGCCAAAACCGTCAACAACCGCGAGATCCCCGATATCAACGTTCAACACCTGGCCGCCATCATGCTGCTCGACAAAACCGTTTCCTTCCGCGCGGCGCACGATCCGGCGCGCGTCAACGATCCGGCCGTCCTCCGCGAACGCGCCAAGATACAGCTCGTTCCCGATGAGGAGATGGAGCGCAACCTTCCGCGCCGTGAGGCGCTGGTCGAAATCACGCTCAACGATGGGACCGAACTGAGTGAGCGGGTCGTAGCCGTGCGCGGCACCGTCCAGAACCCTATGACGCGCCAGGAAGTCGTCGCCAAGGCACGCGATCTGATCACGCCTGTTCTCGGGTCGGCAACCTGCGCCCGTCTCATCGACACAGTGTTTGCCCTCGACGTCCTGAAGGATATCCGTGAACTTCGTCCCCTGCTGCAACGGAAAGCATGAGCACTTGCCCAGCGCAAGTCATTCTGCCGGAACCGAGGCGATCTGCTCTCCCGGTCCAATTCCTTGCTCCTTGCGCACCGCCGAAGTCACGGAGCCCAGGAATCCGGAAATCGACGCCACCAGAAAGCTGGCGCGAATGCCTTCGAACAATGCCGTAGAGGTATGTCTGGCAAGAAACGTGGTGAAGATCGCTCCGGCTATGCCCACACCCAGAATCATTCCCACGTAGCGTGCCGTACCCAGCACGCCGGCGGCTATGCCTTGGCGATGCGCAGGCGCCGCACCCATCAAGGCGCTGTTATTTGGGGTAATGAACATTCCCGTTCCCAGCCCGCACACGCCGACTCCCACGCCGACATACGACAGGGCGGAGCCGGCTTCGAGGCGTGAAAGCATGAATAAGCCGGCGCCCAGAATCGCCATGCCTACGGCCGAAAGCCAGCGCGTGCCCAGACGATCGGAAACTATGCCGCTGATCGGAGCCGTAACCGCCATCACCGCCGGCTGAATGGTGATCAGCAACCCTGCCTGGCCGGGCATCAGCCCGCGTCCCTGAATCAGATAAAACGGCATCAGGAAGGTGATCGTATAAACGGAAATATAATTCAGCACCGCGCTGGCCGCACTCATGGCGAACTGCGCTTCGCGAAATAGCTGCAAATCGAGCAAAGGGTGAGCCAGGCGGTGCTCCAACAGCACGAATACCAGCAGCAGCGACAGCCCTGCCAGCAGCAGGCCCTGAATCGAAGGCGACGTCCATCCCCGGTCGTACCCCTGGTTGAGGCCGAGCAGCAGCACGCTGAAGCCGCCCAGAAAAAGCGCGCCGCCGGCAAAATCAAATGGCTCGGTGTCTTTCTTCGGCACGTCGCGCGGAATGAATTTGCTGCTCAGCAGCAGCGCCAGTGCGCCCACCGGCAGGTTGATGTAGAAAACAGCCCGCCAACTGAAGTGATCCGTCAGCCAACCGCCCAGCGCCGGGCCGGTCATCTGTCCCAGATAGATCATGATCGCTTGCAGGCCCAGTGCCTGGCCGCGCTGTGCCGCCGGAAAGTTAAGCGTCAAAATTGCGGGCGCGGTCGCAAAGATCATCGACGACCCCAGCGCCTGAAAAGCGCGTGCCGCAATCAGTGCCGGCGCACTCCAGGCCGCGCCGCACGCCGCCGAACCGGTCACAAAAACGATAAAGCCGGTGATATATAAACGCTTCTGACCGCGCAGGTCAGCCAGCCGGCCGAAGCTCAGCAGAAATCCGCAGACCACTAGCAGATAAATCGTGACCGCCCACTCAATCGTCGCCACGCTACAAGCGAATTCACGGCGAACCACCGGCAGCACGATATTCGCCACACTGAGGTCGATCGCTCCCAAGAGACTGCCGACACCGACCGCCAGGAGCACCCACCATTTGCGCTCGACGGCCGTGGCATCGCCACTGCGCGCGCTTTTCCCACCGCGGGGCGAAGTCTTAGCCCAATACAAAATGAATGCCTCCCAAGCCCTCATACGCCGAGCGGTCCGGCGAAACGCGCATCTGGCCAACCACAAGCGTCATCTTTCCCGCGCTGAAGTAATAGACATGTTCCCATGCTGAAGCGAAACGAAGCAATCGCAAAAGCACTGAACCATTGAACCAAATGGCGGCAACGTCGCCTCGAGCGGCGCATCCGGTAACTCTGCGCGTTCGCAACCACTCGTCTTGCCAAGGATTCACTGTTTACGTAGGCAAAGGCTCAAGCTTCCACCGCGCGCTGCCGATAGAGCCAGCAAGGCAGAACCAGGAGGGCTGATGACTCTATTGAATTGGAGCGACTCGTATTCGGTCAGCATTCGCGCCTTCGATGAGCAGCACCATCATCTGTTCGAGCTGCTGAACAACCTTCATGACGCACTTAAAGCGGGCAAGAGTGAAGCTGTGCTGGGTGCGGTTCTGCACGAACTGGTGCGCTATGTGGACACGCATTTTGCCGCGGAAGAAACGGTTATGCAGCAACATCGCTATCTCATGCTCGGTGAGCACCGCAAACAGCACCGTGAGTTGGCCGTTCACGTGACCGAATTCGAACAGCAGCACCGGGCGGGCACGGTCCTGCTCGGCTTGCCCCTGATGGAATTTCTGCGAAGCTGGTTGACGTACCACATCTGCGACTCCGACCGCCAGTATTCCGGATATTTGCGCTCCTGCGGAGTCGCATGAACCAGGCACAAGCTGGCCAGCACGCAACCCAGCACTCGCCACGCGCGCTATAGGTTACCTAGCCCGGAAACCTCTCACCACTAAATTTCGCATTTACCGCCGACTTCGGCTCGATCCACAACTTCGGCTCAACCTCGCCGTCATTTCCCACAGTGCAGCACAAGGACGTTTCGTCGTGTTTTGTCTCGCGAACCAAGAAAGTAAACACCGCCAATTGTGGAGCAGATCAACGCGATCCTAAAGGCCGGGTTCCCGTTTCGGGAAAAAGTAAAAAGTTTTGTCTGCAGACAAAAAGGCTATTGACAGCCAACCGTTTAGGCATAAAATGTGGTCTAAAGTGGTCGTAAGTGGAGTAATATGGACCGTGAACAACGAGCCCGGGCAGTATCACAAAAGGAACCCGGCATCCGGTCAATCGGCCATTTCGTATTTTCTGTCTCCTTTCTTGACCTGAAGGCGGTCGGGAACTGGTGATTCGGTCCTGAGGAGGACCGGCGGTTATGTTTCACGGGCACCATCCAACTCGCATCGACGAAAAGGGACGCTTCAAAGTCCCTGCGGAATACAAACGCAAGCTCGACGAGAGCTACGGTGCGCAATTCTATATCACCAGCAGAGACGGGAAAATTGCCGAAGTATATCCCCTCGAGGTTTGGGAGCGGTTGGAGCGGGAGATCATGGCGCAGCGTCCGGCAACTCCATCTTTCCGGAAGTTTCTGAACGTAACCAGCTACTACGGCCAAGTCGCTGAGATAGATGGGCAGGGCAGATTACTTCTCCCAAGTTTACTGCGGGAAAAGGCTGGTCTTAAGGGCGACGTGGCGGTGGTCGGAAAACTCGAACGCCTGGAGATACGGATCGCCGAGGATTACCGCCGAGAGGTCGAGGAGAACCAGATCACGCCAGAGGATAACGAAGAGCTGGCGACGCACGGCATCTGGTGACGGGGAGTTCGCGGTTCGACAATCGGAGCGCTCCAGCGGGCGCGCATGAGGCGAGGCAGTTCGCTCATGCACCAGTTCTTTTACAACCGGCAATCGACTTCCTGGCTATCCAGCGCGGTGGAACCTACATCGACGCGACCGTGGGCCTGGGCGGGCATAGTTTTGAAATCGCGAAACGCCTGGGCCGGCAGGGCCATTTGATCGCCTTCGACAAGGACCCTAAAGCGCTCAAGATAGCAGGCAAGCGGCTGAGCGAGATTCCGGCCGGGATGAACCAGGACTGGCCGAAAATTACGCTCCTGCATAGCTCATTTGCGCGCCTGGCCGAACAGGCTGCGCCGGGTACGGTGAACGGATTGTTGGCCGACCTGGGAGTGAGCTCGATGCAGTTTGCAGACGCCGCTCGCGGATTCAGTTTTCAGGCGGAAGGCCCGCTCGACATGCGGATGGACCCGCAAACCGGGCTGACCGCCGATCAGGTGGTAAATGGGGTCGACGAGCGAACGCTGGCCGACCTGATTTACGAATTCGGTGAGGAAAGGAGGTCGCGGAGAATCGCCAGAGCCATTGTCCGGGCGCGGCCGGTTACCACAACCGCAGAGTTGGCGCGAGTGGTAGCGGCTGCGGCCCGGCCATTGAAATTCGGGCGCATTCATCCGGCGACGCGGACCTTTCAGGCTCTCCGAATTTACGTAAACCGCGAACTCGACGATCTCAAGGCGCTGATGCAGCAGGCGCCGCAGGTGCTCGCCAGTGCAGGACGGCTGGTCATCATCAGCTTCCACTCGCTGGAGGACCGGATCGTGAAAGATGCCATGCGCGAGGGTGCGCGCCAGGGGCTCTATGAGCTGCTAACCAGGAAGCCGGTGGTTGCCGAAGAAAAGGAAGTGGCGCTGAACCCGCGCAGCCGAAGCGCCAAGTTGCGCGCGGCAGCGAGGTTGTAAGAATGAGGTCTGGTAACGAGTAGGTTTTCCGCGGTCAGGAGTGCGGAAATCCTATGGAAAATGTGCAAAAACAAAAAACCCCGGGCATCGCCTGGGGACGCGGGAGTGACGACATGCATACGGGAATCACCATCGAACAGTTGATTGCGACCGTGGCTCGTGTGGATGCGAAAGTAATAGAGGTGCAGAAGATGTACGCGGAGATCGCGCGGACTCCGGCGATGCCGGTCCGCGAGACCGCGAGCCTGGTTGCCCGTCCTGGAGCTAACTAATGTCGATTTGGGCTGAAGCCGACGCCCCCAGCAAGCTCACTTTTGGCTTCTTGGGCTTGGGAACATTACCGCGCGCCGCACGACCGGCCGCTCCAGCGCCGTTGCGCAGATATATGCCGGGCGCACCGGAGATCTATTTTGCCAAGGCGATCGATAATTCGCGGCTGGTGAAGGTTGCCGATCCCCACCGCCGCCGCGAGATGAAGGTATTTGCGGCGGTGCTGGCTGTGCTGCTCGCGCTGGTGATGGTGTACCTGTGCCAACACTTCAGAGCTATCGACTATGGCTACAAAATTGAGAAGCTGCGGTTGGAGCGCGACGCCCTCAACGAAACGAACCGTTCCCTGAAGCTGGAAGAGGCATCACTGCGCGACCCCAGGCGAATCGACGCGCTGGCCAAGACCATGGGTCTGCAAACGCCGCAGGCCGGGCAGGTGCAAACCATGGACACGCCGGCCACGGACGGTGGTCCGGTGCTGGCCCGCGCCACGGGAGTGTCGGTGATTTCGCTTCCCGAGTGACTGTCTGGAGCTTGAATTAGGAACCCTGGTTTTGCCGCAGGAGGCGTGCTCTGGCTGTGAACCCTTTGTCGGCAACCGTCGCCCGCAGCGGCGCCAGAGCGCGGTTAGTGCTATTTGGTTGTTTGCTCGGCCTTTGGGTTTGTGCCATCTGTGCCCGCCTTACCTATCTGCAAGTCTTCCAGCGCGGCGCCTATGTACAGCGCGCCAACCGTCAACAGCAACGCAGCATCGAGGTCTCGCCCCAGCGCGGCATTATCTATGACCGTAACGGCCAGGAGCTGGCCATGTCGGTGCAGGTCGACTCCGTTTACGCCGTTCCCTCGGAGGTTCCCGATCAGGCGACCACCGCTTCCATCCTCGCCCGCGTGCTGAACGCGGACGCCGAGGAGATTCTGGCGAGGATGAAGTCGCAAAAAAACTTTGCCTGGGTCGCACGCAAGCTGGAGGCCGAAACAGCCGACAGAATTCGCGATCTGAATTTGCGCGGAATCGGCTTCCAGAAAGAGCCGAAGCGCTTTTATCCCAAGCGCGAACTTGCCGCCCAGGCTCTGGGCTATGTCGGCCTCGACGATGAAGGATTGGCGGGAGTGGAAATCGCCTTCAACGAGGAGCTGCGCGGCAACCCCGGCGCGCTGATGATCTCCCAGGATGCGCGCCGCCGTTGGTTCAGCCGCATCGAACGCCAGCCCGATCCGGGCGCCAACGTCGTGCTCACCATTGACGAAAAGATTCAGTACATCGCGGAAAAGGAAATTGATCAGGCCATAGCCGACACGCAAGCCAAGGCCGCAACCATCGTGGTGCAAAATCCGAGGACGGGCGAAATTCTGGCGCTCGCCAACCGGCCAACCTTCAACCCAAACCTCTCGCGGCAGGTCACTCCCGCGGCGCTCAAGAATCATGCGGTGAGCGATGTTTATGAACCCGGTTCGGTCTTCAAGACGGTGACATATTCCTCGGTGCTCGAAGAGCATTTGACCCGCCTCGATGAGGTCGTCAACTGCGATCCCGGTTTTATCGTCGTGGGCGGCATCAGAATCCGCGATGCGCACCACATCGGCACGGTCACGGTCGAGCACGCTTTTGCCGAATCGAGTGACGTCGGCGCGGTCAAGATGGGGCTGCGGCTCGGTCCCGAGCGCTTCATCCGCTATATCCATGCCTTCGGTTTCGGCCAGCAGACGGGCATCGAGTTGCCGGGCGAAACGCGCGGCCTGGTCAAGCCGCTCAAAAACTGGTCTGGATCTTCCATCGGAGCGATGTCGATCGGCCAGGAAATCGGCGTGACTCCATTGCAAATTGTCTCCATGGTTTCCACCATTGCCAACGATGGCATCTATACGCCTCCGCGGATTGTCGCCGGTATCACCAGTCCGACGCAGGGCTTCCAGCAAATCGTCTTTCGCCCGCGCGACCAGCGGCGCGTCATCTCATCGCTGACGGCGGCACAGATGCGCCGCCTGATGCAGGACGTCGTGCTCTTCGGCACGGCGCGGCGCGCCTTGTTGAATGGCTACACTGCGGCGGGAAAAACCGGCACCGCGCAGAAGGTCGATCCCAGGACACATCGATACTCCGCCACCGACTACGTGGGCAGCTTCGTGGGCTTCGCGCCGGTCAATAACCCGGCGATTTCGATCGCGGTGATTCTCGATTCGGCCCGCGGGCTGCATCAGGGCGGCCAGGTTTCAGCGCCAGTCTTCAAACGCGTAGCCGAGCAGGTTTTGGCCTATCTGAATGTCCCGCACGACGCGGAGATCAAGTACGATCCCCGGCAGGTTCTGCTGGCCCGGCAGGCGGATGCGAATGACGGAGTCACCAACCGGGTCGGCGACCTTGCCAGCTCTGAGCTGGCTGAAGCTAACGCGGCGCCTGCTCGCCAGGAGAAGCCACTCATGGCCGCCGGCCGCGAGAATCCTTTGCAGGCAAGCCTCACATTGCCACCGGCTAAAATCTCGCCCGGCACGCATGAGCGTTCGCCCACGGCGGACGCATCCGGCGAGTCCCTGCAGCCGCTACCCGCGCCCGTGCCGAACGAGCCTGCTCATCCGCCCGGGAGTATCGTGGTGCAGGTGGAGGCCGGTGCGGTTGTGCCAAACTTCGCCGGCAAGTCGTTACGTGCGGCCATCGAATTGGCGCAGCAGTCGGGCATCGCGCTGAATGCCATGGGCAGCGGCATCGCCCGCGATCAGTCTCCGCCCGCGGGCACCGAGGTTGCGCCGCACGCAACGGTTATCGTGCGCTTTGCGCGTTGAAGGACGTTCCCGAAAAAGCCGTTCACAGCCGGCTGTTCGGCAACGATATAATTCTGGCAATGGACTTCTCTCAACTGCTGGACGGAGCCGAGGTGCTCTTGCTCCAGGGTTCCGTCGAAATCAGGGGGCTCGACTACGACTCCAGGCGTGTGCGCCGGGGCTGGGCCTTCGTCGCCATGCGCGGCGAGAAGACCGACGGTAACCGCTATATCGAGCAGGCCATCGCCAACGGCGCGGTTGCTGTCGTTTCCGATTCAGCCGAGCTATCGCCGCGACCGGACTTGGCTTGGGCGCGGGTCGCGCATGGGCGTCGGGCGCTGGCCCGGCTCAGCGCGAATTTTTATCATCGTCCCGCCGAGCGCCTGTCGAGCACCGGCATCACCGGAACCAACGGCAAGACGACCACAGGCTTTATTCTGGAGGCAATCCTGTCGGCGGCGCGGCGCAAGAGCGCGCTGGTCGGCACCGTCGAGTATCACCTGCCCGGAAAAGTGATTCCGGCGCCGCATACTACGCCCGAGCCGCTGGAGTTGATGCAGGTCCTTTCGCAGGCGGTGGCGGTCGGGGCGACGGAAGCCGTCATGGAAGTCTCTTCGCACGCGCTGGAGCAGCACCGTGTCTTCGGCGTGCCCTTTGATGTCGCGGTTTTTTCCAACCTTACTCGCGACCATCTCGACTATCACCTCACCTTTGAGAATTATTTCGCCGCCAAGCGCATCCTCTTCGAAGGCTGCGGAACCGAGCCGCCGCGCTGTGCCATCATTAACGTCGATGACGAGTACGGACGAAAACTGCTTCGCTTCTGTCAGGGGCGCAGCCGGCTGGTTTACAGCTATGGGCTGGCCAGCGGCGATTTCCATGCGCGCCAGCTCAGCATGAGCGCTGCGGGAAATCGCTTCCACTTGGTTACCCCCGATGGCGAAATAAAGATTGTTTCGCCGCTGCTCGGTGGGGTGAACGTCTACAACGTGATTGCCGCCTCCGCCGCGGCTTTTGCCAGGGACTGTACTGCCGACCAGATCACGAATGGCATCTTGTCTGTCGCCCGCGTTCCAGGCAGATTTGAGCGCGTGGACGAAGGGCAGCCGTTCGCGGTGATCATCGACTATGCGCACACCGACGATGCGCTGAAGAATCTGCTGCGGGTGGCGCGCGAATTTATCAGGTGCGCCACTGGCAGTGGCAGCTCGACCGCACCACCACCAGAGGCGGGCACGGCTCTTCCGCGGGTGATTACCGTGTTTGGTTGTGGCGGAGATCGCGACCGTAGCAAGCGTCCCCTGATGGGCAAGGCAGCCGGCGAGGGCAGCGACTTTGTCGTGCTTACCTCAGACAATCCGCGCAGTGAAGATCCTGAGGCGATTATGGCCGACGCTCTGCCTGGACTTCGCGAGAGTGGCACGCCCTACCTCGCGCACCCTGACCGGTGCGAGGCCATCCGGCTGGCGCTGGCGGAGGCGCGCCCCGGAGACGTCGTGCTGATCGCCGGCAAGGGCCATGAGAAGACGCAGACCACCCGCGCCGGGGTTTTTCCGTTCGACGATTTCCAGGTGGCGCGCGAACAACTGCGCGGCCTCGGCTTCACCGGCGCGCATTCTCCACTCGAGCAGGGGGGAAAATCATGAAACTGCCGTTGGCGCGTATCGCGGAGTTCGTGCAGGGGAGTGGGGACTTTGACGGCCATCTGGTGCCCAGCGGCTACTCGATCGACTCACGCACGCTGACCCCGGGCCAGCTGTTTTTCGCCATCGCCGGCGAGCGCGTCGACGGTCATGAGTATGTCGAAGCGGCCTTGCAGGCGGGCGCCGTCGGGGCCATCGTGCGCCAAGACATGCTTGCTCGCTACCCTGCGAGAGCCAGCCTGATTGCCGTCGAGGACACGCTCGCTGCCTTGCAAGCTTTGGCTACCGCCGTCCGCAAGCTGTGGGGAAAAACCGTGGTTGCCGTAACCGGTTCGGCCGGCAAGACGACCACCAAAGATGCTATTGCTCACCTGCTGTCTGCGCGGCTCAAGGTGCTGAAGTCGGTGGGCAATTTGAATAACCATTTCGGGCTGCCGCTGCAATTGCTTCGCCTGCAGCGTGAGCACGAAATCGCCGTCGTTGAGATGGGCATGTCGCACGCGGGCGAGATTCAGGCTCTGGCCAGTCTGGCGCAGCCCGACATCGGTGTGGTCACCAACGTTGCTCCCGTGCACCTGGAGTTTTTCGACTCGCTGGCAGGCATCGCGCGCGCCAAATACGAATTGATTGCCGCTTTGCCGCACGGAGGCACGGCCGTTCTCAACGCTGATGACGAGTACGTTTCGCAATTTGGCCGCGATTTCCATGGCAAGGTCGTAACCTATGGAATTCGCAAGCCTGCCGACGTGCGCGCCGAAAATGTCCAGCTCCGCGGCCTGCTGGGATCGAGTTTTGACGTGGTGACCGGTGGGCGCCGAGCGCGCGCCTCCATCGCCCTGGTGGGCGAACACAACGTGCTGAACGCTCTGGCCGCCATCGCCGTCGGGCGCGAGCGTGGACTTCCGCTCGAAACCGGAGTGGAAAGCCTCACTACGCTGGCGCCCGCGGAAAACCGTGGGGAAATCCTCCAGCTGGGCGGCGCAACCATCATCAATGATTGTTACAATTCCAATCCGAAGGCCCTGAAAGCCATGATCGAAGCCCTGCTCTTGGTGACCGCCGCCAGACACGTGGTGGTCGCCGGGGAGATGCTCGAGCTGGGAGCAGCCGGCGAAAACCTGCATGGCGAGTGCGGCCGTTTCCTGGCGGAGAGGGGCGTGAAGCGTCTGATCGGCGTGCGCGGGTTGGCCGAAGCCATGGTTCGCGCGGCGGCGGCTGAAGGTGTGGATGCCAGC
>Ga0335078_10007322_pt1 | contig 16370 bp, 14 predicted proteins | sample Lox_Sample_32_FD_206711 | JGI IMG/M metagenome (GOLD analysis project Ga0335078, IMG submission 206711) | Soil microbial communities from Loxahatchee National Wildlife Refuge, Florida, United States - Lox_Sample_3.2 | ecosystem: Environmental > Terrestrial > Soil > Wetlands | place: USA...
CCGGTGAAGCCGCCCCCGTAGATGTACACGAACACCGGAAGCTTCGCGTGCGCGGATTTCGCGGGGGTCCAGACGTTCAGGTAAAGGCAATTCTCGCTGACTTCGTTATGCGTCAGGAATTCGTAAGTCCACGGTCCGATCCCGGCGCGCCCGGGGAACAGAGTCTGAGCGCAACTGGCGCTGAACTGCTCGGCCTTCTTCAATCCCTGCCAGGCGACAACCGACTGCGGAGCGCGCCAGCGCAGATCGCCCACCGGCGGCGCGGCAAACGGAATCCCCTTGAACTCCAGAATCGACGCGTCCTTGCCGGATACGCCCTCCACCAGGCCGCCTTCCACTGTTACCGGCTGGTGGATCGCAGCGAAGAGCGGCAACATCGTCGCGGCCGCCGCGGGCAGACAGAGCCTCGCTCGAATCATAACCAAAGACTATATCAGCGGGACGATTCCGGCGTAACCGGCGCCGCGCCGGCTCGTATCATCAGTGTGACCTCCGTTCGAGGGGTTTCTTGAAAGTGATATCTTCCTCCCATGAGACACAGCTTGCTTGCTGTTCTCACGCTGTTCCTGCTTGGCGTTGGCCTGCGGGCGCAGTCGGCGCAGGTTGGCGTCGATCCGCGTGTCGAGTTGATGAGCATTATCTTCCGCCTCGCCGGCGCGAACGAATACTCGCAGGGGCGCATTCCCGCTTACAACGCGGCCATCGATAAATGGTTTGGCCCGCATCGGGATCACGAGGCCGTGAGAATCGCGCGCGAGCTTCACGAGCATCAGGGCGTTGGTTTCGATGCCGTGATGAGCATGGCCATCCACGTGAAGGATGTCGAATCGCTGGCGGAGATTGTTCCCTTCGACCGCGACAACTCCTTCGACAAGCGGTGGCGGGTAGCCGAAGCGCGCCGTTTCCTTGCCGCTGCGCGGAAGTTCGTGACCGATTCCGATTTCGCCGGATTCGTGAAATCCGAGCAGCCATTCTATGATTCGGTTGACGCGCGCCTGCGCGCCTATGTCGCCGCGAAAGCCGATCTGGAGTGGTTCGACCGATTCTTCGGATCTCGCACGCATGCGCCTTTTCACCTGGTCCCCGGGCTGGTCAACGGCGGCCCGAGCTATGGTCCCCACGTCACATTGGCAGATGGCGTCGAGGAGATCTACGCGATCCCTGGGGTGTGGAAGGTCGATTCAGACGGGCTGCCCGTCTTCGATGCCTCATGGGGCGCAATCGTGGTGCACGAATTCTCGCACTCGTATGCGAATCCGCTCATCGACAAGTTCGCACTGCAGCTTGACAAATCGGGCGGTCGACTGTTGGAGGCGGTGAGAGAGCAGATGCGCCGCCAGGCCTACGAGAACGGGCGAACTGTCCTGTACGAGTCGCTGGTGCGTGCGGTGGTTGCGCGATACATCCTGGAGCATCAGGGCCAGAAGGCGGCCGCCGCGGAAGTCAGCGAGCAACGCAATCGGTCATTCCTGTGGACCGGCGATCTGCTCGCTTTACTCGACCAGTACGCGAAGAACCGCGAGCGTTACCCGACCATGCAATCGTTCATGCCTCGGTTGGTCGAATTCTTCAACGACACAGCTTCGCGCGTGGACGAACTCGCGCGAGTTTACGAAGAAAGCCGCCCCAAAGTGCTCTCCATGAGCATCGCCAATGGCGCAACCGATGTAGATCCGGCGCTGAAAGAGATCGTGGTTCGCTTCGACCGGCCGATGGATCGCGGCCGCTTCGGGATCAACGATATCGCCGCGGCGCCGTCGCCAAAGATGGGCAAAGCCTCGTTCGATGACAGCGGACGGGTCTTCACCGTTGCGGTCGCGCTCGAACCCAACAGAGATTACGGATTCACTCTGAACTGGCCCGAAGGCGACGTGTTTCAGTCCGCCGGAGGCGTTCCGTTGAAGCCTTTCGAGGTGAAGTTCCGCACGCGTGCGGATAGCGAATCTACCGCGCGACCGCCGGACGGTAAACCAGCGCGATAACCACGCCGATCAGCGTCCATTGGACGAAATAGATCGCGGCCTGCTGCAGCGCCAGCTTCAGACCGATGTTGAGGTTCACGTAGTTGTGCAGCACGAAGGCGCCGACCGCAAATACGCCGATCAGCGCGCCGAATCGTGCGCCGTTTGTGAGTGGCGCACCGCCCTGCCACGCGAGCGCATAGAGCGCGGCCAAAGCAACGATGGAAACAAACATCGCCGCCATGCCCGCGGGCATGACCGCCTTAATGCCGTCCGGAGAGCGATACACCGCGGGGTATTTGCTGAACTCGGCACGGAGCTGCGGGATCAGCCCGAATACCAGAAAACCGAAAACGAAGTAAGCCGCCGTCGCCGCCGTCGCCGCCAGAGCAACTCTTGAATAGTTCATTCGGGCCCCTGTTTCAGACGCTCGCCGCAACACGCGCCGCCAGCAGCGATTCCAGCAAGTCAAGCGACTCGCTCGTCCCCTGGCCCACGGCCTGGCATGAGCGCGCGTCCGGGAGTCCCTTGTGCGTCAGCTCCACTCTTGTCGAATCGCCTTCCTCGAAGAACTCAACCGTGACGCTGGTCATCGACCCGCCGAGGTCCGCGCGATAGGAAATCCTCTCCGGCACGACGATCTCTTCATAGATGCCGGTGACAGTGAACTCGCAATTGCGGCCCTCGATGGCGATCGTCATCTTCTGCGTGAACGAGCCGCCCACGCGAAAATCCATGACCACCTTGCAGCTCACTGCGTTCCTGCACACTGACCATTGCTGCAGCTTCTCCGCGGACGCCCACCAGCCGAACACCTCGGCTCGCGGAGCGCGGAACATGCGCGTGAGGTGAACCCCGTCGTCGGCGGGGCTGAATTCGGTTTTCATGTTTGTTCTCCTTTGGCGGACTCCTTCGCCAGCAGCCGGTCGAGCGTATCGAAGCTGAATGCCCACGCCTCCGCGTATTGCTGCATCCATTGTCTGGCGGGACCGATGCCCTCGGGTTTTGCGCGAATCATGTGCACGCGGCCCCGGCGCCGCCGATCCACCAGACGAGCCTTCTCCAGCACACGCAGGTGGCGCGAAATGGCCGGCGGCGAGATCCGGAACGGCTTCGCCAGCGAGGCGACAGGTTTGCCAGGATCGTGCGACAGCGCGATGAGTATCCGCCGCCGCGTGGGATCGGCGAGGGCTCCGAAGATTGCGTCGAGACGCTCCTGTTCGTTAACCACTTGGTTAAGTGTATGCGGTGATCCGGCGTCTGGTCAAGCCGCGCTGTCAACAATTTTTGTGGTCGCCGGCGCTTCTTCACGAAACCAACGGCCGCCCGGTCCGTATATACGGCATGGCATCCTTCTGGCGCGACCTGCGGTTCGGCTTCCGGCTGCTCGGCAAGAACAAAGGCTTCACCTTCACCGCAATCCTTGCTCTGGCTCTTGGCATCGGTCCGAACACCGCTATCTTCAGCGTCATCTATGCCACGCTGTTCGCGCCCATGCCGTATCCGCACGCCGACCAGCTTGTGATGGTGTGGTCGAAGATCCAGGGTCACCATAACGGCATTGCCGCCGGCGATTATCTCGACTGGGTGCACCAGAACAAATCCTTCCAGGGACTCTACGCGTGGACCGGCTTCAGCGCGAATCTGGCCGGCGCCGAGGACCCCGAGCAGGTCCACGGCACCCAGGCCACCCCCGGCTGGCTGGGCACGGAAGTGAAGCCGATGATGGGGCGCGATTTCCTTCCCGAGGAAGCCACGCCGGGACGCGATCATGTGGTGATCCTCCGGCACAAGCTCTGGGTGAAGCATTTCGGCAGCGATCCCAACATTATTGGAAAGCAGATTCGCATCAACGCCGAGCAGTACACAGTGGTCGGAGTCATGGCGCCCGGACAGCAGGACCGCATGCCCGACGATCTTATCGTGCCTCTCGCCTTCAAGCCCGATCAGATCAATCATGATTTTCATTGGCTTCTCGTTCTTGGCCGCCTGAAGGACGGCGTGAGCATCGCGCAGGCGCAGGCGGACATGGACGCGGTGACGAAACACATCGGCGAAGTTTATCCGCAGGACAAGGGGTGGGGCGCGTTCGTCGAGCCGCTGCGCAACGATTTTCTTCCGAGGGAGCGGATCGCCAGCCTGTGGCTGATGATGGGCAGCGTCGGCTTCGTTCTGCTGATCGCCTGCGCGAATGTCGCCAATCTGCTCCTGGCACGCGGAACGGCGCGGCAACGTGAAGTGGCGGTGCGCGCCTCGCTGGGCGCCTCGCGCGGCCGCCTGTTCAGCCAGTTGCTCACCGAAAGTCTGGCGCTGGCGCTGGCCGGAGGGGCTCTGGGCGTGGGCCTCGGCTGGGGAATTCTGAAACTGGTGATGCACTACATGCCCGAGAACACGTTGCCCTCGGAAGCCGACGTCACGCTGAACATTCCGGTGCTGCTGTTCACCCTCCTCGCGACGCTCCTGGCGGGCGTGATTGCGGGCTGCGCTCCGGCGTGGCAGGCCATGCGGCTCGATCTCAACGACACGCTCAAGCAGACCGGACGCGCACTCAGCTCCGGCCGCCACTGGCTGCGGCGCACGCTGGTGGTCGGCGAGTTCGCTCTTGCGCTGACCTTGCTCGCGGGCGCCGGTCTGGCCATCCACAGCTTCATCATTCTGACCCGGCTCGATCTGGGAATCCGCAGCGATCATGTCCTCACGTTCGGTCTTCCGGTGCCGGATGGACGCCTCAAACAGCCAGATCAGATTCGCAGCTTTTATCGCGAGGTGCTGGCGCGGGTGGAAGCCGTTCCCGGTGTTCAGCACGCCATGGCCAGCACGGGGCTGCCCATCGACGGCACGGGCTTCGGCATGCCCTTCAACATCGCGGGCCATCCCTACGCGAATCCGGCGGAGCGTCCCGCCGCTGGTTTTCAGATGGTGACGCCGGACTACTTCGATACGTTCGGCATTCGCGTAATTCGCGGCCGCGCTTTCGACGAACACGACGTCGCGGGCGGCGTGCGCGTGGCCATGGTGGACGAGAACTTCGTGAAGCATCATCTGAAGGGTCTGGATCCGCTGCAACAACGCCTCGTAGTGGAGGAGCTGATTCCCGGCGTGCAGAAGCTGGGTCCGCCGCTGGAGTGGCAGATTGTCGGCGTGTTCCACAACGTGCAATACGGCGGCCGCCCCGATGACTTCCCGATTATCTATGTTCCCTTCTGGCAAAGCCCGTGGCCGTCGGCGGAGATGGCGGTGCGGACCGGCGGCGATCCCGAGTCCATGGCGAAGAGCATCGCGGCCGCCGTGCACACGGTGGATCCCGATCTGCCTCTGGCGGGCATCAAAACCATGGACCAGATCGTGAGCGAGTCGCACGCGGGCGACCGCTTTGGCACGGTGCTCTACGGCAGCTTCGCCGCGGTAGCGCTGCTGCTCGCGGCGGTGGGAATCTACGGCGTCATCGCGTTTCTGGTTGAGCAGCGCACACATGAAATCGGTCTGCGCATCGCGCTCGGCGCGGGACGCGCGCAGGTACTGCGGCTGGTGCTGGGCGAGGGTATCGCGCTGGCGGGTTGTGGGTTGGCGATCGGATTCGGAGGCGCCTGGCTGGTGGGCCGCGCTTTGCAATCGACGCTCTATGGCGTCACGGCACTCGATTTCGGCGCGTTCAGCGCGGTGGCGGCGGTGCTGCTCGCATCGGCGCTGTTGGCCTGTTTCGTTCCCGCGCAGCGCGCCGCCGGTGTCGACCCCATGCTGGCGCTTCGGCAGGATTGAGTCTGATCTTTGCTCCAGCGCGCACGACGGCTCGAGGTGTGTCTATTACACTGAAGGCTCATGCGGTGGAGCACACTGTTGATCCCGACGTTGCGGGAAGATGCGCCGCTGCTGGTTCGCGCCGGCTACGCGCGCCAGGGCTGGCTTTCCCTGGGCGTGCGGGCGCTTCACAAGGTGGCCGGTATTGCGCGCGAGGAACTGGGCGCGGTCGGCGGGCAGGAAATGCTGATTGCCGACCCGGTGCGCCTGGCGGGCAATGAACTGCGCAGCTACCGGCAACTGCCGCAGGTCTGGTTTCAGATTGCCGGCGGAGTGAAGCTCGAGGTGTGGTGGTTCGGCGCGGCTGACGAGACGATCCGTGCCACTTGCGAGCGTATCCTCGCCCGCTGCGGTTTGGATAACGCCGCCGATTTCACATTGCCTCTGGCGAACGGCGAGGATTGCCTTGTCCGCTGCCCTCAGTGCGGTTATGCTGCCGCGGTAGACAACGCTTCGGCGCGCCCATCGCCGCCGCTGGCGCCCGATCCGGAAGGCGATCTCAAACCCGAGGCCTTTCACACGCCCGGCCGCAAAACCATCGCCGATGTCGCCGAGTTCACCGGCCTCCCGGCAACCACGCAGATGAAGAGCCTGGTCCTGGTGGCCGGCGATCGGCCGGTTTTGGCGCTGGTGCGCGGCGATCATCAGCTCAATGAAGCGAAGCTCGCCAACGCGGTGGGCGCGGAAGCCGTTCGTCCCGCCCGCCCGGAAGAAATCTTCGAGGCCTTCGGCGCAAGCGCCGGTTCGCTTGGTCCGGTGGGAGTGAAAAAGCTGCGCATTGTTGCCGATGAGGCGCTGCGCGGCCGCCGCAACATGATTGCCGGCGCCAATCGCGACGATTATCACCTTCGTCACGTCACACCCGGCGAGGATTTCCAGGCCGAGTATTTCGATCTTCGCCAGATCGCGAGCGGCGACGCATGCCTGCGCTGCGGGGCCGTGCTCTTGTTGGAGCCGGCCCTTGCGGTCGGCCATTTTCGAAGCTCAGGCTGCCGCGGCCTCCACTTCACGAATGAATCGAGTCAGGAAGAACCGCTTCCCATGGGGTCGGCGGCCATCGATCTCGAGCGCGTGCTCGGCGCCGCCGCGGAACTCTGCCGCGATCGTGACGGGCTGGCGCCCGCCGCCGCTATCGCGCCGTTCGACGTCATCATCACTCCCGTGAATATGGGCGATGGCGCGCAGCGCGAAGCCGCCGAATGGCTGCATCAAGCCGCCTCCCACGCCGGTCTCGAAGCGCTATTCGACGATCGCGACGAGCGACCCGGCGTCAAGTTCAAGGATGCCGATCTCATTGGTGTCCCGTGGCGTGTCACCATCGGGAAGAAGCTGGGGCAGGGAATAGTCGAACTGGTTGACCGGCGCATGAAGGTCTCCCGGGACGTGGCCATCGGCGAGGCGATTGCATTCGTGAAGGACCATCTGGATTGAGCATCGATTGGGAAGCAGTTCGCGCCGAGTTCCCCGGCCTTGCGGGCCGGACATTCCTCGATACCGCCACGTTCGGCCAGTTGCCGCGCCGCACGGTGGAAGCGGTAGCGAATCATTTTGCCCGCCGCGATTCAACCGCCTGCCGCGATTTTCTGAATTGGTTCGATGACGCCGAACGCACGCGCTCGTCGGTGGCGCAACTCATCGGCGCCCATGCCGACGACATCGCTTTCGTGCCCAATGCCTGCACCGCGCTGGCCACGGTGATGCCGGGCATCGGCTGGCGTCCCGGCGATCGGGTGGTCACGCTGGAGCACGAATTCCCCAACAATCTCTACGCGCCAACGGCACTGGAGGAGCGCGGTGTCGAGTTCATCGAGACCGCATGGGGTGGTTTCGGGGAATCGCTGAACGAGCGCACCCGGCTTGTGTTGCTGAGCACGGTGAATTACTCCACCGGTTTCCGGCCTCCGCTCGAGGCCATCGGTCCGGCGCTGCGCGAGCGCGGCATAGCGCTCTACGTGGATGGAACGCAAAGCATCGGCGCCCTGCAATTCGATGTGGCGCGCGTGCAGCCGGCGGTGCTCGCGGTGCATGGCTACAAATGGCTGCTGTGCCCCAACGGCTGCGGCTTCATGTATGTCCGCCCCGACGTGCGCGAGTGGCTGCCGGCAAACGTCATCGGCTGGCGCAGCCATCATGACTGGCGCAATGTGAACAATCTCCATCACGGGCGCCCGCAGCCGGCCGCGCGAGCCGAGAAATATGAAGGCGGGATGCCGGCCATGCCTCTGCTCTACGCGCTGGACGCATCGGTTGGACTGCAATTCGAGCTCGGTTCGGCGAACATCGAAGCGCGAGTGATGGAGCTGGCCGCGCGCCTGCGGGAGATCCTGCTTGCCGCCGGCGCCGCCGTCCCCGACTACGGATCGCAGATCGTCACGGCATGCTTCCCCGGCGTGGATGCGGCGGAGCTCCAGCGCCGCCTTGAGTCACGCAACGTGCACGTTTCCGCGCGTCACGGCGCGTTGCGCGTCTCCGCGCATTTCTATAACGACGAAGCCGACCTTGGGCGCTTTCAGGGAATTCTGGAGCAAGCGCTTGGCGAGTAACCCCACAGATGCCGGGAGCATCATAATCAGTTAGCTCAACGCCCGCTGCTTACAAACACTTACAAAAGGGATTCATGAACCAGTTCCGAACCGTCAAACTGTGCCCGGCGATCGCGCTCGGACTGTTTCTGCAGGGCGTTGTGCAGGCGCAGCAGCCCACGACGCCCGCGCCGGAGCCTGCGGCTTCGCCGGCTAATCCGCCTGCATCCGATACTGCGGCAAAGCCGGCCAGCGAGGAAGAGAAGGTGGACAAGCGCGTGCTTGGCGTCCTGCCGAACTATCGCACCGCGCCGAAATCGGCCGAATCGAAACCTTTGACTGCTCGCCAGAAGTTCACCATCGCGGCGAAGGACTCCTTCGATTGGCCGGTGTACCTGGTCTCGGCAGGTTTCGCGGGTCTCTATCAGTTGGAAGATGAGAACCCGTCATTCGGCCAGGGGCTCAAAGGCTACGCGCACCGCTATGGAACCTCGTACGGCGATCAGACCATCGGCAACATGATGACCGAGGCGATCTGGCCGAGTCTTCTGCGCGAAGACCCGCGCTATTTCCAGCAGCTCACCGGTGGCGTGTGGCATCGCGCCATTTACGCCGCATCGCGCGTGGTGATCACGCGCACCGACGCGGGCGGGCATCGCTTCAACTTTTCCGAGTGGCTGGGAAACGGTTCCACCGCGGCGATCGGCTCTCTGTACTATCCACAGGGGCGGGGAGCCAGCGATATTTGGCAGCGCACATACACGCAGGTCGCCACCGACGCATTCTCTCAGGAGCTGAAGGAATTCTGGCCGGACATCAAGCGGCATCTCACGCACAAGCATAATGGTCAGAATGCTGAGAATACGGACGGGGGGCATTGAGGATCTGGCCACGGTCCTGGGGCATCGCAGGGCCATGTTCGAGGAAATGGGCTTCACCGATGCGGCTTTGCTGGACGACGTGACGTCGAGCGCGGAAGCCTATTTCCGGCCGGCGCTCGCCGACGGCTCTTACCGCGCATGGCTGGCGGTGACCGGCGCCGGTGAAGTGGCGGCAGGCGGCGGAGTCCTGATTGCTCCATGGCCGGGATTTCCCGGCGAGAAGCAATCGCGGCGGGCGTGGATCCTGAACATGTATACCGAGCCGGCCTTCCGCCGCCAGGGAATCGCGCGCCGGCTTGTCGAAACCATGATCGCGTGGTGTCGCGAAGAGGGCTTCACCGCGGTGGCGCTGCACGCGAGTCAGGAAGGGCGGCCGCTTTACGAGACGATAGGTTTCCGGCCGACCAACGAAATGCGGCTCAGATTTCCGTGATGACGCGGCGGCCTTCGACGCGATATTTGCCTGAAGCCACCAGGGCGATTGCTTCGCTGTAGATGCGATGCTCTTCGCGCAGGATGCGCGCGGAAAGAGAGTCCACCGTGTCGTTGTCCACCACCGGAACCGAGGCCTGCATGAGGATGGGGCCGCTGTCGAGGCCTTCGTCCACGAAGTGCACCGTGCAGCCGCTCAACTTTACGCCGTGCTGCAGCGCCTGTTCCTGCGCATCGAGCCCCGGAAAAGCGGGCAGCAGCGCGGGGTGAATGTTCAGGATGCGCATCGGGAACTCGCGAATGAAGCAGGGGCTGAGCAGGCGCATGTAGCCGGCGAGGCAGACGAGATCCACTTCGCGCGCCCTCAATTCAGCCACCACCCGCAGGTCATACTCTTCGCGCGGCACGCCCTGGGAGGGAATGCACACCGCGGGAAATCCATGAGCGCGGGCTTTCTCCAGACCTTTCGCGCCGGGCCGATTGGAAATCACCACCGCGATGCGCGCATCGAGCTTCTTCGCTTTCACGTTGAAGGCGATCGCTTCGAAGTTCGAGCCGCGTCCCGAAAGCAGGATGCCGAGGCGAATCATTTCCAGATCACGCGCGAGCGCGCCGACCGCACGACAGTGCCGATCTCGTAATACTTCTCGTCCAGGCGATCGAGAATGTCGGCGACCTTCGTGAGATTGCGGTGGGAGACAACCAGAATCATGCCGATGCCGAGATTGAACGTGCGGCGGTAGTCGGCCAGCGGAATGTTGCCAATCTGGCGCAGCAACTGGAAGATCGGCGGCACGTGCCAGCTTCGGGCGTGTACCTCCGCGGCAAGACCTCTGGGCATGACGCGCGGCGTGTTGCCGGTAATGCCGCCTCCGGTAATATGCGCCGCGGCCTTCAGGAGGCCTTCTTTATGCAGGGCGTGGATGGGCAGCAGATAGCTGCGGTGCACGCGCAACAGCTCATCCGCGACGGTCATGGTGGAATCGTATGGCAAGGCCTGCTCCGGCTTGAACCCGGCCGTGTCGAAGAGCAGCTTGCGCGCCAGAGAATAGCCATTGGTGTGCAGACCGTTCGAGGGGAGCCCCAGCAGAACGTCACCGTTATGAATGGTGATTCCAGTGAGCATAGTGCGGCGTTCCACCGCGCCGACGATGAAGCCGGCCAGATCGTATTCGCCTGCGGCATAGAGGCCGGGCATCTCCGCAGTCTCGCCGCCGATAAGCGCGCAATTGTTGCGGCGGCAGCCGCGCGCCGCGCCGGAGATCACCGCGCCGGCGACCTCGGCCTTCAGAGATCCCATGGCGAAGTAGTCGAGGAAGAACAGCGGCACGGCGCCCTGCACCGCGATGTCGTTGACGCAGTGGTTCACCAGATCTTCGCCAACAGTGTCATGGCGCCCGGTCATGAACGCCACCTTCAGTTTGGTGCCCACGCCGTCGGCCGAGCTGATCAGCACCGGTTGCTTGTAACCCGAGAGCTGGAAACCACCGCCGAACGAACCGATGTCAGTGAGGACTCCGTGGGTAAACGTGCTGCGAGCGTGTTTGCGGATGAAGGACAGGGCGCGGTCCGCTTCATCGATGTCCACGCCCGCCTGCCGATAGCTGATCTGTTTCGATGCCATTGTGGAGTTGCGGCGCGGCGGCCGCGCGAAACCAAGTCCTACTATACCGGCTGAGGACGTCCGGATGCCACGGCTGCCCGGGCCTGCGATAGACTCCTGGAATGTTCTTTCGATTGCTGGCGCTGGTTGTGTTCCTGTCCGCGTTGCTGGGAGCGCAGACGCAGTCTCCCACTCCCACGCTGCGGATTCCCTCCGCCGCGCAGGCCGGCCCGAATTTCAACGTCGATGGGGCTACGCGCGCCTGGCTGAACACCATGACTCCCGAGCAGAAGAGCCGGTCCGACGCTTATTTCGAAGGCGGCTACTGGCTCATCCTCTGGGATTTTCTCTACGGCGCGGTCATCGCCATTGTGTTGCTGGGCACGCGGCTGTCGGCGCGCATGCGCGATCTGGCCGAACGAATCAGCCGGTTCCGGCCCATTCAGACATTCGTGTATTGGGTCCAGTACGCGATGGTCACCTTCGTTCTGGGATTCCCGCTGACGGTCTATGAGGGCTTTGTGCGTGAGCACCAGTACGGTCTCTCCAACCAGAACTTCGGCGGGTGGATGGGCGATCAGGGCAAAGCGCTGGGCGTCAGCATCATCCTGGGTGGAGTTCTGGTGGTGGTGCTGTTCGGGATTGTTCGGCGCCTGCCGCGCACGTGGCACCTGTGGGGCGCGGGGGCGGCCATCGTGTTTCTTGCCTTTGTGATGCTCATCGGGCCGGTTTACATCGCGCCGCTGTTCAACCAATACACGGTGCTCGAGGACGCGCGCATCCGCGACCCCATTCTGCGGCTGGCCCGGCAGAACGGCATCCCGGCGAAGAATGTGTATGAGGTGGATGCGTCGCGCCAGAGCAAACGCGTCAGCGCGAACGTGAGCGGATTCCTGGGCACGGAGCGCATCACGCTGAACGACAATCTGCTGAACCGCTGCTCGCCGCAGGCGGTGATGGCGGTGATGGGCCATGAGATGGGGCACTATGTTCTGAATCACGTTTACAAGGGGCTGGCCTTCGGCGTGATCATCATTGTGATTGCGTTTGCATTTCTCCGCTGGGGAGTGTTGTGGTCGCTTGGCCGCTGGGGCAACGGCTGGCGGATCCGCGATCTGGGCGATACGGCGGTGCTGCCGCTGGCGGCGCTGGTGCTCTCGATCATCTTTTTCGTCCTGACGCCGGTGACCAATACTCTGTCCCGCACCGACGAATACGAAGCGGACATCTTCGGGCTGAACACCGCGCGCCAGCCGGACGGATTCGCCGAAGCCACGATTCTGCTGGCCGAATATCGCAAGATGGAGCCGAGTCCGCTCGAGGAGTTCCTCTTTTACGATCACCCGAGCGGCTACACGCGCATTCACGCGGCAATGCGCTGGAAGGCGGAGAACCTGTGCGTTCCGGAAGTGGTGAATCCCTGCGGCAAGTAGCGCGCGTTTACGGCTACTCCCACTCGATGGTGCCGGGGGGTTTGTGAGTAAGGTCGTAGAAGACGGCGCAGACTCCTTCCACTTCGAGCAGGCGCTTCGTAATCTCGCGGCGCAGCTCCTGGGGCATGACGACCACCTGCGCGGTCATGCCATCCACGGAGTGAATCGGGCGCAGCACAACGGAATCGGGTAGATCGCCGGTGCCGGCCGGCATCAGCACAACAGGGAGCTGCCAGACTTCATTGTCGAAGCCGGATTCGTGGGTGAGCGCGCGGACAATCGCGTCCGCCTTGCGCAGGCGGGCGAGCCGGTCGGCGGTGATGAATCCCCGGGTAACGCACATCAGCGACAGCGGAACATGCGAGCCGAGCCGTCCGACCACGCGATTGACTTCCAGCGACTGATTCACCAGCTCGGTGGCTTTGTCTTCGGGAATCAGTTCCTCGAACGCGAGCACGCCGCGATAGGTGCGTGAATCGCCCTGCACGCCGACGGTGCGCACGGGGATGATCCAGCAACCGCCCTGATCGACGATTTTCGCCTGGCTCGCCGAGCAGAGGCAGCGGATGGCGAGCCCGGGCCCGGGGAAGGGATGGCGCGAAAGGAACTCATCCGGTATGCCGAGTTCGCGGCCGATCTCGCGGACTTCATCTTTGTAGAAAGAGCTAAGCGGCTCGACGAGCCGGCCCGCGGCGATGAGCTGCTGAATGCCGGCGACGCGGTTGTGATGGGTCTTGATGAGGTCGGCGTTCTTTGTGCCGCCCGATTCGATGGTGTCGGGATAGATGGTACCCTGGCCGAGCACCCAGTTGGCGTCGAGGAAATGCCCGGTGCGCAGCACGCGATCCTGCACCTCGACAAACTCCTCGCCGATGGCTTTGCGCTTTTCTTCCGGTTCGGTGAGCCCGGCGAGCTTGCCGAGGAATGATTCCGACGCGTCTTCCACGCGAAAGGCCGTCGCGCCAAGAGCCGCGAACAGGCGCCGGACATAATCGGTTTCGCCTTCGCGCATCAGGCCGGTATCCACATAGACGCCGTATACATGCCCGGGGCCGAGGGCCCGCAGGCAGAGCGTGTAGGCCACGGTGGAATCGACGCCGCCGCTGACGAAGAAGAAGATGTTGCGGCCGGCGGCGCGCTCGCGGATTTCGGTTTCGATCAACGGAATGCGATTTTTGGGATCCCAATCGCGCCGGCATCCGCACATGCCGAAGACGAAGTTGGTGAGGATCTCGCGCCCGTGGCGAGTATGCACCACTTCGGGATGAAACTGAACGGCCGCGACGGGCCGTTCGCGGTGGGCCATGGCGGCGATGGCGCAGGTCTCGGTGGAGGCGAGAATATCGAATCCCTCGGGAACCGATTCGGCTTTGTCGCGATGGCTCATCCACACCTGCGACTCGCCCTTGTCGACGCCATCGAAGAGCGGGTGATCGCGCAAAGGCTTCATTCGCGCCAGGCCATACTCGCCCTTGTCGCCTTTGCGGACCGCGCCGCCCAGCGCGTGCGCCATGAGCTGGAGACCATAGCAGATGCCGAGCACGCCGGGGCCAGCCGTGAAAATGGCCGGATCGATGGTGGGGCTGCCGGCTTCATAAACGCTGGCCGGACCGCCGGAGATAATAATGCCGCGGCATCCGCGCAATTCCTCGGCGGGCGTGTCGCTGGGCCGAACCTCGGCGTAGACGCCGAGATCGCGGACTTTGCGCGCAATGAGATGACAGTATTGCCCGCCGGCGTCGAGAACGGCAATCTGCGGCTGCGGGCGGGATTCAGGTAACGCCTGGGCCTGGGTACCTTCCGCCGAGATGGTCACAATCAGTAATGTTCCTGATTCGTGCGCTGCACGATCAGCTTCTCCGATTTATCCAGCAATGCGTGTGCCTCAGGCAGATAGCCGATCCCTTTGGTGACTTCCGGATCCGTTTCCACGGCCACCTTCTGCGATTCCTCGTAGCTGAAGGCGGTGACATACATTTCGCGCTTCAATTGATCGCGGACCCACTCGCGGTTGTCGGTCCAGTCGGCTTCGGTGAACGGCACCTGCTGCTTCAGCAGGAACTCATGGAAGTCATTTTCGATGTTGGCGTCGGGTGACCACCCTTTAGGCAGCTTCGCGTCGTGGTTTCCGAAGTACTGCGCGGTGAAGTTGAAGAACGCGTATTTGCGAAGCAGCTCGCTCTGGAACTTGTTCAGCTTCTGCGAGGGGATCTTCTCATCGGGCGTGATGCCGCCGCCGCCGTAGACGGTGCGGCCGGTATCGGTCATCTTGACGTCCTGCGGATTCTTCTGTTCGGTGCGTTTGCCGTAGTAGTAGTCGAGGAACGAGATATTCGAGTAATCGCGCTGAATGAGACGGTTACTGGGCGTGTAGTAATGCGCCGTGGTGAGGGCGAGACCGGTATTCTCAGGCAGGGGATAAACGGTCTGGACGAGGCCCTTGCCGAACGTCGTTTCGCCGACGATGAGGGCGCGGTCGTGATCCTGCAGGGCGCCGGCGACGATTTCCGCGGCGGAGGCCGAGTAGGCGTTCACCAGCACGACCATGGGGTAGTTCTCGCCAAGCGCGCTGCCGCGGGCGGTGTACGATTTTTCAGCGGCGGCGCGGCCGCGATGGGAGACCACGACCTCACCGCGCCGCAGGAAGTGGCCGGCAACGGCGATGCCCTCGTTCAGCAGGCCACCGGGGTTGCCGCGGAGGTCGAGGACGAGGCCCCTGATCTTCGATTCATCCAGTTTCTGAAGTGCGTCCTCCATCTCCTTGCTGGTGGTCTCATTGAACTGGGTGATGTTGATGTAGGCGATACCAGGCTTGAGCCAGAAGGCGACATCCACGCTTTTGCGGGGAATCTCATCGCGGACGATGTGGAAGGTCAGGGGGCTGTCGACGCCGTCGCGGGCGACCACCACGCTGACTTTGGTGCCCTTGGGACCCTTCAGCAGGTCGGCGATTTCGGAGGTGGACAGATTGTCGGTTCGTTTCTCGTTGACTTCCAGAATGACGTCGCCAGGGCGCAGACCGGCGCGATAGGCGGGAGAGCCGCCGAACGGCGCGATCACAATGGTTTTGCCGTTACGCGGGCCAACCTGCATGCCGACGCCGAAATAGTGGCCGCGCTGGTCATCGCGCAGCGATGAAAAGTCCTTTGGATCGAAGAAGTTGGAGTGCGGATCGAGGGTCCGCAGCATGCCCGGGATCGCGCCCTTGTAGATGGTTTTGTCAGGATCGGCCTTGTCGGCGTAATTGGCTTCGACGGTCTCGTAGACTCGGGTGAAGCTCTTGAGACTGCTCTTCACGTCGTCTTCGGGAGCGGCGGCGGAGACGCGGTTCAGGCCAGGCCCGAAGAACCCTCCCACCAGCGAACAAAACCCGATAACAACGGGGACTATCACGAGGGAACGGCCTGGGGAGGACATCACGATTCTGACTTTCATTATAGCGGTCACCCTGGGCGCACGGCCGCCCAGGGGAACACTAATATGACGTCGCAACCAGTCTTCCGGGTGCCAGAGGTTTCAGCGATAAGCGATCGGCCCTCCAGCCATCCGCGATTGAGAAGTACTTTAAGGAGCGCTCCCGATCCGTATTGACCCATACTGCGGGGTCGTTTTGTTACCCGCGTACGGCGCGGGGCCTGTTTCGTTTCGGCGTAACGGCCGTCCCTCCTGGCACTGCCCGGGATGTGGCCAATAGCCGAGCCACGCATCCGGCGATCACCGCGAATGCGTTTCCGCATCCA
>Ga0335078_10007323_pt1 | contig 16369 bp, 13 predicted proteins | sample Lox_Sample_32_FD_206711 | JGI IMG/M metagenome (GOLD analysis project Ga0335078, IMG submission 206711) | Soil microbial communities from Loxahatchee National Wildlife Refuge, Florida, United States - Lox_Sample_3.2 | ecosystem: Environmental > Terrestrial > Soil > Wetlands | place: USA...
CGGCGATGTCGCCGGTGAAACTGACCATATTCTCGCACGTTGGGCATTCGATCAGATCGGAGCTGGCCGTGAGCGGTAGCGAAGCGCTCCCGGCCGCCGCGGCGTCCGAACCCCCTGCGGTCGTCTGCGCGGGGCTGATCATCGCCGACCTTTTCGTGCCGCCGCTCCCGAGCCTGCCCCGGCCCGGGGAGCTTGTGGTATGCGACGGCTTCCTGCTTGACGCCGGCGGCTGCGCGGTCAATACCGCGGTGATCCTGGCTCACCTCGGCGTCCGCACCGGGCTCGTCGGCAAGGTGGGCGATGATGATTACGGTAACTGGCTGCGGCGCAGCCTGGCGCGCAAGCGGGTCCTGGTTGACGGCGTCTCGACCGCGCGGCGGTCCGCCACGTCGCAGACCGTGATCTTGCCCGTCGACGGCGAAGACCGGCGGTACATCCATGTTCCAGGTGCCAACGCCGAACTGGGCGTCGCGGACATCGCGGCCGCGGCGCCCGGTACGCGCGTCCTGGCGATCGGCGGCTACCTGGCCCTGCCAGGGCTGGATGCCGAAGGGGTCGCGGAACTGCTCGCCGGGGCACGCACGCGGGGGACCGCGACGCTGCTCGACGTCGTCGTGCCCCGCGGCGCGGACGACCCGGTCAAGGCGCTGCGGCCTGTGCTGCCTTACGTCGACTGCTTCCTGCCGAATCAGGACGAGGCGCGCCTGGTCACCGGCCATGACAACCCGGCGGACCAGGCGCAGGCCCTGCTGGAATGGGGGTGCGCGTCGGTCGTCATCACCTGCGGCGCCGGGGGCGCCGTGTACGCCGACCCGACTCGCGTGATCCGGGTACGGCCGTTCCCTGTCGAGACCGTCGACGGTTCCGGCGCCGGGGACGCCTTTACCGCGGGGATCATCGTCGGCCTGCTCGAAGGCTGGCCCCCGCAGCAGCGGCTGCGGTTCGCGGCCGCGCTCGGCGGCTCGGTGTGCCGCGGGCTGGGCTGCACGGGCACGGTCTTCAGCAGGGACGAGGCGCTCGCCGCGGCCGGCCGCGTGCAACTGGCCGCCGTTCCTCTTGACCATCGTTAGCAGTCGTTAGCAGTCGTTAGCAGTCGTTAGCAAGGGAGTGCCTGATGCCGCTGGTCCCCGCTCCGGATCTGCTCGCCGCCGCCCGCGCGGGCGGCTACGCCCTTGGCTACTTCGAGAGCTGGGACAGTTACTCGCTTGAGGCCGTGCTGGCGGCGGCCGAGGCCGAGAACGCCCCCGTCATCGTCGGTTTCGGTGCCACGATGGTGACGGATGAGTGGCTTGACGCGCGCGGCATCGAGTTCCTTGGCGCGAGCGGCCTGGCCCTGCTGGAAGGCTGCAAGATGCCGGTGTCCTTCCTGCTCAACGAGACCCACACGCTGGAGCAGGCGGTCAGGGGCGTGGACGCCGGATTCAACTTCGTGATGATCGACAGCCACCGCTGGCCGGTCCCGGAGGCGCGCGACGCCGTGGCCAAGCTGGTGGACGCCGCCCGTACGGGCGGCGTGGCCGTCGAGGCGGAATTCGGCAGCCTGCCCGACTACCACGACGGCGCGGTCGATGACAGCCATGCCTCCATGACCGACCCCGGTGCGGCGGCCGAATTCGTGGCGGCCACGGGCGTGGACTGCCTCGCGGTCGCGGTCGGCAACGTGCACCTGCTGACGGCCTACCAGGCGGAGATCGACCTCGAGCGGCTTGCGGCCATCCGGGCCGCCGTCGACGTACCGCTGGCCGTCCACGGCGGGACCGGGTTCCCGCCGGACGCGGTCGCCGCGGCGATCGGCCTGGGCGTGGCGAAGTTCAACGTGGGCACCAGGCTGAAGCGCGTCTTCCTGGACGCGGTACTGGAGCGGACGCGTTCGTGGTCAGGCAACGAGTCCGTGCACGACCTGGTCGGCTCGCACAAGCAGGCCGACTTCCTGGCCGCCGGGCAGTCGGCGATCACCGGGACCGTCCGCTCCCTGCTGCGGCTCTACGGCTCATCGGGCCGGGCTTAACGCGGGTCAACGCCAGCCCGCATGCAGCCCTCTGGCACGATTCCTATCCGCTCCTATCCGCCGAGCAGCCCCAACTTTCCGCATCACATGGAGGAACGAAATGACTGACGCGATCTCTGCCGCCGAGCACGCCGAGCGTCGTGCACGGCTGAGCGAGCACGTACGGACGCTCGGCGCCTCGGGCTACGTGGTCTGTGACCCGACCTACATCACCTACTTCACCGGATTCCGGTTCCTGTCGACCGAGCGCCCCACCGTCTATCTGCAGAACGCGGCGGGTGACGACGTGATCTTCGTCGCCGGGTTCGAGCTCGAGCGCACCCGGGCAGAAGCGGACTTCGCGCGCATCGAGACCTACCCGGAGTACCCCGGTCTCGAGCACCCGATGCGGATCCTGGCCCGCGTCGCCGCCGGCCTCGGCCTGCGCCAGGCGATCGCGGCCGACCACGACGGCTATCCAGGGATCCTCGGTTACCTCGGCCCGAAGCTCAGCGAGGTGACCGGCGCCGAGGTCATCGGCATCGCCCCGCGGATCGAGGCGATGCTCGCGCGAAAGAGCCCCGCCGAGGTGGAACTGCTGCGGGAGAGCGGCCGCTGGTGCTCCCGCGCTCACCGGCTGCTGCAGCAATACAGCGTGCCAGGCAGCACTGAGGCCGAGGCCAGCCTGCGCGCGCAGCGCGAGGCGACGCTGGCGATGCTGGCCGAACGCGGACCGGACGGGCGCCTTGGGTCAGGAGACGGAGTCAAGGCAGGCTACCGGGGCCAGATCGGCCACCGCAGCGCGTGGGCCCACGCCGTCGCGCACAACATCGGATTCGAGCCCGGCCAGGTGCTGGTGAGCGAGACAGGCGTGCCCGTCTGGGGCTACCACGCGGAGCTGGAGCGCACGATGGTGATCGGCGAGCCGACCGGCCGGATGCGCTGGCTCTTCGACCACATGATGGCAGCGCGCCAGGCGGCGTTCGGCGCGATCGTTCCCGGTGCCACAAGCGCCGACGTCGACGGCGCGGTGAACGCGTACTTCGAGAGGCACGACCTGACAAGCTACTGGCGCCAGCACGTGGGACACGGCACGGGCCTGCGGGTGCACGAGACGCCGTTCATCGACGCGGGAAACCCGGCGCCGTTGCTGCCCGGCATGGTGTTCACCGTCGAGCCTGGCCTGTACGACTCCGCGGTCGGCGGATTCCGTCATTCCGACACGGTCGCGGTGACCGAAGACGGATACGAGCTCCTCACCGACTACCCCGACGACCTCGACAGCCTCGTCATCCCGGCGAACGGATTGGCAGTCTAGGGGGGTGGCAATCGCGCGGCCGGCGATGGGCTTTGTCCGCCGGGATAGACGGGAGCGATCACTATGAGGAGAGGAACGCTCGTCGCTGCCGTAGGGGTCCTGGCGGTGGCCTGCTCGGCCTGTTCCGGGTCGTCCCACGGCTCCGCGGTTGGGCATACCGGCGGAGCGGCTTCTGGCTCTGTGTCCACGTCGCGGGAGCCGGTGGCCTCAGGCTCCGGCGCTACCTGGACCGTCTACCACGGGGATGCTGAGGCCACCGGGGTCCAGGCCGCGCAGGTCACGTTGCTGCCATCGCGGCGGGCCTGGACCTCGCCGGTCCTGGACGGGCAGTTGTATGGCGAGCCGCTCGTCGCCGACGGCCGCATCGTCGCGGCGACCGAGAACGACACTGTCTACGTGCTGGCCGCCCGCAGCGGGCAGATTCTGTGGTCTCGCCACCTGGCGGACCCTGTGCCGTCGGGTGACCTGCCGTGCGGCGATATCTCGCCCGTGGTCGGCATTACGGGCACCCCGGTGATCGACCTGGCACGCCACGAGGTCTTCGTCGACGCGGACACCTTGATAGCAGGCCCGTCTTCCTCGGGTGGCGTGGAGGCGTCGCACCGCCTGTTCGGGCTCGACCTGTTCACCGGCACGGTCGAGCTGAGCCAGCCGGCGATGCCCAGCGCCGGCGAGGACCAGCTCGCCCAGCTGCAGCGGCCCGGGCTGGCGCTCGACGACGGCCGCGTGGTTATCGCCTACGGGCAGAACACTGGTGACTGCCCCGGCCCCAACGGCCCCGCGCACGGGTACGTCGTCTCGGTACCGGAAACGGGCGGGCCGCTGGACTATTTCCAGGTTGGCAGCGGCAGGGATCGGGGAGCGGTGTGGATGGGCGGCGCCTCCCCGGTCGTCGACCCTCAGGGAAACGTCTACGTGGCCAGCGCCGATGGCTACAACCTGGGTGCCGGCCAGCCGTACGACGACAGCGACGCGGTGCTCGAGCTGTCTCCGGCCATGCGCCTGGAGTCGGTCTTCTACCTCAAGGACTGGCAGCAGCTGAGCGGCGGCGACCTTGACCTGGGAACCGGGGATCCCGTGCTCGTGGACGGTTTCGTGTTCCAGGTCGGCAAGACCGACACCGCCTACCTGCTGCGTCAGGGGCATCTCGGCGGCGAGGACGGCGAGGTCGCGTCGCTTCGGGTGTGCCATGGCGACCCCGACGGCGGGCACGCGGTGCTGGGCTCGGTCGTCTACGTACCGTGCCCGAACGGCGTGACGGCGATCAGGGTTTCGGCCAAGGCCCCGTACCTGACACAGCTATGGACCGATAACGACGGCGCCGCCGGCGGGCCGGTTATCGCCGGCGGACTGGTCTGGACGATCGGAGCCGACAACGCGGTGCACGGCCTCAGCCCGGCCGACGGCGAGCAGGTCGTCTCGATTCCCTTCGGCGGGTCGGCGAACCACTTCCCGACGCCGTCGGCCGCCGATGGCCTGCTGCTGGTTCCGGGCACCAGCCAGGTCGTCGCCTTCATGGGGCCGGCGGGGCTTCCGCCGGCGCCCCCCGCTCCCTGAGGCTCTTGCAGATCCCCAGCATCGCCGCGCCGAACCCCGGCCACATCGGCTTGCTTTCCAGTCAAACCGCGAAGTCCGCCACACTCTCCTCCGTGTCATCGCCGCGCATCTACAAGACGACGCTGCGGTGTCATGGCAGGGCCTGAATCTCGATTTCACCGGGGTAGTCTTCGACGGTGGTAGTTTCGGCCAGGCCAGGTTCTCCGGCGGTTCGGTCGACTTCAATAACGCGAAGTTGACCCGTTTCCCGAAGATGACCCGCTGCCTGGGGCCTCATAGCGCCAGCCTCGGGAGCACATAACCTTTTCCGCCGGTCAGGAAGGCACGCCTAGGATGGCGCGGTGAGCGAGAGCTGGGCCGATGAGGCGGACCAGGCCGAGATACCGCTGGCCGGAGGTGACGTCACCGAGGGCCTGGTCCGGGTCGGTAACACGGTGCGGCGGCCGGTCGGGCCGCACTCGCCGCTGGTGCACGCGCTGCTGGCTCACCTGGAATCGGCCGGCTTCGCGGGGGCACCGCGGTTCCTCGGCATCGACGGCTCCGGGCGTGAGGTGCTCAGCTACATTGACGGCGAGGTGGCCGGGCGGCCACGGCCCCCCTGGATCGCCGATGAGACCCGGCTGGCGTCGGTCGGCCGGCTGGTGCGCGCCTACGACGACGCGGCCGCCTCGTTCGCTCCCGCCACGGATGTGCTGCCAGGCACAGCGCCGGCCGAGCCTGCCGGGATACCGCCCGCTCCCCCGTATCCGCCGGAACTGTTCGGGCACGCCGACATCACGCCGGAGAACGTCGTGTTCCGTGACGGCCTGGCGTTCGCGCTGATCGACTTCGACTTCGCCCGTCCGGTCACCCGGGCCCACGAGATGTTCAACGCGATGATGTGGTGGGCGCCGCTGTTCGACCCGCGCGACGTCGATCCGCTGCTGCGGGAGGTCGACGTGCCCCGGCGGGCTCGTATCCTCGCCGACGCCTACGGCCTGTCCGGCACCGACCGGGAGCGCGTCATCGAGGTCGGACTGCTGCTGACCCGCCGGGGCTGGCACATGATGAAACACCGGGCGCAGACCCTGGGCGGCGGCTGGCAGCGGATGTGGGATGAAGGCGTCGGCGACGTCATCAAGCGCCGTGAAGCCTGGCTGGACCGGCACGCCGCAACGCTGACCGCCGCCCTCACCGCGCCATAGCCGTGTGGACCCGGCCCACTAGTCGTGTTCGTGGTGCCCAGGGACGTCGCGCGCGACGCGGTCAACCGTCATGATCCCGAACGACTGGTGGTTGCACCAGGCAACGCAACCGTGACCCCGGACGCGCCGAGAGCAGCCTAGAATTGTCAGTGCCAAGGTGACGCTAACGATTGGCAGGCGGCCGCGGCACCACGTCAGCATCCACGCGGCACCGGCCAGGGTGCCCCGGTCTCGCTCCGGGCCTTCAGCAGAAGCTCCTGCCGGGAGGAGGGAACAATGGCGCGTACCAGCACTCGGCGGACCAAGGGATGCCCGATGTGCAAGCCATGGAAGTTCGCCGGGCACGGTGACTCCTACCGGCAGCCGCCACGGGTTCAGCGCCAGTTCGGCCGCGTCCGCCGCTGGAATCGCCATGACATCCCGCCGAATGACCAGGACACTCGGTCTCGGGGCCGTTGACGGGCGCGGTAGTGGCGTTCTGGACCTTGACGAGCCTGCTGCGCCATCCCGTCGGCGGGCGGCCAGCCTCTCGTCTTGAGTGAGCAGCCCGCCCATGGGGGACACCTCGCGCATCTCGATGGAGTCGCGGTCGAGACCGGTCAGGACACCTGCCTCCCGCCGGGACCCGGCGGCGTGTGGCGGGCGAGCCAGCCCGTGGTGATCCGGCTCATGCGGGCTCTTGCAGGGTGCGGGGGTCGAAGGGCAGGAGACCGTCGGCCACGTTGAAGCGCTTGTCGTAGCGGCGGCTGGCCCGCGAGCTGCCGAACCAGGTCACAGACGGCGGCGCAGTCGGCTGCAGCCGGTCGGCGGCCGCGGGGGCCACCCCGCTGAGGAGGTAAGCGAGCCGCGGCCGCACGGCGAACGGCCGGCCGCTTAGCTCCAGGTCCAGGTCGTCGGCTGTGCCGCGGGCCGCCAGTTCTGGCAGCGCCTCCGCGAATGTCGTCCAGCCCCGAACGTCGCCCGGCTTCGCAGCGATGTGGACCAGGATCGTGGCCGCCTGGTGGACGGGCAGCCGGTCAACCTGGGTCGCCGGGAGCCGGGCGGAAAAGCGGACGACGCGCATCCGGCGCCTGACGGAGACGGGAACCGCGCTGCCGGGCGGGGCTGCCAGCTCATGCCGGTCGGGTGCCCGCTCGGCCATCCCGTGCAGCCACAGGGCGCTTTGCAGCGCGGCACAAAGGGGATGCCCCGCCGACAGGGCAGCGCGCAGGTCGATGAACGGATCGCCGTGGCCGTACGGTCCGGCATGAGCGCCGGGGGCGAACTCGTAGACGCCACGCTGTCCGGTAGGCAGAAGCCAGCCTGTCGCGCGCAGCCGCGCGGCGATCACCTTGGCCGGCGTGCGCAGTCCCGCCTCCTCGGCGAGGGCCGCCAGCTCCGCGAGGCTGACAAGCACCGGCTGGCGCAGCTCCAGTTCGGCCACGAGCGGCGCGAGCTGCCTTGAGAGAGACCGGGACGGTACTGTCATCATCTATTCCAAGGTTGCTGTTCTCGATACTAGACAACATTCTACGACAGTACTGTCAAAGAACATCCTAAGGTATCTGAACTTGCTGTTTACGAGAGGTCCATGACAGCGACGCAATACCAGAAAGCCACGGGCCCGCGTTCCCCGCCTGGACCGGGCCCTACCCGGACGCGATCCTCCAGCCGCCAAAACCCGAGATCCAGCCGTCGGCGCGGATCCTGGAACGGCTCACCGACCGCGACCTGGACATGGAAGCCGCAGACTGACAACACCTGAACCTCGAGCATGACCACTCCGGCTCCGCATCACGGATGGTGACGGTAGAGCTGGGGCGTGACGCGAAATATCCGCCTGGGCGGGCGGACACAGTTGCCGGCGGGTCGGCAGGCTGGCGCCTTAACGGTTGATCTGTCGTGTCAGGGTGGTGGGAGTCGCAGGGCCGTCTTTGACGCGCTCATGCCGACGGGTCGCGCGCCGGCGCCTGCGCCGGTTTTTCAGCCTGCTGGCGGGTGCTCGGTGTCCTTCGTTATGGTCAGTCGGCCTTTACTCATGACGCCGACCCGCTGCGCTCGGCGTGCGATAGCAGTGTCGTGGGTGACCAGGACCAGGGTGAGGCCGCGCTCGCGCCACAGACGTTCTAGCAGGCCGATGATGTCCTCGCGGGTGTCCTCATCCAGGTTGCCGGTCGGCTCGTCGGCCAGGACGACCTTTGGGTTTTTCACTAGCGCGCGGGCGATCGCGGCCCGCTGCTGCTGGCCCCCTGACAGCTCGCAGGGCAGGTGGTTCGCCCGGTCGACCAGGCCGACGGCGTCCAACGCGGCCGTGGTCCAGGCGCGCCGGGCTACCTGGGATGCGCGCATCGGGATGAGGGCGGTCTCGACGTTCTCGGCGGCGGACAAGGTGGGGATTAGGTTGAACGTCTGGAAGATGACCCCGATCGACTGCGCGCGCAGCGCGGTGAGCCTGGTTTCTGGCAGCGTGCCGAGGCTGGTGCCGTCCAGTTCGATGCTGCCGCTGGTAGGCCGGTCGAGGCCGCCGAGCAGGTTGAGCAGGGTGGTTTTGCCGCCCCCGGTGCGGCCCTGGATGGCCAGCCACTCGCCGTCGCCGATCACCAGGTCTACTCCGGTGACCGCCAGGACCGTTTGTCGGCCCTCGTAGTACAGCTTGGTCACTCCGGTCAGCGTGTACACCGATCGTCTCCTGTCGTGCGTCTCTGTAGTGGAACGTCGTGCCCGGGGGTCAGGCCACCGCGGCCAGCGCGTCGGCGGGCTGAAGCCGGGCGATCCGCCAGGCTCCGAGCGCGCCGGCTAGCAGACCGCCGGCCAGGGCCAGGATCACCGCCAGCTCGATCACGCCGATGGTGATCGATGGCGACAGCGGGACCAAGACTGCGTGGTACGGGACGTCGGCGGCGTTCCTGGTGGTTTGTGGCAGCCCGCTGTCCTGTGACGCGACGGCCGCGGACAGCGTCGGTGCGACCTTGGCGATGATTGCAGCGCCAGCGAAGCCGAGGCCGACCCCGGCGGCGGCGCCGGCGATGCCTACGGCCACTGACTCGCCGAGCACTTGGGCGATGATCCGCTGTGTCCGCCAGCCCAGGGACTTGAGTGTGCCGAACTCGGCAGAGCGCCGGGCCACCGCAGCCATCGTCAGCAGGCTGGCGATGGCGAAGGCTGCTATCAGCGCCAGCACCGACACCCACTTGCCGAGGTCGTTCGCCAGCTTCGCGGCGTCCGCCAGCGACCCGGTCACCTCGCTGGCCAGGCTGCTCGCGGCGGACACGGTGTCGCCGGGTAGCAGCCGGGAGATCTCATGCTGAACCATGGGAACGTCGGCCGCGCTGGCCGCCGCCACATAGATCAGGGTCACGTCGCCTGCCAGGCTCCCGCCTGCCTTGGTGGCGCTCGCGATGGCCTGGCCGCGCGCCAGCGGGATGTAGACGTCTGGCGGGCTGGTGCCCTGTGGCTGGGTGGCGATTCCGATGACGGTGAAGCGGACCTGCCTGATGGTGATGGCCGAGCCGGTCTTCATGCCGCTGCTGATCGCGTACCCGGAGTCCACCACCGCGACGTCAGCGTCGGCGTCGGCCGCGGTGAAGGAGTGACCGGAGGTGATCGTCGCGGCGGCCATCGGGCCGAGCGCGGTGTGCGCGGTGTCCACGGCGTCGACGGTGAAGCTGTCCGAGTTGCCCTGCGGGGCTCCGGAGTTCTTCGGGATCGTGAGGGAATTGTCGGTGAGCGCGATCGCGCCCGCGGCCGCCGCCACGTCGTGCAGCCTCGCCACGGCCGCCACCTTCGACGCTCTGATCGGCTCGATCAACGGCGGGAAGAGCTGGTCGACCGTGTGGCCCGCGGCGCTCACGCACTTGCCGTTGGTGCAGATCTCCGGGCCGCGAGGGCCGATCTGGAGGGTCTGCCCGTTCTTGGGCGACTGCGTGCCGGGCGCGGGCGGCGCCTCCGCCGGGCCGGTTACGGTCACGTCGGTGCCCACCCCGTACAGGGTGCTGAGCACGCCGGACTGTGCCTTTCTCACTCCGGCCGACGCGGCGGCCACCGTGACGACCATGCCGACCCCCAGCGCCAGGCCCAGCGCGATGAGGACGGCCTGCCGCATGCGGCGGCGCAACTCTCGCCGCAGATAAGTGACAAAGAACATCGAATACTCCTCGAGGGTCGAGACGGCCGGGGCGGGCTGCATCGGCCTCGGCCCCCGTCGCATCTTCCTGGTGACTTACTCCTGGCCACGGGCAGCGCGATGGCCATCGCAGCCACGGTCATATCGCTTTCTTTCTGGTCGCCCGCATATGCGCTAGGAGAGGTGTACGACACCACCGGTTACAAGCCGGTCACGCTGTAACCCGGTTGTTACCGGGCGCCGGCCATCCTTGGGTAAACGCGCCGGAGGAGGTGCCTTGAAGTGAGAGTGCTGGTCGTCGAGGACCATCCGAAACTGGCCACCACCGTGGCCGCCGGGCTGCGCCGCGAGGGCATGGCCGTCGATGTCGCTTTCGACGGCAACGACGCGCTCGTCCACGTCGCGGGGACGCGCTACGACGTGGTGGTGCTGGATCGCGATCTGCCCGGCGTCCACGGCGATGAGGTCTGCAGGACACTGGTCGCCGGCAGCTGCCCAAGCAGGGTGCTGATGCTCACCGCAGCTGGCACCGTCGCCGACCGGGTTGAGGGCCTGGGACTGGGTGCTGACGACTACCTTGCCAAGCCGTTCGCCTTCGCCGAGCTGGTCGCTCGCATCCGCGCCCTAGCGCGGCGCCCTGCTCCGGCGCTGCCCCCGGTGCTGACCCACGGCGATCTGTCTCTCGACACCGGCCGCCGGGTCGCCGTTCGGGCAGGCCGCATACTGCCCCTGGGGCCCAAAGAGCTAGGCGTCCTGGAACGCCTGCTGACCGCGCACGGACGCGTCCTGGCCACCGAGGAACTGCTCGACGCGGTGTGGGATGAGATGACGGACCCCTTCACCAAAACGGTCAAGGTGACTATCAGCCGGCTGCGGGCCAAGCTCGGCGACCCGCCGATCATCGAGACCGTTTCCAACGGCTACCGGATCTGACCGCGTGCGCCTCACCGACCGCATCACGATGAGCCGCTCGAGGCTGCGGCTGCCCCAGCGCACAATGCGCCTGCGCCTGACCGTTCTTTACAGCCTTCTCTTCGTGGCCACTGGAGCTGGCCTGCTGGCCATCACCTACCTCCTGATGCGCTCACCCAACGGCGAGATAGCCGAGATAGACAGCGCCCTACTCCCACGGCCCGTGCCGGACGGGCCAGCCAAACCGCTGCCATACCAGCTGGTGCTTAGAGAGCGGCAGCTCAGGGCGCAAGCACTGGCGACCCATGCGGCCGAGATGCATGAGCTGCTCACCAACTCGGGGATCGCCCTGGCCATCATGGCCGCGCTGGCCGTCGCGCTCGGCTGGCTCGTGGCCGGCCGCATGCTGCGCCCGCTTCGCACGATGACCACCGCGACTCAGCGGATCAGCGAGCACAACCTGCACGAACGGCTGGCCCTATCGGGCCCGGCCGACGAGATCACGGATCTGGCCGACACGATCGACGGACTGCTGCACCGGCTCGAAGGCGCCTTCGACGCCCAGCGCCACTTTGTCGCCAACGCCGCCCACGAGCTGCGGACGCCGCTCACACTCAACCGGGCGCTCCTCGAAGTCACCCTCGCCGACCCCGACGCTACCGTCGGCGCCCTGCGGGCCATGGGCCACGAGCTCATCGCCTCCGGCGAGCAGCAAGAACAGCTCATCGAAGCACTCCTGACCCTTGCGACCGGCGAGCGCGGCCTCGATCAGCACGAGCCCTTCGACCTATCCGACGTCACAGCCGAGGTGCTTCAGGGTCCCCACCCCCAGATCGCCCAACTGGGACTTGACGTGCAGACCACCAATACCTCCGCACCCGCCATCGGCGACCCACGTCTGGCCAAGCGCCTGGTGGCGAACCTCGTCGACAACGCGGTTCGCCACAACGTCATCGGCGGCCACATCACCGTCGCGACGCGAACCGAATCCGGCCACGCCGTTGTCACGATCGCCAACAGCGGGCCGATCATCCCTGAAGATGACATCGACCGTCTGTTCCAGCCATTCCAGCGACTCCGCACTGACCGGGCGAACTACCCCAACGGCCACGGCCTCGGACTCTCGATTGTCCAGTCAATCGCCGCCGCCCACGGTGCGGCCCTCAGCGCCTGCAGCAGACCCGACGGCGGTCTCCATGTCGAGGCGCGATTCCCGCCCGTACCCCGCGACGGGAACAGAAGCGGGATGACTCAGGGCGGAGAACTCAGAAATGCACGATCGGTGCGCCAACAGCGACGATGAAAACGTCGGCCGCCCGCGCACCGAGGCAGCATCGTGCTGTTGGCTGCCTCCATCGCAGCCGCGTCAATGGGGGGCCGCCTCGCCGAGCACAGGCGCCAAGCCAGACCCCGGCGATCGGTCCGCACCTGCACGGATTGTGGTGCCGAACTTTGACCTGGACACGCTGGAAGAGGTGGCCAGGATGGGTGCCATGCCGGAATTCGGCTATTGCACGGTGTCGCCGGCCTGGCAGTAGGCCGCGCCAGAGAAGATCGCGGCGAGCGTGCAGCGGATCGGGGCCTCCCGCTGCCTGCTCGTCTCCGATACCGGGCAACGGCACAACCCGCTGCCGTCGGAGGCGCTGCGCATCTTCGCGCAGACGACCTTCGAGAAGGGGGTGCCGATGGAGCAGGTGACCCGGATGATCACCGACAACCCGATGCAGTTGCTCGACGTGGACGCCGAGTACCAGCCCAATCCCGCCGACCTGGCCTGGGCACGCGGCCTGGTCGAGTATCCCTGCACGGGGACGCCGCCGGTGACCCTCGCCGCCGCGCGCCCCGGAGAAGTCCGCGGCCTGATCCTGGAAATGCCGGTGCTCGAGACCGCTGCCCCGGCGCTGGTCCTCGGGCACGGAATCGACCTCATCCACACCCGCGGGGCTGGGTGGCCGCAATCCCACTGGCGTGGGAGGATGTGCGTGAGGAGGGCAACCATGGGCGGTCCTCAGCCGGGGCAGCCCGCGACAGGCAACGGGCCCGCCGACACCGAGGCACTGGTCCTGCTTGCCGGGCCGGTAAGCGCGGCAGAGCGTGTGCTTGTCATGCGATGGCTGCGTGACGGCAACCTGCGTCCGCGCGCGGTACTGCCGCTTGACGGCCCCGACCTGGCGCGGTCGCTGGATGAGTCGCTACCCCAGACGGTGGTCACGGCCGTCCGCGTCGCATGGCTGCCGCGCGAACGAGGCGGCAGCAGGCGGGTCCGCTGGGCGGACGTCCTATGGCAGGTCAACCCGCGGCGGCCGCCGGCGTTCTCGCAGAACTGGATCATGCGGCGCGAGCCTGACCTGGCGCGGATTGTGGTCGCCGAGCCAGCTACCGTGGCCGCGCTGCGCGACCGGTGGGGTGGCGCAGGCTCGTTCGCCCAGTTTGTCTCCCGGCAGGCCAGGCTCGCGCTTGACCGCTCCGAGCGGGCGCTGCTCGGGGACCGGTACAAGGTGCCGAGGGAAGTCACCGAGGCGATCGAGGACAACCCGCACTATCGCGGCGACATTGCCAGGCTCGCGGCCCGGCTGGGCCTGAGTGAGCAGGAAGCGATGGAGCGCACCCGGGCTGACCTGGACAGCCTGGTTGCCACGATGAGCCCGATCGCGGTCGACCTGCTATCCAACACGCTGCGCCCGCTGCACGCTTACGCGTGGAACGTCCAGGTCGACACCGCCGGGCTGGACCGGTTGCGGTCGCTGAACCGCGAGCATGCCCTGGTCTTCCTGCCCAGCCACCGCTCCTATGCTGATCCGCTGCTGCTTGCCGACGTCCTCGCCGAGCATGACTTCCCACGTAACCACGTGCTCAGCGGCGACAACCTTCGGTTCTGGCCAATCGGCCCGCTGGCCCGGCGGGCCGGCATCGTGTTCATCCGGCGCAGCTTCGGCGACGACGAGATCTACAAGCTGGCCCTGCGCGAGTACCTCGGTTTCCTGCTCGCCAAGCGCTTCAACCTCGAGTGGTACATGGAGGGCGGCCGATCTCGGACAGGAAAGCTGCGCCCGCCGCGCTATGGCCTGCTGGCCTATGTGGCCGAGGCCGTCGCCCGGGGCCAGGCCGAGGACGCCTGCCTCGTGCCGGTGGCGATCACCTACGACCAGCTCCGCGAGGTATCGGCCATGGCGGCCGAGCAAGCCGGTGCCGCGAAGAAGCCAGAAGGCCTCAGCTGGCTGGCGGACTATGCGCGTGGCCAGCTTGACCGGATCGGCACGGTCTACGTCCGGTTCGCCGAACCTATCTCGCTGCGCGCGGCACTTCCGCCCGACGGCCATGACGGCGACAACGATGCCTGGCGGCTAGCGCTGCAGAAAGTGGCGTTTGAGGTAGCTGTCCGGATCAACGGAGTTACCGCGGTGACCGCGACGGCACTGGTGGCGCTGGCCCTGCTGGGGGTTCGCGACCGTGCGCTTACTCTCGGTCAGGTCCGCGGGGTTCTGCAGCCGTTGCGCGGTTACCTGGCCGAACGGGGGCAGCTGTACTCGCCGGAGACCCTGGACACCGACGCCGGGGTGCGGCGGGTGCTCGGCGCCTTGTCCCAGCAGAATGTGGTTACCAGCTACGAAGGCGGGGAGGAGCCGGTCTACGCGATCGAGCGGGGCCAGCACCTGGTCGCGGCGTTCTACCGGAACAGCGCGATCCACCATTTCCTCGACCGGGCGGTGGCGGAACTGGTATTGCTCAGCCCGCCCGGCGACCGGTGGGATGAGGGGATGCGACTGCGGGACCAGCTCAAGTTCGAGTTCTTCTTCCCGGACAAGACGGCCTACCGCGCGGTGCTCCAGGCCGAACTCGACCGGCTCGATCCCGGCTGGGAGACGGTGGCCGACGGGCGGGCCGTGCTCGAGCGCTCCGGCCTTCTGGTGGCGAACCGGGTGCTGCGGTCGTTCCTCGACGCCCAGCTCGTGGTGGCCGAACGGCTCGCCGCGCGCCCAGCCCGCGATCCGGTAGCAGAAAAGCAGTTCCTTGATGAATGCCGCGGCGTGGGCCAGCAGATGCTTTTGCAGGGGCGGCTGCACGGGCCGGAGTCGCTGTCGCGGGAACTGTTCGCCAGCGCACTGAAGCTCGCCGAGAACGCAGGCCTGCTCGGCCCTGGCGGCGACGACCTGTCACAGCGCAGGCGGGCGTTCGCCGGGCTGCTGCATGCGGACGTGGCCCGGCTGATCCTGATTGACGAGATCGATGCCGCAGGCCGACGGGAGGCGATCGGTGTCGAACCCTAGCCAGCAAGCCGCCGGTGGCCGCGACCGCCCGTGGTCGGAGCGGGACCTGATCGCCGCCGTGGAGGCCGGGCAGAAAGGCCCGCGCGTCGGGGCGTTCTTCGACTTCGATGGCACCCTGGTCGACGGCTACTCGCTGTCCGCGTTCGCGCGGCATCACCTGCGGTCGCTGCAGGTCACACCGGTGGATCTTGGCCGGATGCTGCTTACCGGCATCCGCGGCGTGACCAGCGAGGAAGACTTCGAGCAGTTCACCGCGCTTGGCATGCACGCCTGGGCCGGGCGCAGTGAGGACGAACTGGCCGAACTCGGCGAGCGGTTGTTCGTGCAGGGCATCTCCGGGTCGCTGTACCCGGAAGGATGGCGCCTGGTCGAGGCACACCAGCAGGCCGGGCACACCGTCGTGCTTGCTTCTTCCGCCACCCGCTTCCAGGTGGAACCCGCGGCCCGGGCGATGGGCGTATCGCACATCCTGGTTTCACCGGTGGAGATCGTGAACGGTATCTGCACCGGCCGCCCCGGCGGCCCGCTGCTGTGGCGGGCAGGCAAGGCGGCGGCGGTGCGCGCGTTCGCCGGGGAGCACGGCATCGACCTGCCGCAGAGCTACGCCTACTCCAACGGCGACGAGGACGTGCCGTTCCTGCAGGCCGTCGGGCGGGCGCGTGCCATCAACCCCGGCCGTCACCTGGCCGAGGCGGCGCGGCACTACGGATGGCCGGTGGCGAGGTTCCGCTCACGGCGCACTGGGATAGCGGACATCGCCCGCACGTCGGCGGGACTGGCCGGCATTCTCGGCGGCTTCACCACGGGCATGGTCCTTGGCGCGGCCACGGGATCCCGCCGCGACGCCGTCGACCTCGGCACCACGCTCGCCGGTGAGCTCGGCAGCGCGCTGGCCGGGGTACGGCTGGACGTCTATGGCGCCGAGCACCTGGCGACCCGGCCCGCGGTGTTCCTTTTCAATCACCAGAGCCAGCTTGACGTGCTCATCTTGGCCAAGCTGCTGCGCGGTGGCTTCACCGGTGTCGCGAAGAAGGAACTCGC